>Ga0209202_1001246_pt1 | contig 16203 bp, 16 predicted proteins | sample AD_UKC032_MetaG_FD_184416 | JGI IMG/M metagenome (GOLD analysis project Ga0209202, IMG submission 184416) | Active sludge microbial communities of municipal wastewater-treating anaerobic digesters from USA - AD_UKC032_MetaG (SPAdes) (version 2) | ecosystem: Engineered > Bioreactor > Anaerobic >... | reverse complement strand
TGACATTGCAGACGATGGCGTGGGTAAACCCGATTAAAAAACTGGCCATTATCGTGCCTTTAATGTTGCCCAGACCACCCAGAACGGCAACCAAAATCGCCGTGGTCATATACAACCAGCCCATACCGGGTTCGACCGACCAGACCGGCGCGACAATGAGCATCCCAATGATGACGGGTAAAAGAACGATCATCATCGTAAACATATAAAGGGTTTCAACATTAATGCCGACAATTTTCGATGAATAAATATCCTGGGACAAAGCCCGGATGGCCATCCCGGTTTTTGTTTTGATGAAAAAGAAGACAAACGCGCCGGTCATCACCAGAGCAATCACGGCGCCGATCACCAGCTGCTTGGGAATCACCACTTCTCCAACCTGGTAGATGCCGTCCACCAAAGTTGTTTCCAGATAAACACCCGCCTGAACCGGATAAAAATAATTGGTAGCCTGTTCAATAATTAACGCCACCAACAAAAGAGCGGTTAACAGAACATCCTCTGTGTACATATATTTTTTGATCATCCCCTTATAAATGAGAATGGAGACAATAAATTGAATGACGACCATGCCTAAAATGGACGGTATCAGAGACCAACCGAGTGCCGACATAAACATCCAAGTGCCGTACACCGTGAGAGGAAAGATATAGGCGTATCCAAGATGGAAAATCCGCAACACCCCGCAGATCAGAGAAAAACCAAGTGAAATTAGAAGATAAAGTGACCCCAGCACAAAAGTATAAATGACAACAGTCTGAATATAAGTCCACATACCTTTTCACCCTCTTGGAGTAGATCAAGATTTTTTCAAAACAACGATTCTGGAAAGTTCCCAATTTTCCGGAAACCACTTCTTGCGCTTTGATCAGCGCTGGACAACATGGAATCCAGCGCGCCGGGTTAGGATACAAAACACATTTTTATCCGAACAGGGCCGTCGCATTTGTTTTCGAAAAAGTTGTGAAAATGAATTGTGTAAATTCTTGAAAGATTGAAAATGCACGAATGTTGAAAAAGCGTTGCAGGTCGTCATTAAACACTTGCGGGAATGATGCGAATTGATCTCGGTATTGATAATACATTGAGGTGGAAAATACATCGCGAACACAAGGCCTCCAAAGCTCCCAGATTTTGAATCTGTTCCATCTTCAGGAAAACCGTTTGGATATGAATTCCAGAAGTCGGCTCCCAAGGATTATGCGTTTTTCAGCTGCTTTGAAATGGTTCACTAAAACATTTACATTCTGTTGGAAAATGTGAGTTGGCTTAATTATAAAGACAGGTTATTTATTTTGTCAACGGGAAAAGAATTCAGCAAACATTTTTCTTCAAAAGTGGCGCTATTTCAAAGAAATGCAGCCTTCCCTTTCTGAAAATCAAGGTCTTAAAAGATCGAAGATCACCTCACAGGCCTGATCCATATCCTGACGGGCCTTGAAAAAACGAATCGCCCCGTAGGGTATTATGTTCAGGTTTTCTGCTCGGATGTTTTATCATCGTCTTTATTCGGCTTGTGCACTGCCTCCTGCTTTTTCACCATAATCAACACAGCAGAGATGGCGCCTTCCGTCATACCTGGAATTCGCTCCATCTGGCCGACGGTGGCTGGAACGATCCGGGCAAGCTTGGTCCGCAGTTCGTTGGAGAGACCCGGTACAGAGGCATAATCAAAGTCCGGCGGGATTTTCTTTTTTTCCTGATCTTTTAATTTTTTGGTCGCTTCAAACTGGCGCCTGATATAACCTTCATACTTGGTTTCGATTTCTACCTGCTTTTTTACAAATCGGTCACTTTCGGGGTTCCAGCCTGGAAACGCAGCCAGATCGTCGTAAGCGATTTCGTAGCGTTTCAGCAGACCGTAAAGCGTGGTGTGATTGTTTAAAGGCGCAGAGTTGAGTTTCCCCAGCGCTTCGTTTACTTCCGGCAGGGGTTTCACAGGCGACGCTTTAAGATGTTGGATGCTCTGCGCAATGCAATTCATCTTAGCCTGAAGATCAGCGTAATGATCACGCGCAATCAGACCCAATTCGCAACCTTTTCCCATCAGGCGGATGACGGCATTGTCTTCCCGCAGAATGAGACGGTATTCGGCGCGTGACGTGAACATGCGGTAAGGTTCATCCACACCGCGCGTGACCAGATCATCGATCATCACCGCCATGTAAGCCTCGGAGCGATCCAAAATAAAAGCGGGCGCATCCTGCAAGGCGCGGGCGGCATTGATGCCCGCCCAGAGACCCTGCGCCGCCGCTTCTTCATAGCCGGAGGTTCCGTTGATCTGACCGGCCAGATACAGACCGGAAATTAATTTGGTCTCGAGCGTAAGTTTGAGCTGGCTGGGTTGCACAAAGTCATATTCGATGGCGTAAGCTGGACGCATGATCTCGGCCTGCGCAAGCCCGCGCACACTATGAACGATTAGATACTGCAATTCCAGCGGCAGTGAGTTGCCCAGTCCCTTGGCATAAATTTCCTGCGTATCGAGACCCTCATGCTCCAGGACAACGGGATGGCTCTGCCGGTCACCAAAGCGCATGACTTTATCTTCCAGCGATGGGCAGTAGCGTGCTCCGACACCCTTGATCACACCGGAATAAAGAGGAGAATGCTGAATATTGTCGCGAATCACGCGATGTGTTTCGGCGGAAGTGCCCGAAAAGTAAGAAGGCAGGCGTTCCGGCCGCAAAGCCTTGGTGGTAAAAGAAAAAGGCTCCGGCGCGGAGTCGCTGTCCTGGCGCTCCAAACAAGAAAAATCTATGGACGAGGCGCGCAGCCTGGGCGGCGTGCCGGTTTTCATCCGGCCGACTTCAAAGCCGAGTTGCCGGAGTTGATTGGCCAGGCCGACGGAGGCCAGTTCACCTGCGCGGCCCGATTGCGTTTGCGATGTGCCGATGTGCACCAGACCATTTAGAAACGTCCCCGTGGTAATAATAACTTTTTTTGCGCCGTAAAAAAAACCGCTCGAATCCAGCACGCCTTTGATTACATTATTCTCAACGACCAGACTCTCGACCATGGCCTGGCGGATATAGAGATTTTTTTGATTTTCCACCGTGGCTTTCATGGTCAAACGATAGAGCTGTTTGTCGCACTGCATTCGTGAAGACTGAACAGCCGGGCCTTTGGAGGCGTTAAGTAACCGGAAATGGACGGCGGTTTTATCGGTAATCTTACCCATCTCACCACCGAGGGCATCAATTTCTTTCACGAGTTGGCCTTTGGCCAGGCCGCCGATAGCCGGATTGCAGGACATGAGCGCAATGGAATCCAGATTAATATTAAATAGCAGCGTTTTGCAGCCCATACGCGCCGAGGCCAGTGCCGCTTCGCAGCCGGCATGACCGCCGCCGATGACCAGAATGTCGTAGGTATCTGACAACGTAATTTCTCCAAAAACCAAATGCTTGCACTTGGCTCATTTTAATAGTATTGCGGCAAAAAAAACACAACATAAAAAAGAGGCGGCATTGGCAAAGCCGGATTTCTGGAAAAACAACAAGCAATATTACGACCTGAAAAGTTACTGGCGTAATTTGTTCGGCTGTACTGTTCATAAATTACAGATTGATGCCGGATTTACCTGCCCCAATCGTAACGGGCACGTGGCCACGGGTGGCTGCATCTACTGCGACGGCAGAGGGTCGAAGTTGCGCCAGAAGGGAGAGTTGCCCACTGTTGTCGATCAGATTGTAACCGGCAAAAAATACTACAAACCTTCCGCATCAAAATTTATCGCTTACTTTCAAACATTTACCAATACCTATGCACCGGTGGAGAAACTGCGGGCGCTCTATGACGAGGCACTGTCTCAGGAAGACATCGTCGGTCTTTCCATCGGTACAAGGCCGGACTGTTTGGAACCGGGTGTGATCGAGCTTTTGAGCGGTTACGCGAAAAAAAATCACATCTGGGTGGAGCTGGGCTTGCAGTCCATCCACGATAAAACGCTGCAATTCATCAACCGGGGGCATAATTTTCAGCAGTTTCTGGATGCAGTCAATGCTCTTGCCGGACGCGGCCTGAATATTTGTGTCCACATTATTATTGGTCTTCCGGACGAAAGTGACGAAGATGTACTAATGACCGCAAAGACTTTGGCTACTCTGCCCGTGAACGGCATAAAAATTCATTCGCTTCTGGCACTCGAGGGCACCCGCTTGGGCGAACTGTACAAACAAGGTTCCATCTCCATGATCTCAAAGGAGAAATATGTATCACTGGCAGCGGATATTCTGGAAGTGTTGCCGCCGGATATGGTTATTCAACGCCTCACCGCCGACGGCTATCGCGATATTTTTCTGGCGCCCGTTTGGGCTCAAAACAAACTGGATGTGCTCAACTCCATTAACAAGGAGCTGGAAAAAAGAAACAGTTATCAAGGTATGCGTTACCAATAAACATGAATTCTGCGGTTCGCTTCATTTAGATCAACGAAAATTTATTTTAGTACGATAGAATGGAAAGCATAAGCCGGAGCCTCGTATCGGCAATCGGCTGTATTGCTTTTGTTCTGCTTTTATTAAAGATTATTCTTCGCCAAGAGATTCAAGATCTGCTAGATCTTTCTTTCGACCAATTGCCCGTTTATTGGCGATGTATTGTTCTCTGCCCAGGAAGTGAACAGGAATATCTCCGTATAAACCTTTTACCTTCCCCTTATCAGCCTTTTCCCATGTAACGCCAGTTATCGAAGTCATGATGTCAATGCGGACCGGAGGAACACCCAGCTGGACGACAGAATCAGGATTTTGAAAATCTTCAATTGTCAGATTCAGGGAGCCAAAACCGAAATCAGCCAAAGCAGATAAGATTCTCTGTGCATTCTCGATAGAGGGTTTAATAAAAATATCAATATCGCCGGTAAAACGCGGTGCTCCATGGTACGCAAGGGCATAAGCCCCAACAATCATGTATTCAATTTTATGCCCGTTGAATAACTCTAGCAACTCTTTGAAGTCTTTCTGTGCTTCCATAATATTGCTTTCTCAGATAATCGACGGTTGCAACACGTTCTTCCACAGGTCGGCTTAACCAGTGCGAGAGATCGACCCTGGATGACTGGAAATTATGAAGACTACTTTTACGAACAACTTTCGTAATCATGCTTAATAAGTAGCATAAAATCATTCATATTTCTACTATCTTTTACCTAACAGCGACGATAGGATGGATGGCAGAAAGCCAAGCGATCACTAGAGAGCGGTCCGTCCTATCGTTAAGTTTACTGGAAGGCAAACGCCTATGAACACCAATCCGGTGGAACAACTTATTCGGAGACATGATGTTTTTTTCTCATCTGGCTTATCCCGGGCATGCTCAATAATACGCGTTAGCAAACTGGAACTACGCCATACACACCTTTCCTGAACACATAAATCGCCCACCCCATCGTTTCTCGTCCCCACTTCAGATAAGCTGTCTTACTCTCACGCACTCGCTTCAGCACAGTCTCCACATCTGGATCATCCCTATGATCACTCGCCCAGGTTTCCGCAGCATACCACTGTAAACCTTCATATCTATCCCAGTCATCCTGGCTGCTTACGAGTGTGTAAACCGCCTCCAATCCCTGCTCTCGCCCGGCTTCGACATTCTGATAATGTGTCTCGAAGTCGTTCCGTGTTTGTCCGATCGCTTCCAGATACTCTCTTTCCGGTTCATGACGCCAGTACGGCTCTCCCACAACGATCCAGCTTTCCGGGGCTGCCATCTTCTGCAGCGCGTTCAAGGTCCCTCGATGCCCGCCATAAATCCAACTGGCGCCGATGCACGCCACCAGATCAAAGCCCTCTGGGGTCTCCGGGACATACTTGGCCCCGTCCATCTCCAGGAAATGAAGTTGGGCATCCGGGACACGTTCCTGATGTTTCTTGTGGACATCAGCAATGCAGTAGGGAGAGAAATCAACTCCTGTCCCTGTCATTTGTCGGTGCCGCTCGGCAAGCCTGATGAGAAACTCGCCCTTTCCAGTGGCAATATCAAGAACGCGTGCTCCTGGTTTCAGAGGCAGAAGAGTGATAAGCTGTTCAAGTTTCTCAAGACTCATCGGGTTGCAGAGAATATGCTCCCGATGTGTGATGTTAAAGAACTTCCACATGTCCATGCGTAAACCTCCTTTATCAATGCCAAGCCTAACGAGAAACTAAGCCGGAGCCGCGGAGCGACGATCGGCGTGAGCGCTTAGTTACGCAATAATTTCATTCAACCCTTCAATTGCCTGATTCAACTCTCCCAGAGATGCTTTAGAAATAACTTTACCAATTCTCTCTACAGACAAAGTTCGGATTTGACTGATTTTAAGCCATGATTTCTTAGGCAAAGTTGGTGATTTCAACTCAAGAGTTAATGGAAAGCCAGCCTTTTGTGACTGGCTTGTGATGGCAACGGCTATGACCGTGCCTGATTTCTCATTAAAAATGTCGTGGCTCAAAATGAGGACGGGACGCAAACCCGCTTGCTCATTACCGCGCACAGGATTTAAATCTGCCCATCTTATCTCGCCCCTTAATATTCTGGCCATTGGCTCACATCCTCAGCTAATCCTTCTTCGGCCATAGCTTTTTCAAATTTCGGGTCGAGTTTTGAGCATTCCATTGATAAACGGCTGCGTTTCATGCGGACGAGTTTTTCGCGCACAGCATCGCTGATGGCTTGGCTGCGATTTTGAAAATAATTCTCTTCGACTAATCTATCCAACTCACCGATAAATTCGGCGTCCAATGTAATTGCTATTTTTGCTTTTCCCATAATCCACCTCCTTTAAAGGTATTCCATTATATCATACCTGGTAAAAAGTAATCAAATTATTTCAAGCGTAACGGTTTGCGTTACCTGCGTGTGGGCGGTCGTGGACTCTGCTTGTGAGCAGGAAAAACTCGAAGCGAGGAAAAAGCTCGAAAATGCCGCAGAATCCCACACGTCAGGTACCCGCTTTATTGGGCGGCGGTTTACGGTTGATTATAACTGGCATAGAGTTCAGGCAATATTTCCGATAAATTATTATATTCTTGAGCGCAATGTAGAGCCATAGCCAATCCAGTTTTGGGAGGTAGCATTAGAGTTCTTGCAATTCTCGTGTTAACCAGTCTTTCTACAATTGCGCTACCAATAAAAGAATTTAAGCGAATATCTCGCCCTATCCAAAAACGACTTCTCATTTCAAACCCGCCTGAAAACCTGCGAACCAGGTGGCTCATATAGGTATGTTGTTCCAGATGCCTTTCTACGGAACCGACAAAACCACAAATTGCTGTCACAATATTGGCTTCACCAAAACGAGATACATTAAACCCAAAATCGCCTGGCGGGACAAAATGAATGGATAATGTTTCTTTACCTAATCCAATATTTTCCACTGGATAATGAATTGTATGCCAGTAAGTTGGTTCTTTCGGCAATGGCGACTGTATTACTTTCACACTTGTATCAAAATGACATTCTGGATACCAAATGCGATACCGAAAAGGTTCTTTTGAGTGCCACTCAAACCACCAATCAAACATATTGTCTGTTGCATTGGGGAATTCGGTTCTCACCGCAACAAAGAAACTTCCATCAGGCATTCGGCAATAGCCATTTTCCATTGGCAAATAACCTGGCAAAAGTAAATCGTTGATATTTTCAAATGGCAATGCCTGCTGATAGGTGTAAGCTTTATTGTGGATATTTTCTAACACAATATCAGGAATTGTGGCGGATTCCTTAAAGTAATAATTGGCATAGGGTTTTTGTCTTTCGGATTCCGTTAATTCCAAGCAAGACATTTTTTGTAATGCTCCAATGATGAAACTCTTGGCGAAGTCGTCAAACGAAAAGCTAAGCCGGAGCCGCTCCCGCGGCGCGGCGATCGGGTGCAGCGACGGGTTAGCGCTTTTTTTATGCACTTTGATTGAGTAAACAATATTCTTGGTCTAGCCAACCGTAAAGTGCATCTTGTAAATATTTATATTGTTTTGGTATCTGCTCTTCCTCAATCTGTATAGAAATAGTAAAAGGCTCTTCCGTATCGCTATTCTCTGTTTTATCTAGCATTGATTTGCCAAAGTGGTAGGAACGAGCGCGTTGCCCATTGATACTATAAAGGCCAATACCTTCTTGTGCGGGAATAATTGCTTCAATTGATAGGTCTTGCACTTTGCCCTTGATATGATGATATGTGCCTGGTTCACACCAAAGATAAAATGGTGTAGAACCAATGTCAGGTTCATCTCCTTATGCACTCATTATTATTTTTGCACCGCTAACGTCGCTGTTGAGCTGCCGTTTTTGGGAGCGGAAATTGCATTTTGATGCAATTGTCCGTGCCAAAAACCAAGCGCAGCGCAGCCGTACCTTTGAGGCGGGGTCTGCCCTATAGACGGAAAATATTCCATCATATTACCATCGGATAGACGGAATGATTTTCCACTTATTGTGATATTAAGCAACAAAGCATGGAAATATGGCCTAATAATTTCCCGCTTACTACAAATACATTTGCCAAATTGCACTTATTACGATATTAACGTGGAAAACATGGAAAATAGTAAACTCAAGTTCCACCCAAATCCTGAACTCAAATTAATGGACCAGGTTCGAGAAGTTCTTTGATATCACCGTTATGCGTATCGCACAGAGCAGACCTATTGTCAATGGATACTTCGTTATATTAATTACTTCGGTGGTAAAACCCATCCGCGTTTTCCGGGGGCAAAAAACGGAATGCCTCCGTCTGCGTGTTCAGGATCTGGATTTCGGCCAGAATCTCATTTTTGTCCGGGGAGGCAAAGGCGGAAAAGACCGCACAACGGTCCTGCCGAAAAATCTGCGCGACGGAATGCCCGGACAAATTTCCGCCGTGAAGGCCCTTCACCATAGAGATCTGGAAGAGGCTTCGGGGATGTCTTATCCCGGAAGACCTGATTAGAAAGTATCCTAATGCGTCAAAGGCAACCGGGTGGCAATGGGTCTTTCCCGCCAAACTGCGGTCACACAACCCGCGCTCCGGCGTAAAAATTGCTGATAAAGTTTCGAAAGAACACAGAACCATTTTCAAAGGATTGGAACAAAATGATAGCTATTATCGATTATAACGCCGGAAACATCACCAGCGTGGCACGGGCGATACACAATATCGGGCAGGATTTTGTCATCACCGATGATACAAAAATGCTCGATTCGGCGTCGCATGTGATTTTTCCGGGCGTTGGCGCTGCGGGCGAGGCGATGGTTTACTTGCGACAGAAGAAACTAGACATTTGGCTAAAAGCCTGTTTGCTGTCCGGCAAACCGCTCATGGGCATCTGCCTGGGCACGCAGATTATTCTGGATAACTCCGAAGAAAATAAAACAAATTGCATCGGCCTGGTCGCTGGTTCGACAAAACGCTTTCCCGAACATCTGGCAGTTACCGGACAGGTTCTGAAGATTCCGCACATGGGTTGGAACCGTGTAACTTTCAGACGCAATCATCCGGTGTTTAAGGATATCGATCCTGCAGCGGAATTTTATTTTGTTCATTCCTACTATCCGTCACCATCCGATGAGATAGCGATTCTGGGCACGACGGAATATGGCATAATCTTTTGTTCAGTGCTGGCGGTCAAAAATCTGGTTGCCATGCAGTTTCATCCGGAAAAAAGCGGCAGACCGGGGCTTCAAATTCTGAAAAATTTCTGCGCATGGAGGGGCAATGATTTCTAAAAGAATAATTCCCTGCCTGGACGTGCGCGACGGCAAGCTGACCAAAGGCATTAAATTTAAAGACAATGTCGATATCGGCGATCCAGTAGAAGCGGCGCGGGAATACTACGAGCAGGGCGCAGATGAAATTGTCTTCTATGACATCACCGCATCATCCGACAAACGCGATATTATGATCGATGTAGTGCGGCGTGTGGCCGAAACCATCTTTATTCCCTTTTCCGTCGGTGGCGGCATCCGCAATCTCGAAGACATGCGCAACGTCATTCTAGCCGGCGCCGAAAAAGTGAGTTTCAACTCCGCGGCGGTACGCGAACCGGCCATCCTCACAGAAGGCGCAAGGGCTTTCGGCAGTCAGTGCGTCGTGCTGGGAATGGATGTTAAAAAAGTGGCTTTCAGTAAACAGACGCCTTCGGGTTATGAAATTGTCATCGAAGGCGGGAGAATTCACACCGGACTTGACGCGCTTTGGTGGGCACAGGAGGCCCAGCGCTTGGGTGCGGGAGAAATCTGCCTCAATTCCATTGACGCCGACGGGATGCAGGATGGCTACGAAATTAATTTAACTTCGCTTATTTCGGAAAACGTTCATATTCCGGTGATTGCCTCCGGCGGAGCGGGCAAGCCAGAACATCTGGCGGCTGTGCTCACGGAAGGAAAAGCCGATGCGGCGCTGATCGCTTCAATGGTGCATTACCGGACATATACGATCTCGCAAATTAAACATTACCTGTGCGGTCAAAATATTCAGACTCGAATGCTGTGGTAGCTCTTGAATTATTCTGCTTGACGAAAACCCATTTGTATTCTTAGAATCAGTTGATTAAATTAGCTTAAAATTGCTGTGAATCATAAGGGGATATACATTAGAAAGTTAGGAGGCGTATAAAAAGTGGATGCAAAAAGATATGAATTAAATGTCCAGTTGGCGCAAATGCTCAAGGGTGGCGTCATCATGGATGTCACCAATGTGGAACAGGCCAAACTTGCGGAAGAAGCGGGGGCCGTCGCCGTGATGGCGCTGGAGCGAGTGCCTTCAGATATCCGTAAAGACGGTGGAGTCGCCAGAATGTCCGACCCGGCCATGATTGCGGAAATCAAAAAGGCCGTGTCGATTCCGGTAATGGCCAAAGCAAGAATCGGTCATTTCGTGGAAGCGCAGCTATTGGAAGCCCTGCGCATTGACTACATTGACGAAAGCGAAGTCCTGACGCCGGCCGACGAAGAATGCCATATTGATAAGACAAAATTCTCCATTCCATTTGTTTGCGGAGCGCGCAACCTGGGCGAAGCACTCAGGAGAATTGCCGAAGGTGCGGCGATGATCCGCACCAAGGGCGAAGCAGGCACCGGAAACGTTGTAGAAGCTGTGCGCCACATGAGAACTATGAACCGTGAAATCCGTCAGTTGGCACAAATGCCGGTGGAGGAAGTAACCGGATTTGCCAAAAATAACGGCTTGCCTTATGAACTGGCGCTGAAAGTCAAAGAGCTAGGACGTTTGCCGGTGGTCAATTTTGCGGCGGGTGGCATCGCCACTCCCGCCGATGCGGCCCTGATGATGCAGTTGGGCTGCGACGGCGTATTTGTCGGCTCCGGCATTTTCAAATCCGCCGATCCGGCCAAACGCGCGCGCGCCATTGTGAAGGCGACCGCTTATTTCAACGATCCGCAAAAAGTTCTGGAAGCGTCGATGGATCTGGGCGGGGCGATGCCCGGCTTGGAAATCGGCCAGATCCCACCGGAACAGATTCTTGCAAAGCGAGGCTGGTAAGAAGCGTTATGCCGGTACATTTGGTGAAACATCAACCCGAAAGCATTGGTGTTTTAGATTTACAGGGCGGCGTACACGAACATCTGGAACATCTGGAAAGGTTGAGGCTGCCCTATAAGCGAGTCAAGCGGGCGGAGGATTTTACTGATCTGGCGGGTCTGATTATTCCCGGCGGTGAAAGCACCTGTCTGGCGCGCCTTCTTACTATTTTCGAGTTGAAAGATGTGATCCGGCAGCATCACCGGCTGGGCATGAAAATCTGGGGTACCTGCGCCGGCGCAATTTTGCTGGCCGAAAGGGTAGTCTGTGAACAGCCTTGCCTGGGTCTGATCGATATTGAAATCGTACGCAACGGTTTCGGTAGCCAGCTCGACAGTTTTAAAAGTGAAGCAATCATTGAGGCTGTGTCCGATGAGCTGATCCCTTTAACGTTTATCCGCGCGCCGAAAATCCTTCGTGTAGGAACAAATATTACAGTTCTGCTTCGAATGGACGATTATATAGCAGCAGCGGAAAGTGACTGTATTTTGGTTACCGTGTTCCATCCTGAATTAACCGGTTGTCTGGCGCTGCACCGGTATTTTGCATTAAAATGCGGTCTGAATCCTGCTTTGGAAAGCTCCTCAGCGGTCCATCAAAGCTGGGAAAACTCGAGCTGGATGAAGCTGGCGCGTATTGCCTCGTAACTGCCGCTGGTTGATTGCACATGTCCTCAATATCCCTCATTGAAAACACTTTCTTTGCCAACAGCCGCTACTGGGGAAGCCTCAATTCGTCTGTTTATCAAAGCGGCTCGATATGGGCGATGAAGACGGGTATTGAATCCGCCGATCTTAACATGGCGTGGAATGAAAAACCCATGACGGCAGATGATTCCAAAGCGATTTCGGATATCAAAAAAGATTTTCAACAAGCCGGCCTCCCTTTCTGGTGGTGGGTATTCCCGTGTTCACAATCTTCCGCCACAATTAATATGTTAAGGGCGAAAGGGTTTTCTTTGATTAACAGTATTCCGTCCATGCTTGCGGATTTGACCTTGCTGCCCGATGAAGAAACCTGTGACACGGCTGTCTCCACGATGCGCGTGAGCAATAAAGAAGAACTGAATTTGTGGGAGGAAGTTTCTTTTTCCGGCTTTGATTTTCCACGTGAAACTCAAGAGCAGTATCATCGCTTCGTCAGCACATTCAATCTCAGTGCCGAATCGCCGCAGAAATTCTTTCTGGCCTGCCTGAATGGAAAACCGGTTGCCACGTCTTTATTGTTTCTGAACGGCAATGTCAGTGGTATCTATTTTGTCACAACTCTCGCCGGTCAGAGAAAAAAGGGCTTCGGACAAGCCTTAACAAAGGCAACTATGCGTTTCGCCAAAATGGCCGGCGCACGCTACGCCACTCTGCAATCATCGCCCGACGGCTTGCATATTTATCAACAGGCCGGATTTAAAGAATTCTGTCGGGTGGACGTTTATGGCATGAACGTCGTGTAATTTTTAATACTACGAAGATCCTTTTTAGCTCTTATCCCTTTGATTCTGTTTCTTTAACTCGCTTCAAGAAGAATCTGATCGCTTTTCGCAGGACCCAAATACAAAATACTACGATGAGAATCAGACACACGATAGGAACAAAAATAGCCAGCAGCCCTGTGACAATAGCGCCTGCCAATTCCAGAGTGGAAAAAATGGGACTGCCTGTTCCGGCGGTTGTAAGCGAAGATTTGGCGCGCAGGGCAACGGTGGATGTCTGAACCAATCCCGCTATGCCGCCGCCGGCAATCAGCGCCATCGTCCATCTCAGAAACGGAGAAATATCCGTGACCGCAGCAGCCGTAGTTACCGTTCCGGCAATGACCGCGGCCGGTGTCGTAATCGTATCCAATACATGATCAAACCAGGGGACGTAGTATCCGATAATTTCAAGAACCGTTGCTGAGGCAAAGGCGATGGTCGCGTAAGTGCTCCCCATCCAGGCAAATCCTGAAGGCAGGACAAGATGTCCGGAAAGCGCCGCAAGATTCATCATCAGTAGGGGGACGAAAATCCGAAAACCGCAGGCCGCGGCAAGACCGATTCCAACGGCTATGGAAAAAAATGTTTCCATGTTCGAAATACCCACGTTTTTTCAGTAGATGACCTTGCATGTTTTCTTTAGATACATTTTATTTCCCGAGAAAACAAATCATTTTCTGCGTCACAATATCCGAAAGCAAGCCATAAATGTTCAATTTTGTACTTTGCAAGAACCGAATCAAAAGAGTATAAAGGCACACATTGAACGTATCGGAACGGGATCGTGTGGAAAAGGGATTCAATTATTTTATTACATATAAGGATGGAGAAATCATGAAAAAAACAACACCAACTCTCGCGGCGGAAAGACAATACGTTATCGAAAAAGAAAAGTTCGTTCCCGTATCGCAGTATTTTGGAGAGGATACCTTTAGCCACAAGATTATGAAAGAAAAGCTTCCCAAAGATACCTTTAAAAAAATGATGGATGCGATCAACGAGGATAAGACCCTTGATGAAAAAACGGCCAATGTCGTCGCGCATGCCATGAAAGAATGGGCTCTTGAAAAAGGGGCGACACATTTCGCGCACTGGTTTCAGCCCATGACCGGCATCACCGCCGAAAAGCATGATGCCTTTGCCGATCCGGCCGGCCCCGACGCGGTTATCGAAAGGTTTTCCGGCAAGCAGTTGATTCAGGGCGAACCGGACGCGTCGAGTTTCCCATCTGGCGGCATCCGGGCCACTTTTGAAGCGCGCGGCTATACGGCATGGGATATGTCTTCGCCCGCCTTTATTAAGAGAAACGGTATTTCCACAACCCTGTGCATTCCCACCGCCTTTATTTCTTATACCGGACAAGTACTGGATAAAAAGACACCGCTTTTACGATCCATCCGCGCGCTCAACAAAAGCGCTGTCAATATGCTCAAACTGCTGGGCGCTAAAAACGTGAAAAAAGTTCATTCCAATCTGGGACCGGAACAAGAGTATTTTCTGATTGACATGGATTATTATTACAAACGTCAGGATCTGGTGCTGGGCGGCCGAACTGTTCTGGGCGCGCCTCCGGCTAAAGGCCAGGAGTTGGAAGATCAGTATTTCGGCAGCATCAAAGAAAGAATTTCCTCTTATATGCATGATGTCGAGGAAGAACTTTTCAAGCTCGGCATACCGGCTAAGACGCGTCATAACGAAGTCGCGCCCAGCCAGTACGAACTGGCCCCCGTCCATGAAGAGGCGAATCTTGCGGCCGACCACAATCAACTGGTCATGGACACGCTCAAATACGTCGCCAAGAAACATCGTCTGGCCGCGCTCTTGCACGAAAAACCTTTTGCCAAAATCAACGGATCGGGCAAGCATGTGAACTGGTCGCTGTCCGATAACAACGGTAATAATTTGCTCAACCCCGGCACAACGCCGCAGGACAATATTTCGTTTCTGGTTTTTCTGATTGCCACTGTCCGTGCCGTTTACAAGCATGCGGATATTCTGCGTGCGGCCGTTGCTTCTTACGGCAACGATCATCGCCTGGGCGCCAATGAAGCTCCGCCCGCAATCATCTCCGTGTTTTTAGGTGAGCAACTGACACACATTCTGGCCAATATAGAGAAAGGCACGATTACCAAAGCAACCAAAGAGGAAATTATCGATCTGGGCATTGCTTCTTTGCCTCAGGTCAACAAAGACAATACCGACCGCAACCGGACATCGCCCTTTGCCTTTACCGGCAACAAATTTGAATTCCGGGCGGTAGGTTCGTCGCAGTCCATTGCTTCATCGGCTCTGGTGATCAACACGATGGTCGCCGAAAGTCTGGACGACCTGGCCGAAAAAATTTCAGCCAAAAGAACAAAAAATATCAATCAGGCCGTTTTTGAAGTTTTAAAAAGTGAGATCAAGACCATTAAGCCGATTCTGTTTAACGGCGATAATTATACCAAGGAATGGGAAGCCGAGGCGAAAAAGAGAGGCCTGCCCAATGAAAAAACATCGCCCGGCGCTTTTAAAGCATTGGTCACTGACAAGTCTTTGAATCTTTTCAATAAATATGAAGTGCTTTCCAATGCGGAGCTTAAGTCGCGATACCTGATTCACGTGGAACGCTATATTAAAGATCTGGAAATCGAGGTCAACTGCCTCAACAATATTTGCATGACGCAGGTTATCCCGGCTGCTGTGGCTTACCAAAAGAAGTTGGCAAAAGCGATTATTGATACCAAAGAGGTTCTGGGTGATGCTGCAGTTGTAGCTTCCCATACGGAGCTTTTAAAGAAAATCCTGGACCTGATTAATAATATTTATGTAACGAACAAGGATATTCAGGCCAGAGTGGAAGCGGCATCTGTTGTGCATGATGAGCCCAAGAAAGCGGAGATGCTGGGCAGCAAGGTCAAGCCAAAGATGGATGAGTTGCGTGAATATGTGGATGCCCTGGAAAATCTTGTTGACGACGAAACCTGGCCTTTACCGAAGTTCTGGGAGATGCTGTTCATCTGCTAATGATAAAATATTCAGGAAATTAAAAGTCAAGGATATCATCATAAAGGACATGACCCAGATGCCGGCCTTTTCACCATCACGGAATTACAAAGAGGATCAACCGTGAAGCGGACAAAGTTCATATTTGTAACAGGCGGCGTTTTGTCGTCATTGGGGAAAGGACTGGCGGCAGCCTCCATCGCAGCCATTCTGGAATCTCGCGGTCTTCATGTCACCAACCAGAAACTGG
>Ga0209202_1001245_pt1 | contig 16222 bp, 15 predicted proteins | sample AD_UKC032_MetaG_FD_184416 | JGI IMG/M metagenome (GOLD analysis project Ga0209202, IMG submission 184416) | Active sludge microbial communities of municipal wastewater-treating anaerobic digesters from USA - AD_UKC032_MetaG (SPAdes) (version 2) | ecosystem: Engineered > Bioreactor > Anaerobic >... | reverse complement strand
GCTCAAAGGTCTCGAGTTGCCAGCCCGGGGGTAATGATGTCCCTAGTCTGTCGGTCGGGTGATTCAAGCATGCGAAAAGGTCCATGGAGCAGACCCGGGGGTTTCCGAAATCTCTAGCGAAGCCACCAAAGAAAAGATTGGGAAAATAGTTATCAGGTCTGAAATAAAACACCATGTGATCAAACCGGATCGAGGGATAGCGACACAAACCGTCAAAAAACTTGAGGATGCTCTTGATAACAACAAGCCCGGTGCGTTTCCCGTGCAAAGGCCTTGCGGCAAGGTGATGGACCAGCCAGGCCCGCTGATAGGCCCGCAACATCGATACATGGCCGTAAACCCGGCCATTTTCTTGCAAAGTGAAGTGGGACTCGATTTCCTGATCCTCGTGGTAGAGCCTGCTGTAGGTGTCCTTAAACGCTTCGCGCGAGGATTGGATGAGCTGGTATTTTTTAGGGTAGATGAAACCTGAGTTAAATAAGAATTCCCAGAGGGCATCCATTTCCATTTCACAAGAAAAACGAGCCTGCTGGTCTTCTGCATGGAGTATTAGATGACTCAATCGGCGGTATGCGCGAACATCCATATCCAGGATAGCTAAACCGCAACGGACCTTTCCTTTCGCTGATTCCCGTCGGTAGATCACTTGGGTGATGCAATTCAAACCTTTCATCCCATCCTGACGGATCTCCAGATCGGTTATGACCATTCCCGGCATGAGAACGGCATCGTCAGTATTTTCCTCAACGGAGAAACCGGTGAATGTTAGATCCAGGATATTCCGCTGGCTGAGTTTGCCGAAGCAGGGGTGCTCAAAATGGATCGAGAGAGGGGGCGTGAGACGCAGACGGGTTGTCCGGAGCTTTTGCTTCCTGTATCGCTGAATTTTTTGATGCAGAGGGGCCAGCACTAGTTCCCTTCCACGCAAATCGCCTGTCTGACGGAGACATCGGCAAGGTCCGGAGAAGATTGTCTTCTCATTCTTCCGGATGCAAATCGCGAAAGAATCATTCATGTTCATCCATGTGAAGGAAGTTCCTGTATCCAGTGTAAGACGGACACGGAAAGCGAGGGGACTGAAGTCGATGAGGTCGCCCTGGGCCAGAAAGCCGTTCTGTGTCAGAGTTACGCTTCTATCCTGGCAGGCGTTACGTCGGATGCGGCGTTTTCCCAAGACATAGCCCGTTTCCGGTATTTGAGCGGAGAACCCCTGTTCATCGAAGCCCGTGACCCTAATCGGAAGTAGGACCAGGGAGAGGCCGTCCTCCAAGATCAAATGGAGAGGCCGTCTGTTTTCTTTTGGCAGGATGGCGCTTTCCGGCCAACGGCAGCGAATCTCTTCTGCTGTGCAGGATTCTAAACAACACCGGACGAGAAAGTTTTCATGCTGCTTGGGATCGCTGACGTGAACGAGAATAGGATCGTTTGTGAAATGGAGGAGGTTGATTGTATTGCGTAGTTTTTTCTCGCCAATAACTGGGGAGGAATGGATATTGTCCAAGAGATCCAGATGACTGAAAGGCTGCATCGTATTGCGTAGTCTTTTCTCGCCGATGACTGGTGTTGAAGGCGTGTTATCCAAGAGATCCAAGTGGCTGAAAAGCTGCGATGGCATTCGGGATACATCTCCTTTGCCCCTCTATCGGGGTTCTTCATACTTGTCAGGACAGTGATCTTTTCTATCGTTAGGCATGAGTATAACTTGTTTGAGATCAGTCGTCAATAGTCGATACCAAATAAAAAATAACCTTGACTCATCTATTCGCCTGTGTTTAAAAAATTACCTACCAAACGATACGTCTCTGCAAAAGCAACGAAAACAGGAGCCATAAAATGACAATGAAAGAAGAGTCGTCATTTCTTGAGAAAGTAGAAAGTCGTCTCGATAGTATTTTTGCTGAAGACACGCAACAGAAAGAAAAAGATTTTAATGCTTCCCAAGCAGTTGTGGAAGAAATTCCCATCCACGTAAAGAATGAGAATATAGGGAGAACTTTTGACCGAAAAGAAACAAGCCGTGCAACGGAAGTTTCTTTGGACGAATTTCAGGCACAAGATAAATCAGCCTTTATTTCTGAAATCGAAAAACGTTTCTCGGCGATATTCGGCGATGATGACAAAAACGTCAATGCTATTTCAGAGACTGAAAAACCGGAGTATGTTAAAAATATTATTGCCGAGGCTGATGAGGAGGAAAACAAAAATTCTGAACACCCCGCGGAGGATATTCCCCTGCCCGCTTCAACAGCAATTCATTCACCTTTCGAAAAAATAAAAAACATTATTCTTTCCCTGGAAGGTGAAATCAACGATCAGATTCTGAAACAATTGGAAGATGAGGTCAACAAATTAGATCTGCTATATACGGAACATCAAAAAGAGTTGTTCAATTTCAAACGAGAGAAAAAACAACAGGAAGCTTCCTTGACCACATTTACAGATGCAGCGATGTCTCTTCCCGTAAAAGTCATTGTCCCAACGAAAGAACCCCATCCTTCTTCAGCAGAAAAAAATTCCATGCCTGAGACCGCTCATGGGGAACAGGACGGTCTTGAGTTGAAAATGCCCGAAATAACTGATGCTCCAAGCGTTAAACCGCTGGAAAGCTGTGACCCAATGACAGGGTTTGACGAAACAACGAAATCTGACGAACATGGGTTGGCAAATATGCGCCTGCCGGAAAAGAAAAAAATATCAACGAAACCGGCACCGAAAAATAAAGCGGGAAAGGCTCATGCTTATGATTTTGCGCCGGAAAAGAAAAGGGCAGGAGTAGGCAGGTGGATATGGATTTTAATCATCCCGTTGATTGCTTTGTTGATCGGATATTTCTGGCTTTACCCGGAGAGAGGCGGCAAGACGATTGAGATCATCAAATCGTATATACCCGTTTCTAAGACCAATCAGGGCGTAACATTCTCATCCATCCAAGGGATAAACCTGATTCATGTCCGACAAAAACTGGTTTACAATATGCAGTTGGGAAGAAATCTCAGAGTCATGGAGGGCATGGCCGAAAATTCAACGCCTCGTCCTGTTTCAAAAATAAAGATTGTGGCGAATCTTTATAACGCTGAAGGTGCTGTGCTGGCGTCAACGGAATCTTTCGGCGGTAATATTATTATTGATGAAAAACTGGAAAGTCTCGATGCGCAAGGAATTATGGCGGCTCTTCAAGACTTGAAAACAATGGAAGACAGAGTTCAGCCTAAGGGACAAATACCTTTTATGATTGTCTTCACCAGCGAACCGGCAGGGGTGTTTCGATTATCTGTATTTCCTGTTGATTTTAAGAAACATTAAAGGTCGCCTCGCGCAACACAAGCGGCCTAAGAGAAATAAGATTCAAACAATACGGGAGGCCAAAGCGTAATCATGCTTTAGTTTTCTGTATCAGTGCAGCAATCTGGGCATCTTTTTCCTTCCACAAGTCCTGCACCCACTGCTGAAAGGCGGCCTGGAATTCTTTGTCACCTTCGTAATCGCCATGCAGAAATTGTTGGGGTATGTCCAGGGAAGTAATGCGCACAACGACTCTTCTAACTTTGCCGCATAAAAATTCCCAGAACGTCGGAATACCGTCCGGATAAATAATCGTAATATTCAGCAGAGAATGAAATTTGTCCCCCAGCACGCTTAGGGCCAATGCAATGCCGCCGGCTTTGGGCTTCAAAAGATATTGATAGGGTTGATCCTGCTTGTCTTGCTTGGCTGCGGTGAAACGCGTTCCTTCCAAAAAGTTCATCACACTGGTTGGGATACGCGTAAACTTTTCGCATGCCTTCCGGGTGGTTTCAAAATCTTTTCCTTTTTGTTCAGGATGTTTTTTTAGATATTCCACACTGTGGCGGCGCAGAAAGGGGAAATCAAGCGCCCACCAGGCCAGACCCATCAGCGGCACCCAGATTAATTCGCGTTTGAGAAAAAATTTCATGAGCGGTATTCGCCGGTTCAACAGTTTCTGCAGAACAAAAATATCCGCCCAGGACTGATGATTGCTGACCACCAGATACCAGCCCCGATAATTCAGGTTATCCAATCCCTGCACATCCCAGATGGTTTTTTGGGTCAGCTTCATCCAAAAGACATTTCCTGCAATCCAGTGTTCCGCGATCCACAGTAGGATTTTATCGAACATACGGGTAAGCGGTTCAAGAGGCAGTAAGAATTTTAGAAAGGAAAAAATAAACAAAATAAACACCCAGAAGACTACATTTAAAGCCAGCAAGGACATGGATATACAGCCCACCAACCAGTTAGGCAGAAAATTCAACATTTTTTAACTCCCTTCGAAAATCATCGCGCGGACCTTAGCATGAGATGACCCATTGGTCAAAGTATTACGAAGAATGATTCTTTCCGTAGCAATATATTCTCCTGTGTTGTATAAATTTATTCTCGTGAAATTAAAAGATAAACAAACACATCAAGGATGGATGGTATATATCCTGCGCTGCTCGGACGGCAGTTTTTATACCGGTGTAACGAAGAGTCTCGAAAAGAGACTGATGGGTCACGACCGGGGGACGGCTTCCAAATATACCCGGTCCAGAAGACCGGTGGCCCTGCTGGCGACAAGCGTCGAAATGAATAAAGGCGAAGCCTTGCGTCTGGAAATAAAAATCAAAAAAATGCCTAAAGCAAAAAAGGTTGCTTGTTTGAAAAGTAGCCGGTCAGGAAACGAAGACCCACCATAACCGTCCCTTCATAGGATACAGCCATCTGATAAATATTGACACGATGGTGAATTCTGTTAAATTGTCACCAATTATTCGGTAATTCTACCGTTATCGTTAAATGCGACAAAATTTCAGTATAAATCTTTAAACATAGGCAGCGGAGGTGTGATGATGGATGGACAGAAAATACCAGGGAAAACAATATTAATCGGCGTTGCGGGGCTTGCTATTCTATTGTTGCTTATATCGACTTATTTTGGAGTGGATGCGGGAGAACGAGGTGTTGTGCTGCGTTTCGGGGAGGTCAACCGTGTAGTTGAACCAGGTCCTCATTTTAAAATACCTCTGGCGGAGCAAGTGGTTCCCATGTCCGTGCGTGTTCAGAAAACTACGACCAAGACGGAAGCGGCCAGCCGGGATCTTCAAGTGGTTCAGACCACTATGGTTCTTAATTATAATCTCGAACCGGCCAAAGCAGGCTCGATGTATTCTAATATCGGGTTGAATTACAATGAACGGGTTATTGATCCGGCGGTGAAAGAAAGCTTCAAAGCGGCAGCGGCCCGTTATACCGCGGAAGAATTGATTTCCAAGAGAGAAACGCTTAAAACCGAAGTTCGTAATTACCTGAGGGACCGGCTGCATGTATTTGGTGTTGTCGTTGTGGAACTTTCCATTACGGATTTTGAGTTTTCCCAGGAATTCAACAAAGCCATCGAATCGAAGCAGACTGCGGAGCAGAATGCGTTGCGCGCCAAACGCGATCTTGAAAGAATCAAGGTCGAGGCTGAACAGAAAATAGCGTCCGCCAGAGCAGAGGCCGAAGCCCTGCGTTTGCAGCGGCAAGTTATTTCGCCGGAACTCATTCAGCTTCGTCAAATTGAAGCGCAGATCAAAGCCATCGAAAAGTGGGACGGCAAGATGCCTAATGTTACAGGTAGCGCAGTGCCTTTCATTCAGGTTGAAAAGCAAAAGTAGGCCCGGCGTGGCCAAAAAGTAATGGGCCGGTGATTCCGGAAATTCGCGGAAGAACCCTTAGAACTTTAACGTTGTTGTGGATGCGAATGACATGTTTTCTGCAATCAAAAGATATTCATCATGTTTAAAATATGCTAAAAGATAAAATAACTTATTCATGAACTCAACGGAGCAAACGGCTTGAAAAAGAAAATAATCATTCTGGTGTTTGTGGCGCTTTTGATAGGTGTTGGATTGCTGGTTTACATCGGCCAGAAGAATAAGAAGACGGGGGAATTATTCTATTCAGGTACGATTGAAGCCACGCAGGCCAGGTTGTCTTTTCAGGTTCCGGGACGGATTTCCACGGTGAACGCTGAGGAGGGCCAGACCGTTAAAAAAGGCCAGATGATTGCGGAACTTGACAGGGCGGAATTTGAAGCTCGTTATGAACAGGCCAGGGCCAACCTGGATCGTGCACAAAAAGCAAGGCAACAGCTGGAAACAGTGCTTGAAATCAGCAAAAAAACTCTGCCTGCGGAAGTCTCCCGCGCGGAAGCCGCTTTGAAGAGCGCAAGAGATTCGATGACGGATTCCACAAAAAATTACCGGCGCTTTGAGGAACTGTTCAGCAAAGAGGTGGTTTCGGAAAAAGAACGCGACACGCTGAAGCTGCAATATGACGTCGCGAAATCAAGGGTCGCAGAAAGCGAATCGCTCCTCAGGCTGGCCAGGGGAAACCTTGACAGGATTGACGCGGCCAGAAATGACATTGCCACGGCATCGGCTCAGATTGATGTGGCCAGGGCGTCTCTGAACCAGGCTGCTGTCCAGCTGGAATACACAAGACTGAAATCCCCGCTCGATGGGGTGGTGACCAGCCGCAATATCGAACCGGGGGAAACCGTCAATGTCGGGAGGGAAGTGATTACGATTTCCGATCTTCATCGGGTGGATCTGAAAATATTTGTTGAGGAAACCGCGATCGGCAAAGTAAAGCCCGGACAAAGCGTTGAAGTGTCCGTCGATACATTTCCGGGCAAGGTTTATCATGGAACGGTTTCCTTTGTCTCACCGGAAGGGGAGTTCACGCCTAAAATCATCCAGACGCAAAAAGAAAGAGTCAAACTGGTTTACCTCGTTAAAGTGTCCATTCCCAATCCGGATTATGATCTCAAGGCAGGCATGCCGGCGGATGCACGCATACGACAGTAGCAGGAGGCGCGATGGTTGACCCGTCGTCCGGAAGCCGGCAGCCGCTGGTGGAAGTCAGGAATCTTTCACACTCGTTCAATCTTCTTGAAGCGATCCGGGATATTTCCTTTTTTGTGCCTGCCGAAACCATTTTCGGGCTGGTTGGATCCGATGGGGCCGGAAAGTCCACCGCTCTTCGTTTAATCGCCGGGATGATGAAGCCGTCAAAGGGTGAAATTATGATAGACGGTTTGTCCTCTGTTTCCGGGAGACAGAAAATAAAGCACCTCATCGGCTATATGCCACAGCGATTTGGTCTTTACCAGGATTTGACTGTGGAAGAAAATATGAATTTTTTCATGGACATTTTCGGCATCCCGCGCTCCGACAGGAAAAACCGGATGGAAAAGTACCTGGGTTTTTCCAATCTTCTTCCTTTCGCGGATAGACTGGCGGGCGATCTTTCCGGCGGCATGAAACAGAAACTGGGCCTGGCCTGTGTTCTGGTCCATGAACCGCGTCTGCTGATTCTGGATGAACCGACCAACGGCGTTGATCCGGTCTCCAGGCGTGAATTCTGGGATATCCTGGACAGCATGAAACAGGAGGGGATGACACTCATTGTTTCGACTGCCTATCTGGACGAAGGTGAAAAATGTGATCGTCTAGCCTTGATGCACGCAGGCGTCATTCTGGAGGAAAACTCACCCGACGTAATGCAGGGGATTCACCCGACGCTGGAAGCAGCCATCATCGCTCGGATCAGTGAAGTTGACAAGGAGCTTGTTGATGACGCTTTTTCCTTCTGAATCCATTTCGGTTTCTCAACTGGAAAAAAAATTCGGCAAATTTGTTGCAGTCAATAAAATCACGTTCTCCGTTAAAAAAGGAGAAATCTTCGGATTTTTAGGATCGAACGGTTCCGGAAAATCCACGACCATACGCATGCTCTGCGGCATTCTTTCCCCCACATCCGGGTCCGGCATGGTTGCCGGTTATGACATGATCAGGCAGCCTGAAGAAATCAAGCAGGCCATCGGCTACATGTCGCAGAAATTTTCTCTCTATGAAGATTTAACGCCCTTTGAAAATTTGCGCTTTTATCTGGGTGTATATAATGTTCTGGAAGCACAATGGCCGGAGCGCATTAATTGGGTTTTGGATATGACACGCCTGCAGGATGTTCGCCATCGCCTCACGCGGGAATTACCTCCGGGCTGGCGTCAGAGGCTGGCACTGGGCTGCGCGCTTCTTCATCGGCCGCAGATTCTTTTCCTGGACGAGCCCACATCCGGTGTTGATCCGATTACGCGACAGCACTTCTGGAATTTTATCAGGCGCCTCGCGGCTGACAGTGTTACGGTCTTTGTGACCACGCATTATATGGATGAAGCCCTTTTTTGTGAACGCATTGTCATGATCAACTCGGGCCGTATTGTAGCGTCAGGTTCTCCGTCTGAAATTATTGCCAAGGCCTGTCCGGACAAGCCCGACGCTGATTTGAACGATGCCTTTGTGTCGCTGATGAAGAGGATGCCGGATTGAATCCCCTACGATTGAAAGCCATTGTCCAGAAGGAGTTTTACCACCTGATCCGCGATTACCGCAGTCTGTACCTGGCGTTTGCCATACCGCTGATTCTGATCATCCTTTTCGGTTATGCGCTGAGCCTGGATGTTGATCATATCAAAACCGTCGTAATTGACAATGACAAGACATGGCAAAGCCGGGATTTTACGACGAAACTGGATGCCTCTGCCTACTTTGACGTGGTGGCAAGGCTCGATTCATCGCGGCAGGTGGCGGACTATATAGATCATGACAGAGCTTCTGTAGCGATTCATATTCCTCCCGATTTTATGAAAAATATAGCGGCGGACAGGGAGGCGCAGATGCAGATTATCATTGACGGAAGCGACCCGATTTTTGCCGGTGCCGTGAGGGGGTATCTGACAGCTTTCACCGAATCATATAATTCAAAACTGCTTATTTCTTTTCTCAACCGCCAGGGACAGGCAACCGTCAAAGCACCTGTTGAAGGCCGGATCCGAATCTGGTTCAATGAAGATCTGGAAAGCCGAAACTTTATCATTCCGGGGATGATTGCCATCATTATCATGATTGTCGGTGCCATGCTGACATCCCTGGTGATTGCGAGGGAATACGAAGATGGCACGATGGAAACGATCAAATCTTTGCCGATTCACGCCGGTGAATTTCTTCTCGGCAAATCCATTCCGTATTTTTTCATCGGCCTGGCCAATGTGCTCATTGCCATGATACTGGGGCAGCTTCTCTTCGGGATTGTTCTCAAGGGGAGTTTCTGGCTGATGCTCATGGCTACATCCCTGTATCTGCTCTGTGCGCTGTCTCTGGGGTTGTTTATTTCATCTGTGACCAAATCACAGCTGATGGCCAATCAGGCGGCGGTCATGTTTACCTATCTGCCGTCTATGCTTTTATCTAATTTTGTTTTTCCGATCATCAACATGCCGCAGGTTCTTCAATGGGTGACGTTTATCGTCCCTGCAAGGTACTATATTGACATTCTGGTCGGACTTTATCTGCGCGATACCGGTCTTGCGCATCTGGGGCCGAACATGGTTGTCCTTGCCGTTATGTGCTTCGTTATGACCGGACTGAATTATATTTTGCTGAAAAAGGAAGGCTTATGAACTGGCCAAGGATCAGGGAATTGGTCCGAAAGGAGTTTATTCAACTGCTGCGTGATAAGCGCAACCGGATGGTTCTCTTCGTGGCGCCGATTATTCAGATGCTGGTTTTCGGATATGTCGTTAATTATGATATCCGGACGATTCGTGTAGCCGTTGTTGATTATTCACACACACTGGAGAGCCGGACTCTCACCAATGTTTTTGAAGGCAGCCGTATCTTTTCAATCACCCATTTCCTGAATGACGAAAGGAAGCTTGAGGACCTGCTGCTTCGGGGACATGTGGATATGGGGGTGAAAATCCCGCAAGACTTCGCGTCAGTCATCCGCAGGGGGCAGACATCTCCCATACAGATTATTGCTGACGGTTCCATGAGCAACATGGCCATGCTGCGAATGGCCTACACGACATCTGTACTGGATCAATTCAATCGGGGGATGCTCCGGGAACTTTATCCGCAGCAGATGAAATACGGTAGAATCGACATGCGTATCCGCACGTGGTACAATCCAAATCTGGAAAGTCAGCATTTCTTTGTCCCGGGGATTGTGGCATTTGTCGTCATGTTGATATCCCTGCTGCTGACATCCATTGCCATTATTCGTGAAAAAGAAGCGGGTACCATGGAGCAGATTATCGTTACTCCCTTGAAATCTTACGAATTCATTTTAGGAAAAACGATTCCTTACACCATCATTTCGCTTCTCCAGCTGATGGTAGTCATTGTCGCCGCCATTTACTGGTTTGAAATACCTTTGGTGGGCAGCATCCCGCTCCTATTTTTTGCCGCCTGTCTATTTCTGTTGAGCACTCTGGGCATCGGTCTGTTTATATCGACGATTTCAAAAACGCAACAGCAGGCGATGATGACGACATTCTTTTTTATTCTGCCTTTTTTCATGCTCAGTGGATTTGTTTTTCCGATCGCCAATATGCCTGAAGTTGTTCAATGGTTTACCTACTTAAACCCGTTGAGGTATTTCCTGGTGATCGTGAGGGGGATTTTTCTCAAGGGTGTCGGGCTTAATGTTCTTTGGCCCCAGTATCTTTTCCTTGCTATTCTGGGAGCAATCGTTTTTTCGGGCGCAATTGTCCGCTTCAAAAAACGGCTGGATTAGTGTAGAGATAAATTCAAGGCTCACTCCCTGGCGGGGGCGAGAGACTCAAAGTCGAAGGCTGAAGGGTTTTAAGTGTATGCTCAAGGTTGTTGAAGAAGAAAAACTGATTGCTAAATATGTGCGGCAGTTTGCCAAGAGTTTCAAGCCCTTTATGGATGAAAAGATTAAGGTGAAACTGGGGCATCAGGGGGCTAGTTTTGGGGCGAAGGTTTCCTGGTCGAAGAAGTTGGGGATCTGGATATTTTCTCAAGCGACACAAGACCTGCGCTATTGGAACGTTTTCGGCATCGGTAAACCGCCGACCGGCAGCCATCTGCCCATCACAGCCGAAATCAATTTCCCCTGGCAGGGAATCGACCGCAAAACCGGCGCGGCTTTTGCACAAGATGAGTGTAACCATATCTATGCGATTCACCGTGGAAAAATCGGCGGCGGGAAAAAGGGGATCGGCAAATCTTTGTTTGAAGAGAATTATCGCGGCCTCTGGGCTTGGATGGAGGATGGCGGATCACTTACGCAGGTCGCGGTAATCGGCGCGCTCCACAGCAGTCGTTTTGCACTGCAAGCTGCTCAGTTTGTCAGAAAAATTGAAAAGCTGAAATCAAAAGCCTCTTTATCTTCCCAAATATTGCTCAATTTTTCAGAAGTATGGTTTCATGAGGAGCTTGTCGGGAGTCCGCCAGCTCCGCATCTTAATGATAATGACGTCTATGCCTGCGATCATGACTTGATTGTCAGTCATCTGGCGGCGCTTCTGCAACGCTGGAAATTTAAAGTCGGCAATGGTAAGAGTTCTGAGTTATTCCTAATAAGCCCTGTTTCAGATCGAATATCCCATGTTTTAGCTGTTTCAACCGATAGCGATGAAAAAAGTGTGCTGTCTGTGGCGGCAAAATTGCTTTTGCTGCAATCCGCCGAGGCAGATCATCCGTCCGCCATTTTATTAATGCCGGAAGATAAAATGAGCAGATATGTTGAACAAATGGAACGGATACACATTGAGGTGCTCGGTTACCGGCTGGAAGGTGAACGAATAATTTTTCCTGATTTGGGCAAAATCAGACTTGACCAAAATACACAATTGTAAAACTATAACAGACAGAGGTTTAGGATTGTTTATTTATGGGATGTAAATGAGTCTTATGGACGAAATGCTTGACATGGGCCGACAGGTTCTGGCGGCTCAACCATTCAGCGTGCTGATTGGAGCGGAGCTGGTGGGTTTTGCCGTGGGCAGAGCCGAATTGAAAGTGCCTATCAAACACGACCTTAAACAGCAGCATGGTTTCCTGCATGGTGGCGTCGTCAGTTACGCTGCGGACAATGCCCTGACCTATGTGGGCGGCAGCGTGCTGGGGCCGGCTGTGGTGACGTCGGAATTCAAAATCAACTATGTGAGGCCGGCAATGGGTGATTACATTGTCGCGCGTGCGACGGCGATTTATGTCGGAAAAACGCAGGCCGTCTGCCGCTGCGATGTTTTCGCGGTCAAAGACGCAAAAGAGAGTTTGTGCGCAACTGCCCAAGGGACCATTACCAAAATTGGACAGTCCAAATAGCCTAAGCCCAATAGAGACCACCCTTATCGGTGATATTGAATATTTCCGTCAGGATTGTATCGCCATTCATCGACAGTGCTTTATGGAAATCAAAAAGGACCGCCAATCAGCAATGCATCTGGTTTAGTGGCCAGAACTACTTCGAGCGGGGCCGAGAAATCCGCAAACAAGATTTCGGCCGGTCTTAGACCTGCCGCTACTCATCTTGCTTATAATAACCCGCCCACTTTTCATCGATTTGATTTTGAATGTCAGTGATCAGTTCATCAGTCAGAATCTTGAAGCGGGACTGCGCTCGGAAGTATTCGCGCACCGGCACCAACTTACGTTTCTCCACCAGCTTTTCGGAAGCTGCCGTTAATTTAAATTCGCCGTTGACGATTTCGTAAAGATCATAATACCCGGTTTCGACGGCGAGCCTACCAATCTTGATTCCGTAGCGCGGGTCATATCCCCAGCCTGGCGGGCAGGGAACGTGAATATGAAAGTATTTGGTGCCTGGCATGTCCTTGCACTTGATTATTTTATCATGAAGATCCAGTGGATAGGCAGCGGAACAAGCCGCAACATAACTTAAGTTGTGCGCCGCCATGATGGCCGGAACGTCCTTCTTTTGCTGCAGCTTTCCCTTAAAGGGTGTGTTGGCTGTGATCGCACCGATTGGGGTTGTGCCTGAGCGCTGAACACCGGTGTTCATGTAACCTTCGTTGTCGTAGCAGAAATAGATGAAGTTATCGCCCCGTTCTGCGGCGCCCGATAAGGCCTGCAGGCCGATGTCACTGGTTCCGCCGTCGCCTGCCCAGGCGGCCACGGTGGTGTGTTGATTTCCTTGAGTTTTGAGAGTGGCCAGAATTCCCGTGGCGGCGGCGGCTGTTGAGGCAAACGTCACGTTCAGGCATGGGAGTTTGGTTGAGGCAACCGGGAAAAGCCCCTGCAATACGGTCAGACAACTGGGGGGGACAATCAGCATGGTGTCTTTGCCCAGAGCCTTGAGACCTATCCTGTAGGCGATAGCCAGTCCGCAACCGGTGCATGCCCTTGTTCCCGGATGGACAAATTCTTCCGTTGGTAAACTTAAAATTGTAGTTTTGGCCTGCATTGAATTCTCCTATAGCTTAAGCCCTATCCAAACCGGCTCCTTAGCAATCCTGCTGTGGATCGCAGCCCGGAAGTTTTGTGTCAAATCGTCCGTCCGGATCTCGCGGCCACCGATTCCGGCTATAAAATTCTGAACCAGCGGCAAATGGCCTGTGCCGGCTAAGTGTTCATAAAGCGCTGATTTTAAATCCGAGACCAGCGCGCCTTCATAACCGTAACTGAGGGCTTTTTCAAAAACGATAACGCCTTTTTTCCCTTTGAGAGCCTTGGCAATTGCTGTATCCGGGAATGGCCTGTAAAAGCGAACGCCCATCACGCCCACGTTGATACCTTCTTTTCTTAAGACATCAACGGATACGCGCAATTGGTAAGTGATTGATCCGAGGCCGACAGCGACATAGTCCGCGTCGTCGCAACGATAGGGTTCGAGGTATGGATCACCGCCCCGGCCGAATATTTCGGCAAATCTTTTTTCCGCATCCGCCGCGACAGCAGGCGTTTTTCGCAGATCTTCATGAAGGAGATAGCGAATCTCCATATATCCATGGGCCAGTTTGCCGTTCACATCCATTCGCACGTCGGGAAGGGTTACCGTATTCAGATTGGCCGGCTCTTCAGGATTCAAGGCATAGTCCGGTTGAAAAGGCGGCAGAAACGTATCGACCAGTTCTTGATCCGGCACATCAAACGGCATGTATGTGTGAGAAAGGATATATCCGTCATAGCAAACCATAATCGGGATGCTCACCTTTTCCGCCAGCCAGTAAGCCTTGATCACCGAATCAATGATCTGCTGGTGGTCGGCGCAATACATCTGTATCCAGCCGGTATCGCGCTGTGAAATCGAGTCCTGCTGGTCATTCCAGACATTCCAGGGGGCGCTTATCGCCCGGTTGACAACGCACATTACAATGGGAAGTCTTGCACCAGCCGCCCATTGGACCTGTTCATGCATGTAGAGAAGTCCATTGGAACTTGTCGCCGTAAAAGTTCTGGCCCCGGTTGATGATGCGGCAATACAGACAGCCAGGGCGGAATGTTCGCTTTCCACATGAATGTACTCAGCCTTCATCTCACCTGCTTCGACATACTCGGATAGTCTTTCTGTAACAGGGGTCTGTGGTGTGATGGGATATGCGGCGATGACAGCGGCGCGGCAAAGTTTGACGCCCAGCGCGGCGGCAACGTTTCCATTTTCAATAATATGCATGGCGACTACTCCTTGTCCTTTTCTTCATCCGAGAACTTTGCTTCGTCCACCATTGTGATGGCCTTGGTGGGGCATTCTTCAGCGCAGATGCCGCAGCCCTTGCAGTATTCCAAGTCGATCTTCGGCGGTATTGTCCGCGAAATCACAACATCCGGACAGAACAGCCAGCAGATAAAGCAGGCTTCTTTATTTCTCTTACAAGGGATGCAGAGACTTTGATCGATCACCGGACGTTCTACTCGCCATGAACCGGTTCTACCGCCGTCTCCCGGTCCATGTTCACTGTGCGATGTTTTTCTCCTGTAATTTCTGGTACCCATTTTCAACCTCCCGTCACAGTTCGTTCATAGGCAATCCTGGCGGCCATTGAGTTCTTTTCCGGCTTTCGTGTGCGAAATTCCTCCTCAATGCCTTTGATCAGGATAGCAATGCCCAAGAGGCTAGTCGCTTTTTCCAGTGACCCGATGATTCCGGTATTGACCATGCCGTGTGGAAGGCCTGCTTCAACGGAGATGGCTGTAATGTCTGCGGTGGCCAGCTGATAATCTTTAAAAGAGTAGGACTCAAAAGCCATGGGTGTGTTCAAGATGATGATCCCGCCTGGTTTGAGGCCGTGTGTTACGTCCGCTTCTTTGAGCAGCAGGTGGTCGAGAACAACAACGATATCAGGGGTTTCGATGGACGATAGATCATATATCTTTTCTCTGGATATCTTCAGGGAGGTCATTACCGGCGCACCCCGGCGTTCCGTTCCAAATGTCGGCGCCATGACAACCCCCGCATAACCGGAGGTGAAGGCTGCCTCGGCCACAATCTTGGCCGCTGTGATGGCGCCCTGGCCGCCGCGTCCGTGCCAGCGGATTTCAATAAATTCCTTGTTCATAAATAACTCCTAGGTTGCCAGGCTGTTGGCCGAAGGCAAGACTGCTTTTACCCTGAACCTTTATCCTTTTCACGCTTTTTTTCTATTTTTTATTACTGTAAAAATCAAAACAATCAACAACACGATAGTGCCAAAAACAGCCAGCAAGATAAGCGTTGGTGTTGTTCCTCTGGAAACAAGATTTCCGGGATTTAAGCTGGGTTTTTCCACAATACGCCCGAGTTTTCCTTTGTATTTTTCGGGAATATCGGGAAGGCCGTTGCCATTGGTATCCGGGAAAGACCGTACGTACTTAATGACGCCCTGCCATTCTTTGAGCTCCTGAATGCCCGGCTGAACCTTGTCTCCGTCAATCAGAGCCGCTGACAGCTTTTCGATGGGCGCGCCGTTTTTATCTTTGGGTACAATGTCCAAGATGGAATAGGTGAAACGACCCACCAGTTTTAAAAAGGTAGCATTGTAAATATTAGCGGCTACCCGGTATAGTTGATTATTGGATGCACTATCATCAAGCGGCCGGTATCCGTCTTCTTCGCTGCCCATCTCAATGTCGGTCACGCGGTCAAAAATCATCCGGCGGGGATTGTACGTAAAACGCAGACCGGAGATTTGCAGAAAATAATCATCACCTTTGAGCGGCCGGACACTGGTTAGGATTTCCAGCGTCCTTTTCAATTCATGCCCATATAAATAAAAGGAGATGAGCGGATAGGCCATGGTGTCGTCCACGCCGATGCCCAGTGGAATGGTGCGGAATAAATCGCCCACAGTGACCTTTCCGGTTTGGCCGGCAATCAAATCATCGCGAATGACGCCGTTGGATTCGACGGCAACCATCACACGGATTGA
>Ga0209202_1001242_pt1 | contig 16236 bp, 8 predicted proteins | sample AD_UKC032_MetaG_FD_184416 | JGI IMG/M metagenome (GOLD analysis project Ga0209202, IMG submission 184416) | Active sludge microbial communities of municipal wastewater-treating anaerobic digesters from USA - AD_UKC032_MetaG (SPAdes) (version 2) | ecosystem: Engineered > Bioreactor > Anaerobic >... | reverse complement strand
ATTGCCTCTTGCCTACTGCCTGATCTTGATACTTCGGAACCAGACCTCATTTCCGTGGTCCTGGAGAAGTATGTGCCCCTCTCCGGCCTCGCCGAACCCGGCGAAATCCTTGTACTTGCTATCGCTTACCAGGCGGCGGTATTCCTCGCTGCCCCTCTCGTACTCGAGCACCTTGAAGCCGTTGAGCCAGTGCTCCACATGCCCGTTGAGAGATACAATACGAGCTGCATTCCACTGCCCCACGCCGTTAAACCTCTTGTTGGCAGCCGGTATGAGATCATAGAGCGATGCGAGGGTCCGGTTGCCGTTACGGCCCATTTTTGCGTCGGGGTGACGCTGGTCGTCAAGGATCTGATACTCGAGGCCGATAGCGGAGCCTGCCGTAGGGTAGGCTTCGGTTACGAAGTATTTCACACCGCTGTTTGCCCCTTCGGTGATCATGAACTCGAATGCAAGGTCGAAGTTACCATACCTGTCAACAGTAACTATGTCACCCCCGGCCTGTGACTCGGCACCTCCGGAAGCAATCACTTTGAGGCATCCGTCCTCAATTACCCACCCTGATTCGGGGAAAGTATCCTTGTGCGCTCCCCGCCAGCCGACATTTGTCTTACCGTCAAACAGAAGCTTCCAACCTTCTGCTTTTTCACGTTCAGTGAGGGTGTTCGGTATGAAGTTCGCCTGCCAAATTCCTGTTGTGTCAGGTATTGAGATTTTTTCCAGGTTTTTGGTAGTTATCCGGATGTTTCTCCACATGACCTTCGTGCCAGCCAGTTCAGGGCTTACAGCATGAACCTGGAAAGCAATGAATCCTGAAGAATCAGCATCATCGACAAGGTCAGCGACGGGAATGCCGTTGATCCATGTCCTGATGCGGTTACCTATAGCCTCCACCCTGTAGCTGTTCCATCCGTGCCTGTCAAAAGATTTTACAGCCCGAACGTTGTTAGGGGTGACAGGGTAAAGCCATCCTCTCCGGGCTTCGTCATAGATTCCGCCGCTCCATCCCCTGTCGGTGGGATCAACCTCCACCTGGTAGCCATAAACAAGGGTCCTGCCGCTGTTTTCTGAACTGTGGCTCCTGATCTGCACACCTGAGTTGAGGAGGGTATCCACCTTCACCTCAAATTCGAGGATAAAATCTGAGTACTCTTCATTTGTACACATAAAGCTGTTTGGTGTATCAGGAGTGGAAATGCCCACCATTACACCGTCTTCAACCTGGAATTGTGCCTGCCCTCCTTTCTGGACGAAGCCGGTAAAGTCTTTTCCGTTGAAGAGGTCATGCCAGTCAGACTGCCGGCATCCCGGAAATGCAATAGCAATAAGCAGGGCAGAGAGAAGGAGTCTTGATTTCATATCTGTTGGATGTTTAATTAGTAATTGGGGAATTTCCAGGGTTCATTGTAGAAGGGCATTACCAGGGCATTGGCATCCGGCTCTCCGAACCTGTTTGCCGCGTTGTCCCATGTCAGGGGTTTGCCCAGCCTGCATGAGACGTTAGCCAGATGGGTCATTTTGGCGACCCGGGCTCCGATCTCAACATCAGCGTTAGGCAGATTGCGTGTTTTGATGCAATCGAGGAAATTTGCCACATGAGAGGCAAGACCTCCGCCTGCAACGGCCTGCCCCTCAATCTGCTCGGATTTCTTCACAAGGGGTACGGCTTCCATCCGGGGTGCCGAATCAACCTCCGGGATAACCTCCCAGCCATTGCGGTCAAGCAGCAGGGTGCCGTTCTCGCCGATGAATGCAAGACCGTGTTCTCTTCCGTACGGGCCGTCCTTGATTCCGCAGGCGTGATCCCAGCTTATTGTGAAATCATCATAGACGTAGGATGCCAGCAGTGTGTCAGGCGTTTCCATTGCGTCACCGGGATATGCGAATTTGCCTCCTGCGGTATAAACTGCATTGGGCAGGTCAGCCTTCATTCCCAGGAGCGCATAATCAAGCAGGTGCACTCCCCAGTCTGACATCAGTCCTCCTGCATAATCCCAGAAATAGCGGAAGTTATAGTGGAACCGGTTCGGGTTGAACGGCCTGTGCCGGGCAGGGCCGAGCCACATTTCATAATCAACCCCCGGTGGTACGGGTCCGTCAGGCTGAAGGGGAAGTGTCTTTTTCCAGATCATATAAGCCCATACTTTTACTGTCCTGATCCGCCCCAGTTTACCGGAATGAATGAAGGCAACAGCATCCTGCCAGTGGGGATCGCTCCGCTGCCACTGTCCGGTCTGTACCACGCGCTTATGTTTACGGGCGGCTCTGACCATGGCATCACACTCGGCTATTGAATTTGCGAGCGGTTTTTCGCAATAGACATCCTTCCCGGCCTCCATGGCTGCGATTGCCTGCAGGCAGTGCCAGTGATCGGGGGTTGCGATGATGACGGCATCCACATCCTGATTGTCCATGACCCTTCTCCAGTCCTTTACAATCTGTGAAGGCCGCCTGCCTGAGATCTTTTCTGTGTCAGCGGCTCTTTTATAGAGCCATTCGTTATCGATATCGCACAGGGAGACGCAATCAACCTGCGGAAATTTAAGGAAAGTTTCAAGGTTTGACCATCCCATGTTGCGTCCGCCGATCAGTGCCACCCTGATTTTATCTGATGGATTCACCTTCCGGCCGGTTGTTCCGTACAATGAAGCCACCGAACCCAGGCCTGCTATTCCTGCAGTAGCCAGGATACTGTTTTTTACAAAGTCTCTTCTTTTGCTCATGATCTGATTGCTGTTTGGGAGCCCGGGAACAACCGGGTCTCTTCCCAAAGGTAATAATTCAGATCAAAGGTTGGCTGGAAGAAACGGAACTAACGCGCCGGGCCGGAATGCAATCAGGAGCAGGCATTAGGCAGTAGGCATTAGGCAGTAGTGTTTACAATAAGATCTTGTATTTCTGGCTATTGCCTATTGCCTATTGCCTCTTGCCTATTTTATTGCCTAACCCGCTCTGTTCAGCTTTGCAACAACAGCCTTTTTACCGACTGGTATGATAAAAGCGCCTCTTCCGTTTGATTTCAGGCTTCCGGTATCATATGTCACCGCTTTGCCCTCGCGGGAAGGATTGCTGATCCGGAGCAGCGCCTCCGGCGACCATGCCTCGCCTTTCTCAAAAGTCAGTTTTATGGCCCCTGTGGACGTGTTGTAAGATACGGTCCTGAATTGACCTGCATCAAGCGTGAGCCACGTGCCTGCAGGAGCAATGTAAATCCTTGACCTGGCGGCGGTTGTCAGGTCAACTGTAACCCACTTCCCATTGACGCTGCTGTTTCCGCCGAACGAGAGCCATCCGAATTCATCGCTGTTTAAAAGGTATGTGGAGCTGTTTATGGCGTAGCCCAGAAAACCGCTGCCGTAGTCGCCTGTAATGCCATCGTTCTTAAGTGTCTGAGGGAAGGAGTGAAATGCCGCAGGGGCAAAGCCGTCCTGGGTGATGTTGGATATTGCTCCCGACACTCCGCCGTATCCTACCCGAAGCAGGTATAGATCCGATGGATTTTCGCGGTAGCTGTGAAGGACCGGGATCGAGTTGAGCGCTGAACCGTAGTGGTGTATCATCCGCTCGAAGCGGGAGAGTTTTCCTGCAAAGAGGAAATCCCAGAAGCGGCGTGCATTGCCGTTGTAAGCCCAGTGAGGCACGGTTGGCATATAGGCGAGGATGGCGTTGAGGGTCACCAGTGCCTTATCGTCGAGGCCGAAGTACTTCGCCCACATGTAAACTTCCTCCTGGCCGGTGGAATCCCATGGCATCTCACTGCCGAACGGATAGGCCAGTTTCGTCCATACATCCACGCGCTCTTTCATTGCTGCTTCCAGGTCGGCTGCCATTTTGTCCATTCCCTCTGCCTTCAGATCATTCAGGATAAGGATAAAGACCGTTCCTTCCATCTGGCCGTACTGGGCATAGTGAGGTGCCAACCTTATCATTGCCATTGAGGTCTGGAAGGCATTTTCGAGGTACCACTGCCACTCCTGCTGTGTCACAAGTCCCTTATAGTTTCGTGCCAGCCTGTACATCACCCAGTGGGCGGCAGCCACGTGCGGGTAATTGTAAGACCTTCCCACTGAGTTGGTCTCTTTTGTGTTCCATGATGGGAAGTTGCCGTCAGGAGCCCACCTGATTTCCTCATCATAGGTCCCTGCGGGCATGGATTGGGGTTCGTAATAGAACAGGCTCTTCTTCACACCGTATTTAAGATCTCCCTCGGTGTATTGTATGCCGCCCCAGAGGGTCTGGTTGACAAAGTCCTCCATCTTTTTCACCTCTGCCGGGTCAGGCATTACAAGTTGCTTCATGATTGCCCCGAGCCAGCTTCCGGCGCCAGCCTCGTCACTGAGCCCGGCAACCCAGACACGGCGGTCCTGACGCACCTGCTCAAGTTTTTCATAGTCGTATGTGATAACTGAAGGAGCCCTGCCGAAGGGATCATTCTCCTGGTCAAACCACTGTTCGGTGGTGAGGAAGTGGCCGTATGACTTCACAACCTCGCTTTCGGGCTCGATGACCTTGTAGCTTATAGTCTGGGTGAGGCCGTCTTCGTAATTGACTGTCAGTCGCGCCCTTCCCCATTTTCTGCCCTTGAGCTCATACACCCGCCAGCCTTTGTTGTTTGTGCCGGCATCCTTTATCTCAAGTGCACCTGCCGGTTCCACCCTCAGATCCCTGACAGCCTTTCCGTACCTGAGAAAGAGTTTTGCATTGACATCTGAAGGAACAACATAACCCGGGATGCCGACGGCAACCGGTCTTTCTGCAGAGACAAGGGTATTCTCGATATCACGCAGTGATTCAGCCAGGATGAACTTCACGCCATAACTTACCATTTCGCCGGGTTTAAGCATCGCCGATGTTGGAGTATTCCACTGTTCTGCATGCTTCCAGGCAGTTTCTGCATATGATTTGCTGTGGACCATCCATTCGTGCAACCCTTCGTAGGTGTAACCTGAGGGGAGAGGGTCATCCGTCAGCGGACGCCATGCCTCGAAGGGGGTTTTCCCTAAAGGTATGGCTATCAACGCCTTGCCTTTGCCATGCAGGTGTGCCACCTGAAGATACCCGGCATCCGCCCCGATGTAAGGGTCGAAGAAAACACTCTCGGCATGTGCCTGGTCAAGTGATTTCCCGTTGAAGTTATTGTTGAAGACCATGGGCATACCGAGGGCTCCTATTTCAACAGGCTCTGCCGATGTATTGGTAAGGGTGAAGCGCATTATCAGATTCCCTCCGTCCTTTTCCCAGTACCTTATGATTTTCAGTGGGATCGAGTCAGGCAGTGTCTTCCTAAGATCAGCAGCTGACAGGATTCCCGGTTTGCCTGGATCAAGCAAATCTATATCGCTTCTCTTCCGGGCGGTTGAATAGTATTCCCAGTCGCCTTCCCCTTTTTTGAGACCGATATTAAGGTCACCGAGGTGGTAGAAACCGTTTGACGACCGTTCCTGCAGCCTGTCGCCCGGTGTGAAGTCAAAGGCCTCGCTGTCATTTGTCTTCAGAAAGGCAACTGTCTGCGTTGAATTCAGTACTCCCAGCCTGAAATTTGCTGTTTCAAACTCGCTGGTCCCCTTTTCCAGGCCCAGTACCGGCGTCCGGTCGCGCCTTTCTCCCCTTCGCTGTGCATCTGTATTCAGAGGGATGATGATTGCAGTTGCCATAATTATGACGGAAACATGCCGTGCAATTCTTATGATTCTCATTTTATTTCAGGTTATTCGTTTTATTTTCATCTCTTCAGGTTAAAAATTCACCCCTGAAGTGTCTAATTTACACTAATTTTTCAATTTATAATTAATCATGCAGGTAAAACGGTGCTGAAATTTACCTGCTATATAATATCTTTATCGTTATAATATCCCGGAAACAAAATGAAAAGAGCGACCATTTTCCTGTTTACAGTATCAGTTGTGATCTCAGCCTACGCACAGCAATATCCTTATCTTGACACCAGCCTGCCGTTTGAGAGGCGGGTTGAAGATCTTGTTTCGCGGATGACCACTGAGGAGAAGGCTGCGCAGCTTCTTTATACTGCGCCTGCAATTCCGCACCTCGGCATTCCTGAGTACAACTGGTGGAATGAGGCGCTTCACGGTGTTGCCAGGGCCGGACACGCGACTGTTTTTCCTCAGTCTGTCACAATTGCCAACAGCTGGGATGAAGATCTGATGCTTGATATAGCCAATGCAATATCAGATGAAGCCAGGGCGAAGCACCATGAGTTTGTCAGGCGCGGTGACCGTGGCATTTATCACGGACTTACCTTCTGGTCGCCGAATATAAATATCTTCCGTGACCCACGGTGGGGTAGGGGGCAGGAAACCTATGGCGAGGATCCGTATCTTACCGGAAGGCTCGGGTTGAGATTTGTGCAGGGGATGCAGGGGTCAGACCCGAAGTATCTGAAGACAGTGGCCACTGCGAAGCATTATGCTGTTCATTCGGGTCCTGAGCCGATAAGGCATGAGTTCAACGCGGTGGTCAGCGAACGTGACCTGCGCGAGACATATCTGCCGGCTTTTCGCACCCTGGTGCAGGAGGGGAAAGTATATTCGGTGATGGGAGCTTATAATCAGTTCCGCGGGCATCCTGCCTGTGCCAGTGATGAGCTTTACGGAATACTTCGCAACGAGTGGGGTTTTGATGGGTACATTGTATCAGATTGCTGGGCGATATCAGATTTTTACAATTTTCAGGGTTATGCTTCCGGACCGGCCGAAGCGGCCGCACAGGCTCTGAAAGCGGGTACTGACCTGGAGTGCGGGGTAGACTACAGTCACCTGATGGAGGCACTCGGGAAAAAGCTTGTGACAGAAGATGACATTGACCGCGCGGCACGAAGGGTGATGCTGGCCAGGTTCCGGCTGGGCATGTTCGACCCTGACAGCATAGTTGAATATGCCCGTATACCTTATCAGGCAAATTGTTCCGACTACAACCGGTCACTCGCCAGGAAGGCGGCCCGGGAATCAATTGTTCTCCTTAAGAACAGCAACGGGATCCTTCCCCTTAACAGGGATATCCGCACTGTGGCTGTAATCGGGCCCAATGCAGCCAGCCACGAGGTTTTGGTGGGCAACTACAACGGTATCCCGAAGGATCCGGTAAGCCTGCTTGAGGGGATACAATCAAAGCTCAGGCCTGATGCTGCTGTTCTCTATGCTGAAGGCAGCGACCTCGCTCCCGGGATGCATAACCTGGCGCCCATCCCTTCAAGATATTTTCGTACTCCTGACGGAAGGCAGGGTGTGCAGGGAGTTTACTACGCATCCCGTGATATGAGGGGAGAACCTCTCTTCACCCGCACCGATGACATGATTGATTTCTATTGGGACAATGACTCGCCCCATCCGCTAATGCCAGTGAATGACTTCGGCATTCACTGGGTTGCCGACCTGGTTCCCCCGGTGACGGGAACGTATTACCTTGGAACATGGGGTTCATCAGGTTATACAGTCATCCTCGAAGGTGACACCCTTCTGTCTTTCTACAATGACCATCATGCAGTCGTAAGGGAAGTGCCGATGGATTTCACGGCTGGAAAGAAATACAGGGTTGAGGTTTTGTACCGCAACCATGGGGGTGATGCAGACATGGAACTTCTCTGGTGCATGCCGCGGGGTGAAATGATCCGGGAAGCGGTTGAGGCAGCCTCCCGGGCTGACGCCGTAGTCGTTGCACTCGGCCTCTCGCCCCGTCTCGAGGGAGAGGAGATGAAAGTCAGCATTGACGGATTCGAAGGGGGAGACAGAACAACCCTGGGCCTGCCGGCAGTACAGGAAGAACTGCTGGCCGCGCTTCTGGCTACAGGCAAGCCTGTGGTGGTTGTGCTGATGAACGGCAGTCCGGTTTCCTCCCTGCAGGCCCAGGAAAAGGCCGCAGCCGTTCTGCTTGCCGGCTACCCCGGTGTGGAAGGGGGCAATGCGATAGCCGATGTCATCTTCGGTGACTACAACCCGGCCGGGCGTCTGCCGGTCACTTATTACAGGTCGGTTGATCAGTTGCCGCCATTTGAAGATTATGACATGGCCAACCGCACATACAGATATTTCAATGGAACACCACTCTATCCTTTCGGATATGGGTTGAGCTATACAACCTTTGTCTATTCAGACCTTGTGATGCCGGAAAAGGCAGTTGCTGGCACCGAGGTAAAGGTTAGCGTAACCGTCACCAACACCGGTAAAATTGCGGGTGACGAAGTGGTACAGCTTTATCTGACTGACGAGAAAGCCACTTCTCCGAGACCGCTCAGACAGCTTGAAGGTTTCGACCGGATTACCCTGAGGCCCGGGGAGAGCAGAAAGGTTGAGTTTACCCTGAAGCCGGAACAGTTCTCCATTATAAACAATAAGGATGCAAGAGTTATTGAACCTGGCTGGGTTACAGTCAGCATTGGCGGAAGCCAGCCAGGGGTTGAGATACCGGGCGATGAGGGTCATGCCCGCGTAATGACTGCGAGACTCAGGCTTACCGGAAAAGAAATTGTGATGAAAAACTGATACCAGGAGAGCCTGGGATTCATCAGGTTACTGCCTGCTGGCATGGAAATAAATCATCCCGGGGCATAAACAATAGGAGAGACCTATCCGTTTATTGGCTGTGACAGCGATTGAAAAAAATAAAAGGCGTACAGGCTGGGTAGTCATCCTCACCGCTGTGACGATGGCGGTGGAGGTTGTCGCCGGATGGCTGACAGGTTCAATGGCGCTTCTTGCCGATGGCATTCACATGGGCTCTCATGTACTCGCAATCGGTCTCAGCTGGGCTGCCTATGTCCTTGTAGAAAGACTTTCGGCCAATCCTTCGTTCACCGGAAGCAAAGACAAGGTTCTCACCCTGTCGGGCTACACAAGCGGACTCATACTCCTGATCTTCGCTGCGATGATAATTGCCGGAGCCGTGGGCCGGTTCATCAACCCGCGGGTCATTGAATACCGTGAAGCCATTATGATAGCGTTTGTCGGTCTTGCAGTGAATATACTTAGCGCATTCCTGCTGCATCATGACGATGAAGAGAGCGACAACAATATCAGGGCTGCATACCTCCACGTTCTGGCCGACGCCATTACAAGCGTGGCAGCCATCCTTGGACTGGTTACTGCGATGATCTGGGGGCTGCCGTATATAGATGCAATAGCTGCCCTTGTCAGCTCAGCTGTGATCATAAGGTGGTCACTCGGACTGCTGAGAGACTCCGGGAAAGAGCTTATCTCATGAACAGCTAAAAAATGTTAAATGTACTAAACATGAGATATGTCATCATTGTCTCATCAAATCATTATCAATTTTGTTGCTGCCTAATTAGTGTATCTCTTACACTTTAGTCTACACGCGGATTTGTTGCGACAAATACCGTTTCATCAGACAGTTTAGGTTTAGGGGTTATTTTTAAGCGCCGTCCCGGTGATTCGGGACGGCTTTCTTTTTCATCCGGTCAGAGGATAATCAAACGGCCGGAATAATTTCATTGGTTATCTTTGCCCGGAAACAGAAAGATGATGTTGCCCCCGGAGTTTCTTGAGCGGATAGAGAGGCAGTCCTATATTGATGCACGCAGCCTTGCAGATGCTCTTGGCGGGCCATCTGGTGCCTCGGTGCGGATCAACAGGCAGAAATGGCCTCACCCGGTCAGCGGGTATGAAACAGTGGAGTGGGAGCCTGACGGGTTTTATCTGCGTGGCAGGCCCCTTTTTACGTCTGATCCGTTGTTTCACGCAGGAGTCTATTACCCGCAGGAGTCATCAGGCATGTTTACCGGTGAGATGTTCCGTCAGCTGACTGCCGGTCAGGGATCTCTCAGGGTGCTTGATCTTTGTGGTGCACCCGGAGGAAAGAGCACGCATCTGGCTTCCCTTCTCGGAGACAGCGGGCTGCTTGTGGCGAATGAAGTCATCAGGTCACGTGCTGCAATTCTTTCAGAGAATGTCACCAAATGGGGTACAGGCAACGTAATTGTGACAAATGCTGATCCTTCTCGCTTTGCGATGCTTCCGGGTTTCTTTGACGTTCTAGTTGCTGATGTGCCATGTTCGGGTGAAGGGATGTTCCGTTCAGATACGGCTGTCAGGGAATGGTCATTGCAGAATACGAACCTGTGCTGTGAACGTCAGCGAAGGATCATAATGGAGGTATGGCCTGCGCTTAAGGCCGGGGGCCTGCTCATTTATTCAACCTGCACTTTCAATCCTGCAGAGAATGAAGAAAATGTCGGGTGGATCAGGGAGAATACCGGCGCCGAGACTGTGACTGTCAGCCTTCCTCCCGGCAGTCCGGTGGTACCTGTGAGGTACGGCGGAATTGAGGGTTACGGTTTTCATCCCGGCAGGATCAGGGGAGAAGGATTTTTCATAGCCGCCCTTCGCAAGCCTGCCGGGCCGGTTCAGGAGGATCGGGCACCTGATGTCAGGAAAAGTAAAATTAAATCTTCGCCCGAGGCTTTTGAGAGAAGTTTATCACTTGCATCATTTGACCGTGGCAGGGTGGTTATGGTTGAGAACAGAATCATTGCCCTTGCGGCAGAAGCAGGGCTTTACGGTTTCATAGAGGCGAGACTGCCGGTCATAAAGGCGGGAACATTGATCGGAGAACTTAAGAATGATGACCTGGTGCCTGCTCATGACCTGGCGATGTCAGTCAGGCAGAGGCCTGAAGCCTGGCAGAGACATTCACTGTCTGTCACAGAAGCCCTCAGTTACCTGAGACTGGATTCACTTAGCGGCTCCGGAATGCCTCTGGGCAGGGTATTGCTGACATACCGTGATGTGCCGCTGGGCTTTGTGAAGAACCTGGGTAACAGGGTCAATAATGGATACCCTCAGGGGTGGAGGATCAGGATGGCAGGAGAAAGCGGGTTCACTGAAATATTATAATTCGCTCTTTGTTGAACTAAACTTTCACAACACAAAATTGTTCTTCTGACAAAGAATTAAAACTTAATTTTATCCCAAACAATTTTTCCCCTATGAAAACAGACATCGAGATCGCTCAGAGCGCCTCAATAAGGCCTGTAGCCGAGGTTGCTCAGAAGCTTGGACTTAAAGAGGATGAGTTGGAGCTTTACGGCAGGTACAAGGCCAAGCTTCCGCTATCACTTATTGATGAAAAGAAGGCTTCGCGTGCAAAGCTCATACTTGTCACGGCCATCACTCCGACACCTGCCGGCGAAGGCAAGACCACGACCTCGATAGGACTGGCTCAGGGTCTCAACCAGTTGGGTAAGAGAGCCACAGTTGTGCTTAGGGAGCCCTCTCTCGGGCCTGTTTTCGGGATCAAGGGCGGGGCTGCCGGCGGCGGGTACTCACAGGTGATACCCATGGAGGATATAAACCTTCATTTTACTGGTGATCTTTCAGCCGTGGAGAAGGCTCACAACCTTCTGGCTGCAATGATTGACAACAACATACAGTCTGCCGAGGGGAACCTGGGGATTGATCCACGGACAATTTCATGGAAGAGGGTGATGGATATGAATGACCGTGCACTCCGTGATATTGTGATTGGTCTTGGCGGAACGGCACAGGGTGTTCCCAGGGAGACAGGTTTTGATATAACGGCAGCATCTGAGGTGATGGCCATCCTGTGCCTTGCAACCAGCATAGGTGATCTTAAGGAGCGTCTTGGGAATATTTTCATCGGTTACACATATTCGGGCAAACCGGTGTTTGCGCGTGACCTGCGAGCCCAGGGTGCCATGGCGGCACTCCTCAAGGATGCATTGAAGCCGAACCTGGTCCAGACACTCGAGGGCACGCCTGCAATTATCCACGGCGGTCCCTTTGCCAACATAGCACAGGGCACGAACTCAATACTTGCAACGAAGATGGGGCTTTCGCTAAGTGACTATGTTGTGACCGAGGCCGGTTTTGCCAGTGAGCTTGGCGCCGAAAAATTCTTCAACATCAAATCGCAGATAGGAGGGCTGAAAACCAACGCGGTTGTTATAGTTGCAACAATCAGGGCTCTCAAGTATCACGGAGGGGTTAAGCTTTCGGAACTTGGAGCTGAAAACCTCGAAGCCCTTCAGAAAGGCTTTGAGAACCTGGACAAGCACATTGAAAATATGCATTATTACGGTTTCAGACCAGTTGTGGCAGTGAACCGTTTCAGTTCCGATACCGGTGCTGAGATCGAACTGCTGAAGAAATACTGTGAGGAGCACAACGTCAGGGTAGCCGTCAATACAGCCTGGGCTGACGGAGGAAAGGGAGCCGTTGAGCTTGCAGGTGCAGTAATAGAAGCAACTGAGGCATGTACCGACTGCTTCACCCCGCTCTATGATCTTGCATGGCCGCTGGAAAAGAAGATAGAAACAATAACCACCCTCATGTACGGTGCAAGAAATGTCGAATACACCCTGGAAGCGAAGGACCAGCTCAAGAAGATCTCCGATCTGGGTCTCGGCAACCTTGCGGTGTGCATCGCCAAAACCCAGAAATCGCTTTCCGATGACCAGGCCAGGCGCAACAGGCCGAGGGACTTCACAATCCGTATCCGCAAGGTGGAACTCTCATCCGGAGCCGGATTCATCGTTCCAATAGCCGGATCCATTATGCGTATGCCGGGGCTGCCTTCAATACCCTCGGCTGAGAAAATAGATATAGACGACAGGGGACATATTAGCGGATTATTCTGATCAAGGCATTTCCGGAAATATCAGCAGCCATTCTTGCAGGCGGACGGGCTTCCCGCTTCAGCGGAAGAAACAAGGCGCTGATACCTGTAGGCGGTGTTACTGTTATTTCGAGAACCATCAGTCTCCTGGAACCTCTGTTCAGCGAGATCATTGTTGCCGGATGGCCTCCGGGTGACCCGCCTCCTGAATATGTAAAACTGGTACATGACAATTACAGTGGTATAGGGCCGCTGGCCGGAATTGAGGCTGCGCTCGGGGTTATAAGTTCGCCTGCCCTGTTCGTCTTCGGAGGTGACATGCCCTGGCTGTCGGAAGAACTGATATCGGCACAAGCCATCGAGTTCCTCAAAGACTGCCCGGATATTCTGGTCGCCCGGTCAGGCGGCCTCGCCGAACCGCTGCATTCCCTTTACAGCCGGAAGATTCATCCGCTCCTCGTCAGTCACATCGAAGGAGGAGGCAGTAATGCAATTATCGATTTCTACAAACTTGTTGAAACCCGCTATTTTGACCTGCCCCTGTCCCGCGAGACACGTAAAGCCCTGACAAACATCAACAGACCGGAAGATTTGCTGATATGATTCTGATTTTTTCTTATTTTTGATCAGGACCTTAAGAAATCAGCCATGCGAAATTCACTCCTTCTCATGATTTTGGCCACGGTGCTCCTGAGCTCTTGCCAGAAATACCATGATTACAGCAATGCGGAATGGACCGAAAAGGAATTGCCGGAATGGGAAGACCTTTCAGTAAACACAGTTAATACCGTCCTGCCGCATGCCTCCATGGTGAGCCACCCTGACAACTCTTCCGCACTAAAGGCGAAGTGGCGCGAATCGGTCAATGTGCTGCCGCTTGACGGGAAGTGGAAATTCAACTACTCCCCCTCGCCTGCAGAACGTCCCTACTGGTTCTTCAGGGATGACTATGATACACGCCAGTGGGGTGAGATAGCGGTACCTTCAACATGGGAGCGTGAAGGTTACGGAACAGCCTATTATGTCAACTCAGGCTATACCTTCCCGGTCAATCCGCCCTTTATTGATCATTCTGACAACCCTGTGGGCTCATATAAACGAACATTCACAATACCTTCGGGCTGGAAGGAGAAAGAGGTGTTTCTCAATTTTGACGGGGTCAGTTCAGCCTTCAATGTCTGGATCAATGGTGAGAAGGTAGGTTACAGCGAGGATTCCAAAACTACATCTGAATTCAATATCACCTCATTCCTAAGAAAAGGAAAGAACAATATTGCGGTAGAAGTATACCGGTATTGTGACGGCAGTTACCTTGAATGCCAGGACTTTTTCAGGTTAAGCGGCATTCAGCGCTCAGTCTGGCTTCATGCCAGGCCGAAGACATATATCCGCGACTATTTTGCAATACCGACCCTGGTGAATGATTACAATGACGGTCTGCTGAACCTGAGAGTTGAGCTGGCTGGTACCGGCAGGCGGCCTGTGGAGACGCGGCTCGAGGCAGGATTGTACGACGGAGAGACGAAAATATTCGCTGAGACCAGGGATGTACAGGCATTTGACAGCCTGGCTGTTGTGGAGCTTAGCGCCGAAATCCCCGGCGTGAATCCGTGGTCCGCTGAGTCTCCATATCTGTACACCCTTGTCATTACCCTTGCTGACAACCGCGGCAGGGTACTGGAGAGCATATCTTCAAAAACAGGTTTCCGCACTTCCGAGGTGAAGGATGGACGTTTCCTTGTTAACGGAAAGGCGATACATCTCAAGGGTACGAATATGCACGAACATGACCCGGTGACCGGGCACACGATAGATGAGGCTCTGATGCTGAAGGATATCAGGCTCATGAAGATGAATAACATCAATGCTGTGCGCACCTCACACTATCCTCAGCCGGAGAGGTTCTACGAACTGTGCGACCAGTACGGACTGTACCTCATTGGCGAAGCAAATATAGAATCACACGGCATAGGTTATCACCCTGATGTTACCCTTGCGCACAGGCCGGAGTGGCTCGGGCAGCATATGTTCCGGACTGTCAGGATGGTTGAGCGAGACAAGAATCATCCTTCTGTAATTATTTGGTCATTGGGCAATGAAGCCGGTGACGGTCAGAATTTTGTTGAGACTTACAAGTGGATCAAGGCCAGGGATGAAAGCAGGCCGGTTCAGTATGAAAGGGCGGAGAAATCAACCCGTACCACTGAGAGGCATACTGATATCTGGTGCCCGATGTACCCGTCACCCGAAGAGGTGGAAGCATATGCACTCAATGAGGGCAAACCCGGCTTCGACCGACCTTATATAATGTGCGAGTATGCCCACTCAATGGGTAACAGCACCGGCAACCTCCAGGATTACTGGGATGTGATCGAGAAGTATGGAATTTTGCAGGGCGGGTTTATCTGGGACTGGGTTGACCAGGGGATGCTGGAGACCAGCGAGGAGGGCGAGGAGTATTTCGCCTACGGCGGCGATTATGGAGAGGTGGGAGCACCCAGCGACGGCAATTTCTGCTGTAACGGGCTGGTCGGACCTGACCGCACGCCACACCCTGCGCTCACCGAGGTCAGGAAGGTTTACCAGTATGTGGGATTCAAACCGGCTGACCTTGCCAGGGGGCTGATAACCATTACAAACAAGTATGACTTCACGAATCTCTCGTTCTTTACAATCAACTGGGAGGTGCTTGCCAACGGAATCCTTTTCCGCTCCGGCAATCTTAACCAGACCAGCCTGGAGCCGGGTGATTCTGTCACTGTGGAGGTTCCCTTCGGTGAGATTGTGCCGGCACCGGGTACCGAGTACCATCTGAACCTTCATGTCTCACGATCCGACGAGTGGGGAATAGTTCCACAGGATCACATGTACGCCTCTGAACAGATGGTTCTGCCGTTCAATGCTCAGGAGGCGGCTTCCGGTGCTTCCGGGACATCAGGTGGATCTCCTGATGAGACCCTGGCGCTCATCGATACGCGCACCGAAGGATCTGCCCTGACATTTGCCGGGGAGGATTTCGAGGTAGTTTTTGACATGGCATCAGGGATGATGAAATCTTACAGGTCTGCCGGCCAGGAGCTGATCACGTCAGGTCCGCGTCCTGACTTCTGGAGAGCTCCCACTGACAATGACTACGGCAACGGTATGGAGAGAAGAAACGCTCCGTGGCGGGAGGCAGGAAGCAGGGCAGTTCTGAAATCAGCCCGGATAAGCCAGCCAGGAATGGGCACTGCAGGAGTGCAGTTCATGTTCGACATCCCCGGTGACGGCGGAAAAAAGATTGCTGAACTGGTTACCGGGTACACTGTTCATTCAGGAGGTTCGGTTGAGGTATCATTCGGCTTTACAAAGACTGATATGAGCCTCGAGGAGATTCCCCGGGTGGGCATGCAGATGATCCTTCCGGGAAGGTTCGTTGACCTGTCATGGTTCGGCCGTGGACCGCATGAAAACTATATTGACCGTAAGACTTCGGCCTTTGCCGGTGTTTATGAAAGCTCCGTGGCCGACCAGTATGTGCCTTACGTAAGGCCACAGGAAAACGGATACAAAACCGACACGCGGTGGCTGAATGTTACCGACGGCAACGGGAAGGGAATCCGGTTCGAAGGTGAACCGGTGTTTTCCTTT
>Ga0209202_1001236_pt1 | contig 16281 bp, 15 predicted proteins | sample AD_UKC032_MetaG_FD_184416 | JGI IMG/M metagenome (GOLD analysis project Ga0209202, IMG submission 184416) | Active sludge microbial communities of municipal wastewater-treating anaerobic digesters from USA - AD_UKC032_MetaG (SPAdes) (version 2) | ecosystem: Engineered > Bioreactor > Anaerobic >... | reverse complement strand
CAGTCCGGCGGTTCAACAGTTGGCCAGCGGGTTCGAGCGGCTGCACACCATTCACACCGACCGTGAGTTCATAACCGCCCAAGACAACATCCGGCTCGTGAGCGGGCAACACCACGACCGTCACCGTGCTGTAACAGTGTCCTGACCAGCCTGCATAGAACACAAAGGAGTAGTTGCCTGAGGTTGTCGCTGGCACGGTGTTGATCGTGTATGTAAACCAGCCTGTCTCGTCTGTGGTTGCGGCCTGCTGGATGGATTGCATGAGGAGAGGATCCTCAACCCCGATGTCCACGCCTTCCAGGGGCACGTGGCCCGAATCGTAGACTTGGCCGACGACTGTCAGCGAGGCCCCCGACACGATGCGCCAGTCGTTCGGACCAATCTCGATGCTCTCCGGCACCCTGCGCGTATCGACGTCAAGATCCGCGCTTCCCCATGTCCGCGCGATCGGCGTCAGCGTCAACTCCGTATCCTGGGAACTCTCCCCGTAAGATGGCTGGCCGAGCCTAGCATCGAGCCCAAACTCATCGCTTTCCTTGTATGCCAGGTTGCCCATCTGAGCCACCACCGGGGACACCACAATTGCCGACACGGCAATCGTCAGCACTTGTGCAGGTCTGACGAAACGCCCCAACGGCCAGCAGTGTGATTTGCTTCTCATGCTGCTGTTTCTCCCATGCCCTCGCAAAACAGCCGGGTGGGACCGTCGGCTCGCTGCCTACTAGCCCCACCTGGCTGCACTGCGTAGATTTGGCCGGCTTCGAGAATACCCTCCGAAGCCAGCACAGGAACAGGGCCAGGACTTTCAAGACCACCCTCGCACGATCCGTGAACCATGTGATTCTGGGTCGGGCGCCCGCGAGCACCTTCTGAAGGTGCAGGACCGACCGGAACCCGATGTTGTTGTTCCGGCCACAGCGTGAAATCATAGAAGTCAGCGATGACCTTCAGTTCCTGCGCCATCTCTCAAATCCAAAACAACGCGACGCTCGCTTCGCTCGCGGCAAAGAGTAAGGGAACAAAGAGCAAAGCGTTACTCCTCCAAGTCCAGGACCAAGCGGAACCCTAAGCTGCCGTTCCGAGCGGACGGCGCGTCGTCGTCGCGGTTCGAGCAAGCGCAGCCGTTCGCGTTGTGGTACCAACCGCCGCCGCGGATAACCCGATAGGAGCCGGACAACTGGCTGGTCCATTCCCACAGGTTGCCGGACATGTCATAGCAGCCGTAGTAGCTTCTAGCGTCGTTTCGCCCGTCCTTTCCGTTGAAGTACCCCACAACGCGTGGGCCGTTGTTTCCGCAACTCGTTCCGTTGTATACGCACCAGTCGCAGTCGATCGTGTCGCGCTGAAACCCGTAGGTCCAGTGCTTCTTGGCCACCGGGTCCCAGGCCGCGGCCTTGTACCACTCGTCCGCTGAGGGAAGGCGATAGGTCCGACCTTCGCGTTGGCTGAGCCAGAGCGCGAAATCGACGGCGTCGTTATAGCTGACGTAGCGTAGCGGGTAGTTCTGCCGGCCCTCGTTCACGGTGTAGACCGATCCCTTCTTGGTGATCTCCATCTGGCTGTCGTAGTGGGCCGTCGCCCTCGCCGCGTCTACGCTGTTGAGGTACTCGCAGTAGCGCTGATTGGTCACCTCGTACTTGTCGATCCAGTAACCCCCAAGCGAGTACTGGGCATCCTGAGCGACGAAGACCATATTGGCCATGCCGTTGCCATCGTCCGCGTACACGCGGATCCGAAAGCGACCCGCGATCCCCGGAATGTCCGCTCCCGCGTCCCAGATGACGGTCTTTCGGACCGGTGTTGGCGTGGTCGTAACGTTGGGCCCGATGCTGTTCGTGCCCGTCAGCGTGATGGCCGGAATGTCCCACGCCGGAACCTCGTCGTCCACTACCCGCCCAGCCAGCACCCACACCGTGCACAGTCCCGAGTCTGCATCAGAGATGTCATACTGAATCTGCACCCGCCGCTCCGCCCCCGGCATCTGGACGGCCGTCACGTTCTCCACTCGCGGACCTTCCTGGGCCCACGCTTGCCCGCTCACTCCCGCCAGAGGTACCATCCACAGCACGATACCTTTCGTCCGAATGTGTCTCATCCGTCGTCCTCCTCATCTAACGTGTTCTTCCGCGCGTAAGCTGAACTCCCGCTATGGTTTCGGCGTCGAACCGCTTCTCGCGCGACGTCTTGACTGACCAGTTGTCTGAAGCGAGCCACATGAGTGTCTCGAGCCGCAACAGAGGCTCCGTACTTCGCAACCCGTACACCTTCAGTTCGCGCACGCCGGGTCGGCGGATCTGTTCTCGCCGCTGTAGCAGCGCTGAAAGATACCGAAGTCAGATTGATCCACGTCGCCGTCGGCGTCGAAGTCCTTCCCTCCGCAACCAGCGGCCAGCGGAATTGCCGTCCCAGAAGCACAGCCCTGGAAAGCGACGTAATCATCTTTGTCAACGTCGCCGTCGTGGTCCAGGTCTGCCGCGACGAAATGCACGAGTAGAACGTTGAATGTGGTTGAGTTGTTGTTAGGATCCACATCGTTGGCCACGTTCGCGTCATCAGCCGTCGCGGTAAACAGGTTGTTGCCCGGCTGCAGGATAGCCGCGGGGAGATCCACAGCCACTTGGCTGGACAGGCCCGCTCCGAGGGCCGGAGCTTCGACCGTGGCAATCGGAGTCTCCGTTCCGCCCGCTGGTCTGAGCGCCACGGAGGTCGCCGGCGCGCCGACCCCGCGATTCACCACCGACAGGATGATGCGGGCGGAGCCATCCTGCCGAGCCTCAGAAGAAACCAGCATCAGGGATAAATCCGTGCCGCCGACTGTAACGGCTGCGGTGTTGTTCTCGTCGTCGATTTCGGTGTGAGCCCCATCAAGATCGGCGACAGCATACAGCGCGTGCACCGCCGCCGGTTCCGGCACAGTCCACCTGACCTCTGCCGTGGCAGCCGCTCCGCCGTCCAGCCATCCGCTGATTGTCTTCCTTGCGATCTCCGCGCCACCGCTCGCAGGATCACCATCATAGAATGCCACCACGGCATTCTCAACGGCCAGGTTGCCGACGTTGTGGACTGTGGCCGAGAGCTTTAGTTCAGCCGGCGGGAGATAGCTGCTGCCTTCCACCAGAAAGTCGCTTGTGCCAATCATCAGGTCTTTTCCAACCGGGCATTTGAGCACGCCGAGATCTACGCGGCCCTGCTCCGGCACGTTTTCAATCTCAAGCTGTTGCCCACCCTCCAAGGTGACGGTCCTGGTAACGTACTGAAGCTCGATCCGGTTGTAGGCCAGTGTCAGGTTGCCGGAGTCGTCCCAGACGGCAGAAAACGCTCGCTCCGAAGCGGCGTCGCTGAACAATGGAATATCCTTGCTCCAGCGGCCGGAAATGGGGTCGTACACGGTGCAGTTGGCATCAGGGCCATCCTCGCTTTGCTCCTGCCAGATGAGCACGAGGTTCCCCGCCGGCCCCAGTGTCATCTCCAGGTCGGCGAAGCCTGCGGTCTGCGAGTCGGCCCGCACGGTCGAGGGAGCGCCAGCGAAGTTCGTATCCATCACCAGATCCTCGCCCTGCAGCCACGCGAGGTAGACCATCCCGTCAGGCGATACCGCCGCGTGGGCGTAGCGGTCGGGCAGACTGTTGTCGGTTCGCTGCACCGGGGGCCCCCAGCCCGAGCCGGTGTACGTGCAGGTCCAAAGCTCCTGGTCACCCGTCGTACCCAGATCGCTGTCCATGTCCTGCGTCCAGGCGTAGACCGCGGTGTCGCCGTTGCCTGCCAGGCTCGCGGATAGTTGGCAGGTCATGTTGCCCACCAGCGCCGCCAGCGCCCCCCATGCCTGGCTGGCCGGATCCCATCGTGACCAGTAGACCGTGCTGTTCGAAGCCGTCCCGGGCAAGCCGTAGCCCAGGAAGAGGTTCTGCGTGTTCCCCGTCCACACCAGCAACAGGCTGCCGTCTTGCAGCGGTCCGCAAATCTGCGGGCCGTGGTCGAGGTAGTCGTTGTTTGTCAGTGCCGCCGGACTGGTCCATGCCTGGGTCGCGTGATCCCATCGTGCCCAGACGATCTCCAGTTCGGCGGCCATCGCCGGAAGCTCGGGGGTGTCGAAAGCAGGGTCCTTTACGCGCTCCCAGGCCGCGATGGCGTCGCCGTTGCCGTCGAATGCCACCTGAGGCCCGAACTCGGCCCGGCTATCCGGGAGGATCGGCACCGGGGTGGACCAGGAGCCGCCGTCGAAACGGGTCCAGTGGATGTCCGTGAACTGCAGATCGTTGGGTAATCCGTTGTCCTCGACATAAAGCAGCATCAGGCTGTTTCCGGATGCCGCGATAGCAGGGGCACTATTCGGGAAGACGTTTTCCACGAGCATCTGCTCGGACGGACCGTTGGGTTGAGGCGGCCGATCCGCCGTCCTCGACGATTGTTTTCCCGTGCCCGGTTTGTCGGTGCCCTGGCCCACGAATCGCGCAGGGCCCGCTGCCCGGTAGTCGCGAGACATCGGGCGTGGGCAATTGACTTCCAGGGGATCATTCGAGTACGCCGGCAGCCTGTCGGCCGTCTTTGGCGCCGGTTCCGCACTGGCCGTCGGCCATGTCTTGTTGACAAACACGTATTCGACCGGCCCGATCGTGAAGGATGCGATTTCGAACGAAGCCCCGGCATACGCCCAGAATCGCATCTCCTCCAAGTGCAAGCCGCCCTCCCTCGGAATGACGAGCGTGGCCCCAGGCTTTCCGCCAACGTACAGCCGCATCTGGCAGGAGCCCATCTTGGGTTCATAGGCGGCCTCAAGCCCCAGGTCGCCCGCGATTCGCAGCTCGTCGAATTTGAAGGCCGGGCTGACTGCAAACACGGCATCGCCTTCGATCGAGGGTATCAGGTAGATCTTCGCTGCGAAGTTGGACACCACTCCGCTCAGCCCGGGAATCGCCCCAAGAGAGGTGGACAGCCCCGGGCCCAGCAGATCAGCCAGGCCAACCTTGCCCAATTCAAAACGGCCGGCGATAGCCGCATGGCCCTGCAGACTCTCGAGGGCAATCCCATCACGCCAGTCGGCGGTCCCGTCCAGTTTGGCCGAGACCTCGCCCGTGATCTCCCGGTTACCCACGTAGAGCTTCATCTTCGGATGACGTGTCAGTCCCGGAATCGTGGGTCGTCGCCCGCGCTTGCCCTGCCGACCTTCGGCTGTAACGCCAATGGCGATCTCAAACTCGCCGTCGCTGAGTGTGTAGTCAAAACTGGCATTTACCCCGAAAGAGGCCCCGAACTTCCCGAGCGGTCCCAGATTGAGATCGATCGGTTGAGACAGAGGCAGGCCAGAAGGCGGGAACTCGTAGTCCACATGCACAAACAGTTCGCCCTCCCGCTCCGCCGAAGTCTCCGCGATCAGCAGGTCGGCAAATGCCCTGAGAGCGTCGGGAATGGCGATCAACCGAATCGGCTGCTCAAACAGGGGGGATGGTTGTCCCTCCGAGCTCGTAGCCCGGATTCGAATCGTGTGCTGTCCAGGGGTAAGCCTCTTGTCGCCCATGTCCAGCTCGTAGGATGCTCCGGCAAAGCTGCCGGCGACCTCGTCCAGTTGTTGCGTGTCATTGTCCAGGTAGAACGCAACCATGCCCGGCTGGCCGTTCCAGTCCACGCCCACCGTACAGCGGTTCTTCAATGCGAGGCCCGACAGGAACAAGCCATTGAGCTGAAGTCTGGCAGTGGTCACCACCGGGCCGGTTCCGACTGCAGGGGTCATGGCCACGTCCTGCACGAGCTGTTGGCACGGTGCGGGCGGCTCCAGGAGGATCGCCGTTGTGGCGTAGCCGCTCTTCGAGGCGACCAACGTCGTGGCCGCGGCTCGCGTCACGCCCTTGAGTTCATACCGGCCGCCGTCGTGCGTCGTGTCCGACACGCCGCCGGCCGTAACCGCTACGCCATCCAATCGGGACTTTGTCACGGCGTCGATCACCTGCCCTGAAACACCGAATTGCGCGGCGACGGTGAATGTGGCGCTGGCGGTCCCCCGGCGGTTGTGAGGCGTTGTGAGTAAGAAGTCCACTCGATACGAACCGGTCGGCAGGGGGGCCACCAGCGTGTGACGGTCGGTGCAGGGAACGAACTGGGTCGAGGACTGACAAGCCAGCGACCCAGCCGCCAGAGTCGTCTCGCTTGCGTCTTTCAGCGACCAGGTGATGGTAGCCCCGTCGACCGGCTCCTGCTGCTCCGGTGATGGCCCCTCCGTGGGCCACGCGGAGAGGTTGAGCGTGTTGGTGGCGGTCGAGTAGCTGGCCGCCGGCCAGAGACACACGGTACCCGGGGCCGTGCCGACAGTCAGCGCTCCGATCGTCACCCGCTGCCCGGCATGGTTCAGTTCGTATGCGGTCACCGCCGCGTCGAGGTCCGTCTCCTGGGTCAGAACGGCCAGCAGTTCATACGATCCCGGTTCCAGCTTGGATAGATCGATCCCGTTCCGCAGGTCCGCGGTCCGGACCACCCCCGGGCACGAGCCGGGCCGGCCATCGTAAAGCGGGGCCAGCACCTTCCCGCCCGCGGCCAGCAGCAGCTGCACGTTCTCGCCCAGGGTTGCCCCACGATCCACGAGCTGGAAGCGGGCGAAGAACTCCAGCAGCCCCTGGTCAGAGACGTGGGAGGAGATCTGGTCCACAGCGGTGAAGAACTCGTCGCTCTGCACGATGGTGTGTTGCGTTACGCTCGGCACACAGGTGGGAATCGTGAACGACCCGACAAGAACTCGCCATCCATAAGTTGGCGTTGCCTCATACAACGCCTGGCCGACCGCCGCGTCGGTCGCCGCCGTGCGGACCAGCACCAGCCGATAAGTCCCCGCCGCCAGGGGCAGGGCCACGGACTGGTTCGACCACCAGGAGATCACGCCAGGCGATAGCCCTGGAAAACCGTCGTACAATACGGCCAGCACCTTTCGGTTGCTGCCGTCCCCGGTTTCCGCCGCCAGGAAGATCTGGTCCCGATCGGTGTCCGGCGTGGTCGTGCTGAATACCTGATATCGCAGGTCTACCCTGAGCACGCCTTGCTCGTAGCGGGCTTCGATCTTCTCCGCCGCCGCATACGAGCCGCTGTCTCGGGGGCTGATGACCTTCTCGTCGATGGCCGGCACACTGGCGTTCAGTTCTCCGTCCGCCCAGGAGCGGCTGACCGGGGTCAGGGTGAGTGGAAACGAATCGCTGTCATACTCCCGCGGATCATTGAGTTGAAGGTCGACCGTCAGATCCGGAGTGTCGCCCGTCGCGGGCCGGTTGACCCGGGCGTCGATCCACACATCAACGCTCTCGTCCTCGGCGGGGTTGTTGACGCGCAGCTCAACCGCGAGGTCCTCTGAATCGCTGTAACTGATCTCGGCCAGCGCTGGGGAGAACCTGCCGATCACCAACAGGCCGGCAAGAGCAGCAGCAAGGTCGTGATGATGATCTCTCATAGCAGACCCCAGGCAGCTCCATATTCGGGGATGATCATCTTCACCACTGTCTTATGAAACCGGGAGGGGCGTTCGGCCCGCAGCCTACCAGCCCCTTCCGGCCCCACCACACAGGTTTGGCCGCAGATCCCGCCCGCGGGATCCTGCAGCACAGGAGCAGAACCAGGACTCTCACCACCACACCCTCGCGATCCGTGAACCGCGAGATTCCCGGCGTCTGGCGACACGTAGTCACCTGAGAGTGCAGGACCAAGCGGAACCCTATGTTGTTGTTCCGATTGGACGGCGTGTTGTTGTTGCGGTTCGTGCACGCACAGTTGGCTGCGTTGTTGTTCCAACTGCCGCCGCGGAGAACCCGACGCCTGTTCGGCTCTGCCCCTTGAGAACCTCCATTCCCGGCTCAACCGTCGAACGAGCCGGTTGCTGTCCGCGCGTTTGGCATGTCCCAACCAACTGGCTAAGCGGGCCTTCACATCCCTCCAGTCAATCTCCCCCTGAGCATAGGCTTTTCGCATCCATCGCACGCGGCGACGGAAAGCCCTGATGTTCTGCTTCCGAAGCAACCGGTAGCTCGGCCAGATCCGGTAGCCGATGAAAGTCAGCCCGGTATCCACTGGCCGCACGAAAACCTTGTGCTCGTGCAGTTTCAACCGCACTGCCGCCAGCTTCTCGCGGATGGCCCTCAGGGCATTCCTGAGCACCCGTCGGTCGTTTTGCAGCAGAATGAAGTCGTCGCAGTACCGCACGTACGCCCCTATCCCCAAGCCGCCCGTGACGTAGTGATCCAGGCCGTTCAGCATCCAGTTGGCGAACCACTGGCTGGTTAAATTGCCGATCGGCAAGCCGCGGCGGCGCTCCAGCGGGGTGAACAGATCGTCGCCCCTGAACCAGCACGTAGCCTGCGGCTGCTCATTGGAGGCATTGACAATCAGGTTCATCAGCCCCAGCACCCGGCGATCTTTGATCAACCTGCGGAACGTACCCTTGAGGATCTCGTGGTCGATGCTCGGAAAAAACTTCTGAATGTCACATTGCAGGGCATACCGGTGCTTTCGCATCAGCGTCTGAAGCCGGTCGGCGGCCCCGTGTGTTCCCTTACCTTTGCGGCAGGCGTAGCTATCCGGATGGAAATGCCGATCCAGTATCGGCTCCATGACGTTCATCAGAGCGTGATGCGCAACCCGGTCGCGATACGGTGCCGCCGAGACTAACCTCGGCTTCGGAAGCGTGATCCACCGCGTGCGGAATGCTCCGGGCTTGTAGCTCCCGTCCATCAACTCGGTACGCAGGCGAAGCAACTCCTCCTCCAGGTCGAAGTTGAATGCCTGCACGGCGGACCGACCGCGCTTGCCCCGTTGGGCCTTCCTCGCCGCCAGGACGAGATTTTCCCAACAGACCAGGGTCTCCCAGAGTCCGCCGTACCGTTTCACGCCGTTGGCCTCCTGTCTTTCACCCATCCGCCGACCTGCGATCCAATCGACTGCATGGTCTGAGCGGCAAACCCGTGGCTCTTGACCGGTAACACTCCGAGATCCTTGGCCAACCGAACCTGAAACCGCAGGACCTCCATCTCCAGATTCGCCTTGTTCAGAGCTTCCACCTTCTCCCGGGAGTACTTGGCGGTCAGCAGCAACGTTAGGATGGTCTGCAGCCGATTCTCCATCGCCAGACCAAGGCTGTACCGGTGGTGACGCGGAAACTCCTCTGTGTGCTGGATCATCCACAGCATAAAGTCGTAGAAGTCCGCGATTACCTTCAACTCTTCTGCCATCGCTCTTCTCTTTTCACTCGCGACCAGGGGCTTCGCCCCTGGACCCCACGAGGGGCAAGGGGACAAAGAGCAAAGAACAAAGGGTTCCTATGGGTCCAGGACCAAGCGGAACCCTATGAAGTTGATCCGACCGGACGGCGTGCCGATGCTGCGGTCCGTGCACGCACAGAGGGCCGCGTCGCTGAGCCAACTGCCGCCGCGGATAACCCGATACTGATTCACCGTGTACCAGCTACTTGTCCATTCCCACAGATTGCCACTCATGTCGTAGCAGCCGTAGGGGCTCTCGGCTTTGTTTCGGCCGCCTGTTCCGTCGTAGTAGCCCACAGGTGTTGGCCCCCCGACGCAGTAGGCGGTACCGTTATGATAGTTGCACCAGGAGCAGTCGATCGTGTCTTGCTGGAACCCGTACACATAGCGCCTTTGAAGCTGCGGATTCCAGGACGCCGCTTTCTCCCACTCCTGTTCAGTGGGCAGTCGGTAACTGCGGCCTTCCCTCGCACTCAGCCACGCGGCAAAGGCCGCGGCATCGTCGTAGCTCACGTAGTACACGGGGTAGTTCTCCCACCCGCCCATGACGGCGTAGACCGACCCGTTCTTGGTGATCTTCATGGTGTCGACCCAGTGGGTGCCGACAGGATCGGCGGCGTTCAAGTACTCGCAGTACCGCTGGTTGGTCACCTCGCACTTGTCGATCCAGAAGGCGTTGACCTGGATATTGCTGCCGCCCTGGTAAGGGAACGGGCCGGAGCCCACGTAGGCCATCCTGGCCATGCCGTTGCCGTCGTCGGCGTAGACGCGGATGCGGATGCTGCCCGACAAACCCGGGGCGTCGGCCCCGGCATTCCAGACGATCGACTTGTCTTGACCGGGGGTGACATTCGGCCCCGCGGCGCTGCCGCTGTTGAAGGTCCGAGCCGGAATACTCCAGGTGGAGCCGCCGTTATTGCTGACCAGCACCCAGACAGTGCACAGGCTGTTGTCCGGATCGGTCAGGTTGTACAGGATGTCGATGAGCTTCGAGTCTGTCGGTCGCTGGACGGCCCTGACCTGGCTGACGGTGGGTGCGCCGGCGAGCGCCAGATTGCAGAAGGCCAGCAGGCCGGCCGCCGCTGACAGCGCGGGCATCTTCGTTGGCATGATCGTCGTCTCCGGTCGTTTTTTTCGTGTCTTGATTGCCATGGTTCACCCCTCTCCTTCGATCACCACTGGTCCACGGGTATGGCCACGCGGAAGCCCACTAAGCCCGAAAGAGAACCGTCCAGGGATTGGGCCTTAGACCATTCGTCTGAACTGGCCGCCCGGCAGGTCACACCCATACGGGTGCTCAGCCAGGCGAGATACGCGGTCTGATCGCCGCCGGCGAGCCCCTCGGCCGGGGTGTCCGCGTACTCCGCCATAACCATATACGCGTAGGGAGTCACCGAGCCGTGCCGGGTGATCTTCATGTTCGAGTTCCAGTGGGCGCCGGTCGGGTCGAACTGGTTCAGGTAGTCGCAGTATCGACGGTTCGTCGCCTGCTCACGGTCGATCCACACCGCGTTGACCGATGAGGGCGGTGGGCCGGCCGGGACAAGCACCGAGTTTCCAAGTTGACTGGCCAGACCGCCGCCGATCCCGTCGTCAGCCCGGACGCGGATCCGCATCGTGCCGCTGATGCCCGGGATGTCGGCGGCCGCATCCCAGGTGATCCGCTTGCCGTTTCCGGGCGTGACGCCCACCCCAATCGCGCTGCCGTTGACGAAGCTGCGGGCCGGCAGGGTCCACGGCCCGCCCTCCTTGCTGACCAGGATCCACACGGCACAAGGGTCGTTCTGCGGCTCAGTGAGATCGTACCAGATGTCGATCAGGTGCGAGTTGTCCGCCCGGGGTTGTACCTGCACGTTGCTCACCGTGGGTTCCGTATTCGCAGACCCAGGACCCTTGGAGGGCGGATCACCCGCGAGAACAATCCCGACGAGCGTCACCACGATCACGGCCAGCGCCGCACCCATCGCAATCGTCACAATTCGCCTCGTCATATGGCTATACTCCTTCCAGCCGAAGGGCCACACGCATCCGCGACAGACTTGACCTGACGAGCCAGGCATCGCGGCCCGGCCGTGTATGAAGTGCTTCCCCGCCATTCTCTCTACGCCGCCTTGACCGACGTGTCTCCGCTGGCCAGGAAGCTCGCAGGATGCGTGCATCTTCCAGGGGAGCGATGATCGCTTCGCGGCGACGAGCTCGCAGAACCTAACGAGCATTGTACCTTTACAGTATGAATACAAGCAAGCGTAAATGCCGCACGATAGGGCGAATGTGGCACGGACGGCCAGTGAGCAGTGGAATGATATGGATCCCCCGCTTCCCGGTTTTCCACTCCCCCCCGCACCTCGTCGACAGACCACACCGACCGACCGGCCGGGCCTTCGGCGACCTGCTCGATGAATTGGACATGTACTCGCTGGTCCGCAGCCGGGTCCTGTCCCGGGGTCGCTACGGCCGGACACGCGAGATCATCCTCGACCTGTCCGAGGAACTCATCGAGAAGATCCATGCAGCCGTCCGGATGAACTTCGAGATGCGGCAGTAGAGGGGTTTCCGGGGACGACATCCCCGGCGCTTCGGCTGTAGCCATCGTTCCGATCTCATCGCTCGCACGCCCGGCATCAATACTCCACCATGAGATTCAGGCACGAGCTGCTCTGCTTCCACTTCACTCATTTGCGTAACCGGCTCCATCTTCATCACCTCCAAGCCATTGCCGGTCCCTTCGGCAGCGCAGCTTCCCGCCGCAGCAGCCTGACAATCCCATCCCTCAGCCTGTCCCACTCGGGCATACACAGGGCAAGGTCGCTCGTGGCCCTTGCGGAAACCACGGACGGTACCTTGATGTGATGATAGTCCAAGACCTCCTCAAGCTCCTCGATGATCCGAAACGCCATATCGCGCGCCTGCGGTGTCCTGCCAGTCCGCTCGCTGCCCTTCACCAGAATGTCCGTACCCGCGTCTTCAAGCAGGTAGTATTCAGTACCGTAGATACACGCTTCTTCCTCGCGACCCTCGCGGTCCGCCGACGGAATCCTGATGTCGTTCTCCGCCAATAGCTCCTCGAAGTCCCCGATGATGGCGAAGGCCAATTCCCGAGCGTCCCCTTCTTTCATGGTCCCACCTCCGGCAGCCAGAACCACTCGATCGCAACGCCTCTGCCAATCTCCCTGTTGACCAATACCTCGGTCCGATCCTCAGGGCAGCCGAACTCATGATCGGACTCGTATCCCTGCTTCCTGAGCTTCTCATGGATGCTCATCTTTGCCACCTCCGTGCCCACAGGCACCGCTCGCGGCTGGGCGGTGCCAAGGGCCTCGATGCCCCGGCGGGCGATGGCCCTTTCTCGCCCACTTGGCCCGCTCAATCTCGTCAACCTACTGCTGCGCAGGCACGGATGCCCTCAGATCACCCGCTCCTCGTCGACCGGCTCAACGCGATCCTGCTCGTCGGACTGCGCCAGCATCGACTCAAACGCCTGGAACAGCACGAAGATCGCGAGCGGAATCTCGTTCCGCAAAAAACTCGTCGACGTCTGCCAGGCCCCGTCGCGGTCCTTGTACCGCCTGCTCACCGAGGCCTTCAGCACCTTCTGCGTCTGGCCCTGCACCGTGATCTCGTTGGCCCAGATGGCGCAGGACACCTGGCCTGCACGGAACTTCTCAACTGGTTTTGTCTTATCCATTTTCACACCTTGGGCTCACCGTCTTACGCGGCGAGCCTCTTCACATCTACCGGAAGAGGCTCGATCGCCTCTCCCGTCTCGCGCCCGCCGGATCTATCCGGCCCCAGGACGCCGCGGATGATCGTCGCGGCCGTCCGCTGAACGCGCTCCAGCGACGCCAGCAGCGTCTCCCTGTTGCCCTGGTAAAGCTGGATGTAGTCGCTCGCGGCTCCGTTCGCGTCCAGCCCGACGGCCTGGCACACGACGAAGGCCACCGCCTCCGCCTCGGTCTCGCGAACCGTCCTGCTGGCCGGACGGTTTCGGGCGTCGCTGTGCAACAACTCGTGAGCGGCCTCGTGCGCGAGCACCGCGAACTCCTCCGCCGGCTCCAACCCGGCCCTCAGCACGATCCTGCCGCCCACGGACATCCCCTCGGCCCCGCCGAGCCGGTCCGAATGCTCCAGCGCGATTCCCTGCTCCCGCACGAAACCCTCGAGTCGCGTTAGGTGTATCCCCGGATCGCCGGACGGCCGGGCGAACTCTGGCAGCGGCCGTCCATCCGTCATGCTGATATCGAAGACCACCGCCGTCCGGAAAGCGACCACCCGCTCCCGCTCCGGCAGGTTCGGGTCCCGAACCACCACCGGGGCCAGGATGCGAATGCCCCTGGCCCCACGCCGCACCTGCCGGCCCAGCCTCTGCCAGGCCCGGTACCCGGCGACATGCGAGGCCTGCGGGCACGCCCAGTGGATCAGCAGCACGTTGCCCCAGCTATATCTCGGGAAGCGCGCCAGCATAGCCAGGTAAGCCTTGAGCCGATCGCTCTGCCCGGCCTCCAGGGCGGCGACCAGCTCATCGACCGCCCGCCGGATGATTTGCTGTGTCTGGGAAGCGTTCGTTTTCACCACCCCCGGTAAACCGGCTGGGCCACCGAATCGAGTCGGAGCGGCGGGATCGCGCCCGCGTCCACTGATATCCAGCTCAACGCCCTCGGGGCTGATTCGTTCGCCGGACGCCGTGAGGTAGTGCCCCTGCACGGCAAACCTGTCCGGGAAACGCCTGATGAACGCCCGCGCCTCTGCCAGCATCAATAGCTCCGGGTGGGCCAGTATCGCGTCGGTCACGTTGTAGACCAGGAAGCGCCGGCTACCCGCCCTTGTGCCTGCCGAAACCGATGCCTGTGAAGTCCTTCGCGTCTTCATCTCGACCGCCTCACACCGCCGATGGCTCGGAACCCCATCGTCGCCGACGACTGAACTCGCGCAGCTCGTGGATCTCCTGCGAGAGGCGTCTGACCCGTCGAAGCCACTTGGCATACGCACGCTGGTCCGCATCCGCGAAGTCGTCGAGGTCCACCTCCGGGCGGGAAGCCCTGGTGCGCACCTGCTCGCGGGCCTCGGAACTGAGCCTCTCGCGGACCGTGTCCAGCATGAACAGGTCGTTCCTGAGTTGCTCCCGGAGCTTGTCCGCCTTGTAGCGGGCCGCGTCGAAGGGTCCCCTTAGTCTCTCGAAGTCCCATGTGCCGAACGCCCCCCAATCGAGGTGGCCCCACTCGTCGATCGCCGGCCGGATGCCGCCCCTCCTGCTCCTGCACGGCAAAGCCAAGATCGGTCCCCACTCCTGGGCGAAGACCTGGCGCTCCAGTTCCGCTGGGTCCGCCAGCTCCTCGTCCTCCAGACCGGGCACGCTGCCATAGCCCCTCTGTCTCTGCAACTTCAAAACCGCCGGTGCCGGCAGCTCGATCTCCTCGGACTCCTTCCTCCCGGCCAGCCCCGGGTCATCGACCCCTGGGATGCCCCCGTGCCTGCTCGGGTGTGGCACACTCGGCCACACCAACTCCAGAAGCCCGATGTACTCCCGGTCCCCGAATACGACTTGATGTTCGTCTGTTTCCATGCTGATTACCTCCGAGCTGCAACCGCTCACGCGTCGGTTCGCCCAATCCTGAGCGAAACGACCGGGACCCGCTCATGTCCGGCCGTCGCTCACGCCGTGGTGACAGAGGATCACGCCGCGTCTCTCCATCCCCTCCGAGCGGGCAGGTTCTTAGCCGACCCCTCGATAAAGGTCTAGGCCCGCAGGCCGACCCCCCAGGGGACAACATTTACGATCAGGCGTCTGCGTGGACCCGAAGCGGACCTGTCCTCGATCAGATCGTGCGCAGGGTCCGTCGAGCGGACGCCTCGATAAATGTTGAGGCGAACCGACCACGCAGGGGGAAAACATTTACGATAAGGGCGTCGGCGTCCTTGCCGCTCGGAGGGGATCCCGCTCGGTTGGATGCCCAATCCATCATTGTCGACCCATTGACCAGCCGCGATTCTGGGAGGCGGACGCGCTTCGCTCCGTTTCGAGCCATGGTCGGGTCACCGTGGTTTGTCTCGGCGACCGTGTCCCACAATCGCGGGCGGTCACGCGGGTCGATCCAGGCGTAGCCACCCGGCGGCTGTCTCCACCCCTGCAGCCCCACTCCCCGCGTGGCTTCCCGGTCATGCAGAAGCACCGTCTCGCTCGGTTCCCACCACAACTGGTTGCGAGACTGAGATATCCGCGTCTTCTTCGTGTCTCGTCGTGTTGACTGCCTTCAAGTTGCAGCCCCTCACGTGTCCGTTCGCCCACCTCCTCGGCGAACCGACTCGTCAGCCCTCCAGTTCGCGGAGACCCCAACGAGCGGACCCCTCGATAAAGCTTTCGGCCGCAGCCGTGAGCTTTACGACAAGGGGTCTGCGGGGGTTGGAGCGAAAAGCGGTTCGTCGCGCACGACGAATCCGCGCCCATCGGCGAAGCCGATCAGAGCACCTTGCAGTGCAGCCGATCCATGAACATCTCCGCCTCGGCCATCAACGCAAGTTCATCTCTCACCACCAGCCTTTCCCCGGCGTCCAATCGGTCCGCCAGGCCGATCCAGACCAGCAGATCATCCGGACTGAGCACCTGGCCCCATTCATCTGTCGGCAGCCGCCACCGGCTGCGGATCATGTCCAGGATCGCGCGAAGTTTGTATGGATTCATGTTGATACCTCCGAACGACCACCGCCCAGGTGGCGGCTCGCTCGGTCCTGTGCGAGCCGACACCACACCCTTGCCCGGAGACCGGTTCACACCCCTCGATGGGTTCCTCGTCTGAAGGCCGACCCGGCCGCCGGCCGCGAAAGCCCTACGATCACACGCATCTCCGTCCGCCCGTCGCCACCGTCCGCGCCGCCTTCCCGCCTGACCCGTGCAGATCAGCCGATTTAGGTGTAACTCGCCGCCCGCTATGCAACTTTCCTACGTTTCCGGCGTACGAGCGGCAAGTACGGATATAGCCTGTGGCGTTCCGCTTGGATGCGGTGATCCTGGAACGCATCCCAGTCATCGTTGAGATACACGGCCCGCAGGTTCAGCATG
>Ga0209202_1001235_pt1 | contig 16283 bp, 17 predicted proteins | sample AD_UKC032_MetaG_FD_184416 | JGI IMG/M metagenome (GOLD analysis project Ga0209202, IMG submission 184416) | Active sludge microbial communities of municipal wastewater-treating anaerobic digesters from USA - AD_UKC032_MetaG (SPAdes) (version 2) | ecosystem: Engineered > Bioreactor > Anaerobic >... | reverse complement strand
CGTCTCTACCGGCCCGGCCACCGCCACCATCCCGGCGGACGAAGGCGATCTGCAGGAACCGGGAGTCACGAGCGTCCCGGAAACCCCGGCAGTCGCTGGCACCGAGCCGCCGAAGCGCCGCCGCCGCAGCAGCAAGGAAGAGATCGCTGCGGCCGCTGCTGCGGAAGTCCCGGCCACCGAGCCCGCCACGGAAACCCCGGAACCGGCCACCGAGCCCGCCACGGAAACCCCGGAACCGGCCACCGAGCCTGCCACAACTGAAGAACCGGAAGCTTTCGAGACGGTCACCCCGGCCACCGGCAAGAACTACACCGAAGCCGAAGTGCAGCAGATCGCAACGGTCGTGGCCCGCACGCATGGTGCCGACAAGGTGAAGAACAAGATTGCCGAACTCGGCGCCCAGCGCATTGCCGGGCTTGAGCAAGGCAAGCTGAACGAACTGGCCATCTACCTCGAAGGCCTGAAGTAACCCACGTAATGTGCTGACCCGTGTGGTAGCGGGTTGGTAGCAGGCGCATCACACCGAAGGGGAGGCGGCATCCTCCCCACATTTTTCAATGGGAGGGTTCGGTGGAGGTCAGGGTTGTTCAACTTATTGACATCAGAAAATTCATCGAACTTAACCACTACAGCCGTAGCGTAAATGGTTGCAAGGTCAGTTTGTGTTTTGGTTTGTACGACGGTGATGAGTTAGTTGGCGCAGCATTATTCGGTGCATTATCGACAACAGCTTGGAAGCGGTACGGTGATCGTGAAGGCGATGTTGTTGAACTTCGCAGGCTTGTGTGTCTGGATCGATGCCCGAGAAATACAGAATCGTGGTTCATTGCTCGCTGCTTGAAACAACTCAAGCGTTTGACTTCGTACAAGGTTTGCATAAGCTATGCTGACCCGTATCACGGACACTACGGTGTAATCTATCAAGCCTCAAATTGGAAGTATCATGGCCAAACACCGGGTGATATTTTATTGAAGACACCTGATGGAAGGATGTATCACTCCCGTGCCCTGCGAACCAAGTACAATGGTGATTTCAAACCCTTTGTCAAACAGCTTCGGGCCTTGAACGATGCGGGGTGTTTAATTAAAGTAGATGTTCCCGGAAAGTACATCTACAGCTATCGACTTGATGGGCAGCAAAAGGCAACAGAAGTGCCGTATCCAAAACCAACAGGAGGTTTTTAACAATGAATCGTATCCCGGTTTTCTATTCGGACGCCCAAGTCCATGACGCGGGCTCCTTCAGCAAGTCACCCCTCAAGCCGGGCCTGCTTGTGCGCAAGATCGCACTCGACCCTTGCTTTGAAGTGATCGACCCAGTGGTTTCGATCACGGCCGAAGAACTCTACTTGGTGCATGATGACCATCACGTTGATGCCGTGCTTTCGGCCGAAATCGAGGATGGCTTCGGCAATCGCTCGCTGAAGAGCATCGATGCCATCAAGCACACCGTTGGCAACTTGGTGCAGTCCGCCCGCTTCGCAGTCAGCAGCAATCCAATCGTCTGGTCCCTGACGTCCGGCTTCCACCATGCTGGCCACAATTTCTGCGGTGGCTACTGTACCTTCGACGCGCTCACGCTGGCCGCCGAAGAACTGCACCGTGCTCGCAACCTCAAGACGCTCATCATTGACGAGGACGCGCACTACGGCAACGGCTGCGTCAATATCATCGCCATGCGCGGCATGGAGGACTACTGCCGCTATCACCAGTCGAGCCACACGCACGGTGACCCGGGCGCAGAAGGTGCAACCGGCCGCTATGGCCGCGAGTTGAACAAGCTGCTTGACGAGTTCAAGCCCGACCTGATCTTGTATCAGGCTGGCGCTGACAACTGGGTCGGTGACCCGCTCGGCGGCTCGCTCACGATGCAGCAACTGTACCTGCGCGACCTCATCACCTTTCAGGCTGCCTCTGATCGTGACATCCCGGTCGTGGTCAATCTGGCCGGTGGCTACGCCGACCACTACGACGACACGCTCACCATCCACATGAACACGGGTGAAGCCATGAAGGAAGTCTTCCTTGGCCAAGCAGGTAACCCGATCTACCCGGCCCCAGCCATCGTCTTGGAGAACATGTGATGCTATTCGTTCTTGGCTTTATCATCTTCGCGGTGTCGCTCGGTATCGGTATCGGCTGGGGTGACCCGCATATCTACCGCTACAACCGCTGGGATCGTGTCGCGCAGGTTGGCGTCTTCATCGGTTCCGGGTTGATGGCGGCGTCACTCTGCATCTTCCTCTGGGGGCTGCTACCTTGACAATTACGTCAAGAGTTGATACAATTACAGCTACAAAACAGGAGGTCCAAATGGACAGCACAATCAAGACCGGGATTCTCGGCTTCACCGAAATCCACGAACTCATCGACCAAGGTGTGATCGAGTTTGCCAACCGCGACTCGGTGAATTCCAACAGCCTGAACGTCACGCTCGGCAACCTCTTCCTCGCCGAGCAACGCTGCCCGACGTCGGTCGGCGGTGTCCATTACGACTCGCTCGAATTCAGCCAGCGCCAGTCTCCGCGCTTCATGTCACTGAACGGCGGCATCCACCTTGGCCCGGGCGCCTTCTGCTTGGCGTCGCTGGTCGAGAAGGTGAATCTGCCCAGCGACATGGTGTGCCATGTGATGCTGCGCTCGTCGGCCGCCCGCATGGGACTTGAGCACCTCATGGCCGGTTTTGGGGATTCATTATTTTCAGGTCACCTTACGCTTGAACTGGTGAATGTGCTGCAATACCACTCAATTCACTTGCGCGGCGGTGATCAGGTCTGCCAGTTGGTTTTCCAACGCGGTTACCCTGTGCCTGTTGAGCGCGGGTACAAGGGTAAGTATTCAAACTTCACAGGTCCGCAAGGTATTTTGCCTGAATATGAAAACAGTTAGAACACTCCCCGGGTGCGTGTATCACCTGACATTTCCTAACGGCAAATGCTACATCGGCATGTCCGAGCAACGGTTCAACGACCGCTGGCGTGCTCACAAGAAGATGGCCAAGCGAGGCTCACCCCTCCTTATTCATCGCGCCATCAGGAAGTACGGCGAACCTGTTGTCCAGATTATTGGTGAAGGTTTGGGGCGAGATGCTGCAATGGCACTTGAGGTCGAAGCCATTGCAGCTTTCAACACTAAAGCGCCCGCTGGCTATAACTTAACCGATGGGGGTGAGGGTACGGTAGGTTGGTTCGACGCGGCTGACGAAGATGCGCAGACGGCTTTCAGAAAAAAATCATCTGATCGTTTGAAAGCTATGTGGGCTGATGGTCGGCTATCTGTTGAATCATCCCGGGCCAGTTCGCGCATGCCCGAAGTTCGAGAAGGTCGGTCGCAGCGCATGGCTCTGCGTATGAACTCAGATGCTGAATTTAGAAACATCGCGCTCGACGCTCTTCTGAAAAGCGGCGCCGAAGCTAATCGTCAAAAACAAAAGCCGATCGTTCTTGTTTGCCTCGGCACTGAGTCCGTCTTCCCGTCACTATCTTCGGCCGCCAAGCACCTTTCGGTTTCGCCGGGTTCAATTTCTTCAGCCGCTAAGACCGGCACACTTTGCAAAGGTCACGAGATCCATGTCGCAATCTGATAATCAGCACGCAAAACTTTCCCCGTCGTCCAGCGACCGCTGGCTTGCCTGCCCGGCCAGCTTGGTCCGCGCGCCGGAAACCGAAGATGAAGGCAGCGAGTTTGCTCGCGAAGGTACGGCCGCTCACGCGCTGGCCGAGCTTTGCCTGACCCAAGGTATCGGCGCACACGGCCCGACCATGCCGAAGGGTCACGAGAAGTACGACTCACCCGAGATGCGGGCTCACGTCCAGACCTATCTGGATTACGTGCGTCGCGAACTGGGTGACGGCACGCTCTTCGTCGAGCAGCGCGTGCAAATCTTCGGGCAGTACGATGTCTGGGGTACGGCCGATGCTGTGATCGTGATGCCCAACGGCGTCATCAAGATCATCGACCTGAAGTACGGCAAGGGTGTGCTGGTGGATGCCGACGACAACACCCAGTTGATCCTGTACGGGGTCGGTGGCCTGAGCTTTGACTGGCTCAGCGAGGTGCCGGTGACTACGGTCGAAGTCCATATCGTCCAGCCGCGGCGCAACAACTTCCCTTCGCAATCCTATCCGGTGGAAGAACTCGCCGCATGGGTGAAGGAGAACACCGCCAAGGTGGCGCGCGCCTTCGCTGGCACGAACGAAGCCTACCCCGGCCTGCACTGCAAGTGGTGTCCGATCAAGGGCACCTGCCGCGAGCGCGCCGAGCATAACCTGAAGATGGCCAGCTTCGATTTTGAAGAGCCAGCCAAGGGCTGCACCGGCACGCACGATGCGTTGAGCGAGGAAGAACTGGTCGGCGTGTTCGTGGCCATCCCGCAAATCCGCGCCTACCTTGATGATGTCGAGGCCGAGGTGTCGAAGCGGGCGCACGAGCATCCTGTCGCCGGGCTCAAGTTCATCGCCGGTCGCGCGGTGCGCAAGATCGTCGAGATCGCCAAGGCCGCGATGCTGCTGCGCAAGGCTGGCATCGAACCGTTCAAGGAACCCGCGCTGCTCGGCATCACTGAGATTGAAAATCAGTTGAAGGCCAAGGGACTCAAGGTGGCTGACGTGATCGGCGACTGCATCCAGAAGACCACGAGCAAGCCCGTGCTGGTTGCGGAATCGCACAAGTCACCTGCCATCACGCCGGAAAAAAATGCAGCAGACGACTTCGCAAACACTTGACAATACTGTCAGCGTTTGATACACTTCAACTTCCAACTAAGCAAGCTAGTCTTTCAACCAAGGAGCAACACAAATGGCAACAACCTCGAAAGTCATCACCGGCAAAATCCGCTTCTCCTACGCCGACAATATGTACAATGCGAAGGCGAACGACAAGGGCACGCTGAAGTATTCCGTCACCGTCCTGATCCCGAAGTCCGACAAGGACACCTACGCCAAGCTCTGTGCCGCGGCCGAACACGTCAAGCGCACCAAGTTTCCGGGCAAAGACCCGGTGTTCTACTCCACCCCGCCGAAGACCATCCACGACGGCGACGGTACGAACAACAGCGGCGATCCCTATGGTGCCGAGTGCAAGGGCTGCTGGGTCATCTCCGTCAGTTCCAACGACAAGCCGGGGATCGTCGATGAAAACCTGCAGCCGATGATGGAGAAGATCGTCAGCGGTGACTACGGTCGCGTGTCTCTGAACGCCTACTGGTTCGACAGCGGCACCAACAAGGGTGTCACCTTCGGCCTGAACAATGTCCAGTTCATCGAACGTGGCGAGCGCATCGACGGTCGCACCAAGGCGGAAGACGACTTCGCCGAGTTCTAATTCCGAAGCAGTGCCGGGCGTCCCACAGTGGCCACCGCCCGGCCGAGCAAGGAATCCCGAGGACCGAAGGCAGTGCGGTGACATGCCGGAAAGACGGCAACAGAACATTCTGCGGGGCGATTCACTAGCAGATGCCAACTACAGCCCCATGTCGTTGGACGGCCATGCACGTTGCAAGTCGGGAAAGCCCGCCCGCTGGTAAGCCGCATGGGGAAGTAGGCTTGACCGGGGGGAGAGTCCTCCACTTTTTCAACAACAGGAGCAACACCATGAACCGTAACATTCTCATCGCAGCATTTCTTGCCGTTGGCCTCGCTGCCTGTGGCAAACAAGAGGTTGCAACATCCGACCGGCTGGAAGAGTCCCGCTCAATCGCCAAGCAGAATGCCGAACTGAACGCTCAGATGTACCGGGCGGCCAACCCGCGCTTCACCGGTGACTACAGCATCATCGCGCGTTCCGACGATGGTCAAACCCCGCGCTGCCCCCAAGGTGACGGCTGGGCGCAGGTCAGCGTGATGAAGGTCGAAGGTAAGCTGGTCGATAAGACCACCCTGATGTGTTCGACCTACAGCACCAGCGTCGGCTGCTATCGCGAAGGAGACTTCAACAAGCTGCCGAACCTTGCCAACCAGAACACCGGCTGCAGCAAGGACGCACCGTACCCGCTGCCAGTTCTGCGCAAGTAACCATGAACACGGTCGGCATCTCTCACGAGGAACTGCTGGCCCTGTTGTCCTACAACCCCGATAGTGGCGTGTTCCTTTGGAAGAAACGTGTCGCTATCGGAACTGGGTCGGGTGCCGTTGCCGGTGGAATATCCCGCATCGGGTATAGGGTGATCCAGCTTGCCGGGCGCCTAACCAGCGCACACCGTATCGCTTGGTTTTACATGACAGGTGTGTGGCCAGCAAACGACATCGACCATATCAACGGTGTTCGTGACGACAACAGATGGTGCAACTTGCGAGAGGCGACTCGCGCTGAAAACATGCAGAATCAGCGCCGAGCGCAGAAGCATAACAAGTGCGGCTTTCTCGGGGTTCATCCCACCGAAAAGGGCTTTAGAGCCTGCATTCGCAAGAACGGGAAACTGCATCATCTGGGGTATTTTTCAACACCTGAGCTTGCACACGGCGCGTATCTGGTGGCAAAGAAAGCGATGCACCCGTTCTCAACCTTGGAGGTAAAGCAGTGACAACAGTTGGAATTTTTGCAGGAAGAGGGGATGTGGTGCTTTCGATGATGATGGCCCTGAGTTTCGGGGTCTTCATCGGCTGGTTCGCCCGCGGCCTGTTCGACAAGTTCAAAGCGTGGAGGAACAAGTGATGTTCAGGTACAAATTCAACCCGTATTCCTGCCGCTGGGAAATCCAGTTGCTGTGCTGGGGAATCTTCTGGCGCACCCTGCGCTGTGTCGATTTTGAAACCTTGCCCACGGCCAAGTCCTTCGCTGAAGTCCGCGGCATCCCGGACAAGTACATCGAGCAGAAGCCGTTCGATCACCGCGTCCCGTCACCTGTTGCAGAGGAACAATCCCAATGACCCGACTTCACGCCATCGCCGCCATGTTCGCTGACGGCACCCCGCTCAGCCCACATGAACTTGCCGAAGGCCGCGACGCCGGTATCTTCGGCACGCACGGCGCGAACAACGGGTGGGCCTTGACCGAGTACGGTGTCAGCTTGCTTGCCGGGTGTAAGTTCCCCCGCCCGCCGGGCGACAGCGCCTCGTGCCCTGACGATGATGCTGGCCAGCGCACCTATGATGTCGCTCGAAATAGCGACCCTGACGATGACAGCTATCTGGCGCCGTCGCGCTTGGCCCGTCACGAAGAACGCATGGTCAAGGTGCGGGCTGAAGCTGACCCCCACGGCAAGGATCAGCACGAGACTGGTGCTAAGCTGGACGCTGGCAAGGTGCGGCTCGGGCTAGTGCTCGGCGCCTTCAGCAACGCACTGGTCGAGGTCGGCAAGGTCGGCACATATGGCGCCCAGAAATACACCGACAACGGTTGGCTGGATGTGCCCGAGGGCAAGGCCCGCTACACCGACGCTCTGCTACGCCACATCTTCGCCGAGGCTTCTGGTGAAGAATGCGATAGTGACACTGGGTTGTCTCATCTGGCCCACGCTTGCTGGAACATGCTTGCTGTTCTTGAACTGCACATGAGGTCAAAAGAATGAACTCACAAGTTGGATCGGGTGTGTGCGAGTGTGGTTGTGGGCAGAAAACTACCCAATGGAAACAATCACACTCGTCGCGTGGAATTGTCAAAGGTGATTACCGGAGGTATGTCAAGGGTCACTATCAGTTGGCAAGTAAAAAACCATTTCAACCTGCGAAATGTCACCCTGAAAGAGAAGAAAAAGCCAAGGGGTTGTGCGGTTCTTGCTACAACAAAATGTTGATAAATAGAACGGAAGATTCCAGAGCTAAGCATTTATCGAACACATCAGCAAAAGCCAAGGTGAGAAGAGAAAACACATGCCCGCAAGAACGGGCTGTGAAACAGCGCAACAGAGTTCTTAAACATCGGTATGGCATTGACTCTGATCAGTACGAACAAATGCTTTCCGCGCAAGGTGGGTGCTGTGCTATCTGCGGAGCGATTGGCGGCACTGATAAGCAAACAAGATTATACGTTGATCATAATCACAAGACAGGTGAGGTGAGAAAATTGTTATGCCCTGCATGTAATACCGCCGTCGGGGTTATCGAGAGCGGTGTAGAGCGAGTTGTCGCCTTGGCGAAATATTTATCCGAAACCAGCGGTGATGCATGGAACGCACTGGCCCGGCTCGAACTGATCCTACGCAAGAGGGGTGAGGAATGCGATTGACCAATGAAATGCGCGGCGACTTCGCCGACAAGGTGATGAAGAAAATCCCGGTGAAGTCCGACTGGACGCGGGGCAAGATCATCGAGGCTTTGAAGCAACGCCTGCGCCTTGCCCAACCGATCACGGTTCAGCAGTTCGCCAAGGAATACCCTGAGCAGACCAGGTTCGCCAGTGTCCAAGTCGATTGGCTGAACTATCGCGATGATGAAGGTTGGCACTACGGGCGTGTGCATTGCATCAACGGGTCGGACCTGAACCAGATCAATGCCGACGACCTGAAGACCTTCTATCGGGAGTGGCGTCAAGAACAGGATGGGCGCAGGAGAATGCGCGACCGCATCTATGAGCAAGCGTGCTGCGCCAACACGGTTGAGCAACTGAAGGTGATCTTCCCCGACCTGACCGGCCTGATGCCGAAGCCGGTTGTCACTGTGAAGTCGCTGCCTGTACCCGCCAAAGCCTTGACCGACGACCTCGTAAAAATTGGATTGGAGATTCCCCAGTGAGCACCGTAACCCTCATCCACGTGGCCGATGCCCGTGCGCTGGTGCTGGCAGTGTTCGATGAACTGACGCCCACCCTTGATGGTTGGGAAACCGAATGCGGTGAGCCGCTTTACCGGAGGCCCGAATGAGAACCGCTTACGATCGCAAGACCGTCGATGCCCCGGCACTGCCGCTGGTTGTCGAACCTGACTGGGCTGAGTTGATCACCGACATCTGTCAGCAAGGCGTGCCGAAGAAGCAGATCGCCGAACGGTGCGACATCGAGCGGCAACTGCTTTACTATTGGCTCGAGGGTAAGTCATCCCCGCGCTGGCGGCAGGGGCAGTTGCTGCTCGCGCTGCACAAAGCCATCGTTCCCCAGAAACCGAAGTCCATAATGAGCACCCTACTCAATGTCTGACATCATCGTTTTCGACAGCGAAGTCCTGCCCTCGCACTACCTCGTCTGCGCCCGGCGCCTGAGCGATGGCAAGCTGAACATCCTGTGGGGTCACGTGCCGCAGGATATGGCGCGGCTTGGCGGCCTGTTGTCCAACCCCGGGCTGATGTGGGTCGGGTTCAACTCCCGCAAGTTCGACATGCCGATCGCGCTGGCCGCCGCTGGCGGGGCGAGCCTCGAAGAACTGAAGCGCATGGCCAACGACATCGTGGAGAACAACAAGCCCGAGTGGGTGACCTATCGCGACTACGGTATCGAGCGGCCGGATCACATCCAACAGATCGATCTGATCGAGGTGGCGCCCGGGGTGATGGTCAGCCTGAAGCTATACGGTGGCCGCATGGGCTCGCCCTCGCTGGTGGATATGCCGTTCCACCACGACGAGTGGATCACCGACGAGCAGGCGTTCGAGACGCTGCTGCCCTACTGCCTGAACGACATCGATGAAACCTCGCGCCTGTACCTGAAGCTCAAGGGGCAACTGGACCTGCGCGAGAAGTTGAGCGAACGCTACGCCATCGACCTGCGCTCCAAGTCCGATGCGCAGATGGCCGAGACGATCATCGCCAAAGAACTGGGGTTGCTCCGTGCAGGAAGCCCTCCCATTCCTGCCACAGTGCGCTACAGCGCGCCGCGGTTCATCCAACCCAAGGGGATGGTGCTCCAAGACATCCTGACGCGCGTGCAGCGCCACACGTTCATCGTCTCGCAGCGCAATGGTGCCGTTGAACTACCGGCATTCCTTGCCGATGAACCCGTGCTGATTGGCAGCGGTGTTTTCCAGATGGGTGTCGGCGGCCTGCACTCCAAGCACGACAAGTCCGTCTGCTACGTGGCCACCCCGGACTTCATCATCCGGGACGCTGACGTCGGCGCCTTCTACCCGAACATCCTGCTCAACGCTGGTTACGTGCCGCGCGGTTTGGGCACGAAGTTCGTGGAGATTTACCGCAGCTTCGTGAATGAGCGGATCGATGCCAAGCATGCGGCCAAGAAGCTGAAGGAAGAGATCAAAGCGATCGAAGCTGAGTTGGCAAATGGCTAGAACGTATCATCCTCGCGGCCTGCTGGTTGATGGATACCCGGTGCAGGAGCACCCGTCCTATGACAGTTGGGCCTTGATGCTGACGCGCTGCACTTATCCCGGTGCGTCAGGGTACGAGAACTACGGCGGCAGGGGTATCTCGGTATGCCCGCGATGGCACCACTTTGCAAACTTTGCGGCTGACATGGGGATTAGACCCGACGGTCTTTCGATCGACCGCAAAGACAATGACGGGGACTATGAGCCTAACAACTGCAGGTGGTCGGATCGTGATGAGCAAGCCAGCAACAAGCGGGTGTATCGAACAAGCACAACGGGCGTCACTGGTATCCGTGAGCGCAACGGTAAATTTCAAGTCAGGGTGATCGAAAATGGAAAGAGGAAGTCAATTGGAAACTACAGCACCTTCGCAGAAGCTATCGCCGCAAAGGCGGAAAGAACTGGAACAGCGCCTCGCCGTCCTGAAGGCTGAGTTGCACACCGCTCAGGTTGCTGATAGCGGTGGCAAGATTGCCATCAACGGCACCTTCGGCAAGCTCGGTTCCTGCTTCTCCAAGATTTACAGCCCGGACCTGATGCTCGGCATCACGCTCACCGGCCAGTTCTATCTGCTGGCCTTGATCGAATACCTCGTGGAGATCGGCGTCAAGATCATCTCGGCCAACACCGACGGCGTGACGTTCGGCGGCACCCCGGCGCAAGTCGAGGAAGCTACCAAGTTCATCGAGATTTACGGCTGGCTCAGCAACTTCGAGTTCGAGTTCGTGGATTATCGCGTCATCGCCATGAAGGATGTGAATTCATATTGCGCTGTGAAAACGGACGGCTCGACAAAAGTGAAGGGTATGTTCAGCACAGGCGACCTATCTCGCAACCCGACCAACGAGGTGTGCAGCTTGGCGGCCCAAGCCTACCTGCGCGACGGCACGCCAATCAGAGACTTCATCCTGAACCACTTCACCATCGAGAACTTCACCGACTTCCTGCAGGTGCGCAGCGTCAAGGGTGGGGCGGCGCAATACACCGAGACGAAGCTGGTCGATGACTGGTTCGAGTCGGCCCCGGGGCAGTGGGTGCGACCGGGTTGGACCAAGGCACCGATCAAGCGCAAGAGCAGACCGCACCCGATCGAGGTCGGTGTCGATCCACACTTCCTCGGGCGCGTCGCTAGGTGGTATTACTCAACCCGTCCGAACCTGTCCCTGCGCTACATCAGCAACGGCAACCTCGTGCCAAAGAGCGAGGGTGGTCGGGCCTGCATGAAGCTGCCCGACAGCCTACCTGCGGACGTGGATATTCAACGGTACATCTCGGAAACCGAGACGATGCTTGGTTTATCCGGCGTGGTGATTTGACATTCACATTCTGTCATGTTATCATACACTCTTAACAGGAGAAATTGATGACCATCGACACCACCAAGATCACCCCGGAGAAGCTGGCCGAGATGAACGACAGCCTGATCGTTGATAACAACCATCTGCGTGGCCGGGTAAAGGCGCTCACCAAAGAGCGCGACGACTTGCTGGCTTGGCAGCAGCGCGCCTTCGATGCTCATCCGAACATCGACTTGGACATCGGCTAGATCAAAGCGCCACCCCACCATCCAACCTCTTTGAGAAAGGAGCGGACGGGCTCGGGAAAAGCAGGGGTGGCGCCCCTCAATCTGGCAGCAATTCCTCGTAGCGACGCAGCAGTTCCTGAGCCTTGGTTTCCTTCTTCTCGGCCATCGTGTTGATCTTGCCGACCTCGCCTTCCTCACGCAGCTTGACCCGTTCCTTCTTCTGCTTGGAACCGCCGCGGCTGAACTTCGCGAAGTCATCCTGCAGCGCAAGTTCGGGGTGCTCGGCACGGAAGGCCCGGGCTTCTTCCTTCTCGCCGCGCTCCATCATCCCCTTGTACTGGGCCTGCAGGATGTTGAGTTCCTTGGTGATGTTGAACACCTTCTGGTTCGTGACCATCGGCTCCGTGGTGTCACCGTAGATGCGACCCAAGAGCGGCACACGGTTGGTCGGCAGTTGCTCACGTTCGATGCTGAGCAAGTCCTGCCCCATTGCCACGCCGGTCTGCATACTCTTCGCCACCTCACGACCCACACCGCCACCGATGTACCCCATCAGGAAGTCGATCTGGTCAGGTGTCGGCGACAGCATGCCGGGCTTGTCCTGATTGCCAAGAGTGATGGCGTTCAGACCTTCGGCAACCGCCTTGGAGAAACCGGTGGCACCTTCCTTGGCGCGCTTGAACCCCGGTGTCGGTGCCATCGGGTTCAAGTCTTCCTTGGCGATCGGGCGGCCGAAGGCGTCCTGATTCATGGCGATGGAAACGAACGGGTCGAGCAGGGCTGGCAGCAGATCGGTGACAGTGTTACCTGCATTGCCCAGTGGGTTGAGCGCCCCGATCTGACCCCACGTGCCGTCGGCGATGTGAGCGAGCGCCTTGCGGCCGTTACCCTGCGCACCCTGAACAAGTGCATCGCTCAGTTCGCGACCAGCATTCACAAGCAGGTTGAAACCGTGCGGCATCGGGATGGCAACGTAGCCACCGTCAAGGTCCGGGATGATGAAGGCGCGATCCTTGACGTGCTTCGGCACCTCATCGTCGTCGTAGCCCGCGGCGAGCAGCAGCATGGACTGCAGTGCGCCAAGGCTGGCGAGGGTGCCAAGCACTGCCTTGCCGTAAGGGGTAAGCTTGGTGCGCTGGTCCAGCATCAACTTGTCACCCTTGGTCACTTCGTAGGTTTCCTTTACGAACAGCGTTTCAGCCAAGCGCGCGGTGCCCTGCATTGCTGCATTGAAGAACGGGACCAGTTGGTTGATCACGTTGGTGAAGTTGCCGCGGCGATTGAAGTTGGTCGAGATGTTCTTCGAGATATTGGCAGCCATCTTCTCGGCGGTTTCCAGATCGTGACCCGCCTGCTGATACAGTTCAGTTGCCCGCTTGAACACCAGCGTGCGGGTGGTCAGTTCAGCCGACTCGTTCCACCGACCGATACGCGCCAGCACCCGCTTGGAAACGAAGGCGCCACCCCTTGCACGCGTCTCACCCTCACCGAGACGGTGGAAGGTGTCTCCGATCTTGACGAGCGCGCGGTCGGACCTGCTCAACCAATCGGTCGGGACATCCTTGCCGGTCATCTTGTCCAAGGCTTCCTGACCGAACAGACGGCGCATCTGGGTTTCTGCCGAGTCGATGTCGGTGACACTGTGGGCGATACCCGTTGCACCACCGGCGGCGACCATGCGTTCCATCCAGTCGGCGGTCGAGCCCGGGGTAGGTAGCGGCGCGGTGTAGCCGTTGGTGTGCAACTGCTTGAACTCTTCGCGCAGTTGCTTGTTGATCCCACGGAAAGCACCGACGAAGCCAGTTGCGATCTTGGTACTGTCACCGGCTGACCAGCCCGGAATCTTGTCAGCGCCCGCGTTGATGGCGGCGGCCTGAATGTCACGCGCCGCATTGAAGAAGGCGAAGACCGGGTTGAACCCTGTGCTAGTGGCCATGACCCAGCGCGAGAACATGCGAAACGGCGTCAGCATTTTGTTCGTGGTCTGGGCGCTGCTACCTGCGCTCGCCTTACCCTTGAACGCTTCGACAATCACCATTGCGTCCGGCGATTGCTTGTCGAATTCGATCATGTGATTCACACCTTCGATCGGCACGATCATCACGTTCGGCGAGTTCATGTGGTTCGGGTCGGTCGCGACAATCACGCGGCTCTGCGGTTCGTCACCGTAGGGGCGCTGCACGATGATCCCGCTGGTGTCCGGGTCGGCGTCCGGGTTCAGCTTTTCCCACTCGCCCTGCTGCTTGTCGGCAAAAGCTTGAGCCTGCCCGCGATTGTAAAACTCGGGAGACATGCCACCATTGGCCGTCGGCACCTGATAGACGTTCATCAGCTTCACGGTGCGCGAACTCGGCACCACATCGACACGCCACATCGGCTTCAATTCACCGCCAGCGGTCATGTAGTTCGGGACGAACGCCTTGGCAAACTCGAACATCGTGCGGGAGACAATCGCGTTCTCGCCGCGCGTCGTGGTCTTCACGCCCCACAACATCGTGCTCGCCAGCGGGGAGATGATCTCCTTGCTGGACCCCATCGCGCGCCGGGCGATACCGCTGCGCAGCGAGAAACCTTGCGAGCCCGGGACCGTGCCGATGGACAGGTTCTCATCCACGTCCAGTTCGCGATTAAACGGTGCGTAGTTGGGGAACTTCTTGTTCCAATTGTCGATGGTCGTCTGGGTTTCAAGACCGCGATCGACTGCAAAACTCTGCAGGTCGGCAATCATCTGGCGGTATTCTTCACGCGCCGCAAGCAGAGCCTTGGCCTTGGCGTCACCGCTGCCGGTCAATAGGCGGATAGTCTCGGCCGCCACGGAATTCTTGATACCGGAACCCGGGTTTTCATCGTTGTCGAATTGCAGCGGGTTGAGTTCTGCGATGTGCGCGTTGTATTCCTTGACGTGCATGGCGACCAGCAACTTGTCCAGCGAAGCGCGCCCCTCTTCAGGGGTGAAACCCGCGGCCGTCATGATGCCTTCCATCTTGGCCATCGGCGCATCAACAAGGCGGCGCTGCTCAGCCATCAACTTGGAACCGAGACGGTCCAGCGCGCCCATCGTATCCATGCGGATATTTTCAGACTCGATTTTTGCGATCTGCTGAATGCGACGCAGCGCCACATGCTTGTCCTGCAGCACGGTGCGGACCCGCTCGTTCAGACGCTCCCAAGCACCGCGGCGGTCGAAGTTCAGGATGTTCAATTCCTGCGGCAGTGGGTCAGCCACCGGCGTGTGCAGGACTGCATCTTCCTCGGCAACAGAGTAGCGCGGGTTGCGCGCGGACGCTTGCTCGAAACCGACATCCTGCTCGGCACGTTGGAACTGGTGAGCGGTGCGAAGCTCGTCATTGATCTCGGCGCGGCGCTCGTTGCTGGTGCCCGGGGCGCGGTGCTCTTCCATGAGCGCATCGATCTCGGCACCGAAGTCGCGGCGCTGGCTCTGCCGCACACCAGCACCTTCGCCGACGGCTGCACGCTTCAGGCCAGCAACGGCCAAGCGGGTCAGGTCGGCAGGCTGGATATTCTTGATTGCCCACGTGCGCAGTGCCTCGGGGAGCACCTTGTTCTGGATGATGGCAGCGCGCAGGGCCGACATGAAATCACGAGCCCAGCGAACCAGCGGGTTGCCGCGCGTACCGCCCCGCACTTCGAGTTCGACGGCGTAGGCGGCAATCTCTTCGAGGCGCTGTGCCGGGTCGGTGTTGGGTGGTACGCGCGCTTCTGCATCCTTGAGCCATTGCGCACCCTCCCCGGCCTTCAGCATCGTGTCCAGACGCGACATCAGCGCGTTGTAGGTGTCCTCGCCCAGCAAAGTCTTGATCGTGCTGTGCAGCGCCTCGTGGGCCAGCACACCGTCAATCGTGCCTTCGCTCAGGTTGCCCAGCACCAAGACGATCTTGCCGTCCGGCAGTGTCGCGCCCTGCACTTTGCCGTTGGCGTCGGAGAAGGTGTCGCCGGTGAGGTCTTCACCGCTCTGCACGAAGCTGACCAGACCACTATCGAGCAGCAACTTGGCAGCGTTGTCGCCCACCATGTCGCGCACCCGGGCCTCTGCCGTCTCTTGGGTCACACCAGTGGCGCCGCTCGTCTCGGCTTCGGAGAACATCCACCCGCCAATCTGGCGGCCAATCTGCTTGGCGCGATTAACCATCGCCGCCGGGATCGTGGCGTTCGGATCGTTTTCGATCTTGGCCAGCAGAGTGTTGGTCAGGATGGCCAGCTTCGCCGTGTCGATACCGACACCACCGCTCGCCGTGCGACCGCGAGCAGATGCCATGACGGTCGGATCGGTTTCAGCGAGTTTGCGGTCAAGCTCGGCGTCAGTGACCACGGTGCCCACCGGGAAACCGCGCGGGTCAATCGGCTCGGTGACAGCAACGATCTGCTTCTGAGCATTGTACTGCAGGTTCTCGAGGAAGGCGGCTGCAGTCCGACCACCGCCTGTACGATTTTCGGTGACGCTGTGGGCAGCGCGCAAGATGTTCAGGCCGACACGCTGGATCGGTGTGGCCGCATTCCACAGGCTCGCCGGGACACCTTGCGGAGATTCACTACCGCCAGTCGTCA
>Ga0209202_1001234_pt1 | contig 16283 bp, 15 predicted proteins | sample AD_UKC032_MetaG_FD_184416 | JGI IMG/M metagenome (GOLD analysis project Ga0209202, IMG submission 184416) | Active sludge microbial communities of municipal wastewater-treating anaerobic digesters from USA - AD_UKC032_MetaG (SPAdes) (version 2) | ecosystem: Engineered > Bioreactor > Anaerobic >... | reverse complement strand
TCAGAATAGAGGCAGCCCTTTTAAGGGAGAAGCACTTTGCATTGACCCGGACGGAGATTACGGAAATCCCGGCTGATTTCTTAACCATTATCGCCACCGGCCCCCTGACCTCCGACCTTTTGGCCGAGGCGCTCCATCAAAAAATCGGCGGCTCTTCTTTATACTTCTATGACGCGATTGCGCCCATTGTTTACGCTGATTCCATCCATATGGAAAAAGTTTACTGGGCGTCGCGCTACGACAAGGGTACGCCGGATTATCTCAACTGTCCCCTGTCTGAAGATGAATATCAACGTTTTTGTGAGGAACTGCTGCAGGGAGAAAAAGTCGCCTTAAGAGACTTTGAAGAGGTAAAGCATTTTGAAGGCTGTCTGCCGATCGAAGTCTTGGCGGCGCGCGGTAAGGACACGCTGGCCTTCGGCCCGATGAAACCTGTCGGATTAAATAATCCGCATACCGGAGCCATGCCTTACGCTGTTGTTCAACTACGCCGGGAAAATATTTCCGGCAGTCTTTTTAATATGGTGGGCTTTCAAACCAAGCTGACCTGGCCCGCGCAAGAACGTATCTTCCGTCTAATTCCCGGCCTGGAAAATGCACAATTTGCACGGCTGGGAAGCATTCATCGCAACACATACATAAACTCCCCTTCCCTGCTACAACCCTCCCTACAACTAAAAACAGATTCGAATCTTTTCTTGGCGGGACAGATTACTGGCGTGGAAGGTTACATGGAATCCACAGCAATGGGACTCTTGGCAGGATTAAATGCCGCGTCTGTTCTGGAAGGAAAACATCTTCAGCCGCCTCCGACAAACACGGCCATCGGCGCACTCCTTCATTACATTACCGCTCCGGAATCTTCAGCTAACTTCCAGCCCATGAACATCAACTTCGGAATCCTCGAACCTTTGCCTGTGAAGAAAATGAAGAAAAAGGAAAAACATCTTTTATATGTTCAACGTGCCTCGCAGGCCTTAAGCGACTGGATCAAAAAACAGCATTTAAATTAATCCCTCAGACACATTGGAGCGCGCTTAGATCTCCTATCCATTCGAATTATTTTGTTGATAATTTTTATAAATTTCGCGAAAGCGCTCATTAGGCGACAAGCCATCAGCGTCGGAGGAGAATTCCGGCTTGATTCTTTTTACAAAATACATTTCCACCGCCCCTTTATTTTTTGCCAGAATTCGTCCACGGGCCTCTGTTTCAAATAAATCTTTAATGCGGATATAGGTTGATTCGGAAATGTTGACCCTGCCCTTCCATCCAGAAGATTCCATCCGACTGGCCAGATTCACCGAATCACCCCAGAGATCATAAACAAATTTCTTTTCACCAACGACTCCAGCCATCAACGGCCCCGTATTAATTCCGATTCGAATTTCAAATACCGGACGTCCGCTGTCTGCCTTTTCCCGATTAACCTTTTCGACTAAAGACTGGATTTCCAGAGCGCCGAGTACGGCGTCAATTTCATGGGTATGGTTGACCACGGGCACTCCCCCGGCATACATATAGGCATCACCGATGGTCTTGAGTTTTTCAAGACCGTATTTGTCCATCACCCGGTCAAATCGGGAAAATACCGCATCGAGTTCACAAACAAGCTGCTCCGGCGTAAGCTTTTCCGTAATTTTAGTAAAACTGACAAAATCAGTGAAAACAATCGTTGCCGATTCATAAAACACGGGCTTGACATTGCCCTGATCCTTCAGTTCCTGAGCAACAGCGGGAGGTAGAATATTCAGCAGCAGCTTATCGATTTTTTCTTTATCCGATTTTAATTCTCCGCTCTGTTGTTCTATCTTCTTCGATTTCAACCAGCTTGTGTACCGCGTGTGGTCCAGAAGATATATAAACAAAATGGCGACAACAGCCGCACTCAGCAAATCATGAAGACTGTATTGGCCGCTGACCGTTTGAAAAGACATTCCTTTGAAATAACCGACAATGAAAAATGTGGCCAACGACATAGCAAGAACTGTCAAAGCGGACTGCCTATTAACGGGTACGATGGCCAGCAGCGTTAGAATAAAGATGTTCCCTCCCATATAGACAGGATCGGCTTTGGTCAGCGCGGTTATCAGTCCGCATGAGATGGCCAGGTAAGCGCCGATGATGTTAAGAAACAAAAGATTCCGTTCGGGAAAACGTCTGGATATATACAGAATTAGAATAGTGAGGCTGACAACGGAGAGGCCCATGCGGATGAAAGGAAGAAGGGGTTCCTCGGGGTGAAGCAGACGATCCAGTTGAAGATAAGGCAACCAGGCCACGGTTGTAATGAGTGAAGCAAATAAAAGAATTCGGCCACACTGATAATTTAATTCTTTGGAAAAAGTTGGTGGGTATTCAGCATGCTCACTTTCTATAACAGCAAGATCACGCAATCGTCTCAGTAAAGATCGTATAACGGCCAAATCACCCTCCTTCTTCCGGGACCCGGACGATAACACGACAAGGTGAACCACTGACACCAATTAACCTTAGCGGGAAGACAAATATTTCGCCATGGGCGGGGAGGTTGTTCGCCTCCTTCTGATCTATATCTTCCACCAGAAATTTTGCCGCCCTGGCCACCAGCCGGTGTAACGTAAAAGGTTCGGAATTCTCGATTTCAATGGTACCGGAAAGGACCAATAAAGCCGGGGGCATAGAAAGAATTTTTTGCATCGTCTCCCGAGAGAGTTCTGCGGATGAATTTTCAGGCGTTCTTAAAAATAGAATTTTCTCATCATGGTATGTCTTGAGCAACTCGCTGATATCGGATAAAGACGCTGCACGAGGCAGATTCAGCAAATAATATTCCCCCATAAGATGATCAGGCGATAAGGCTTCCAGCAAAGCGCCGTCTTCCAGAAAATGCGCCGGCGCATCGATGTGCGTCCCACTCTGTGTCCCCATAGACAGTTGGGTCACACGAAAGCCTTCCCTGTGCAGGGAGCTCCAATCTGAAAACTCCAAGGGCGGGTCGATATATCTATCTGTCGAATAAGGAACAAAAGATGAATTCAGGGGTTTCGTCAGATCGACAATCGTGTTTCGTTTGCTTTCGGTCAAGTACCCCTCCATCAGGACGTATGAAGCGTGATGCGGATCTTGTAGTTTCTGACGCGAAGTCCGCCTTTCAGGCTCAATTCGCTACGCCTTATTATACTCTTCAAAAATCATGGAGAAGACAGCGCGCCCCTGGGTGGCGGAACGCAGATCAGTCGAATAGCCAAACATGGCCTTGAGCGGCACCTTCGCTTTGATTTCAGAAACCGGTCCTTTGGGATTAATCGCCTGAATCTCGCCGTGGCGGGCATTGATATCGCCGATAACATCGCCCATAAACTCGCTGGGTGTGATGATATCCACCATCATGATCGGCTCGAGCATGACAGGATCTGCCGCCTGACAACCATCACGAAACGCCGTGGCCGCGGCAATCTTGTAACCCTGCGCGGATGATTCGCCGTCCCGGTAGCCGCCGCCGATCAGCCGGACACTGATGTTGATGACCGGGTAGCTGTTGAGCACGCCGCTCATCATGGCTTCCCGGATACCTTCTTCGATGGCTTCATGATACTCGACTGGAATCATTGCTTCAGTTAGTTGATTGACGATCTCGTTTCCCTCGCCCCGTTTACGCGGAGTAAGCGCAATACGGACCTGACCATAATGTTTCTTCTCGCCCAGTTCTTTTTCGAAGACGCTTTCGATCTCGACTTGCTTCTGAATCGTTTCGCGGTAAACAACACGTGGACGACCGACATTCACGCGGGCATTGAATTCACGCTGCAGTCGATCGACAATGATTTCCAGATGCAATTCACCCATGCCGGAAATCACGGTCTGCGCGGTTTCATCTTCATACTTGACCCGCAAGGTCGGATCTTCATCCGCCAGCTTGACGAGCGCCTGGGCCAGTTTTTCCTGATCGGCAGGCGTCTTGGCTTCAATAGCCTGGCTGATCACCGGCTCGTAAAACTCCATCTGCTCCAGCATGATCGGATGCGCTTCATCGCAAAGGGTATCGCCGGTGGTCGTTTCTTTCAGACCCAGAACAGCAACCAGCTCTCCCGCAGACGCCTTGTCAATTCTTTCTCGTTTATTGGCATGCATGCGGAGCAGCCTGGCAATCTTTTCTTTTTTCTTTTTGCCAATATTGTAAACTTCGTCATTGGCGGAAATCTGACCGGAATAAATGCGCAGATAGGTCAGCTTTCGGCCTTCATCCAACATGACTTTGAAAGCCAGCGCTGCGAGCGGGTCTTTATCCGAGCTGTGACGGATTTCTTCTTGTTTTGTTTTCGGATTGATCCCCTTGACCGACGGAATATCTTCCGGAGACGGTAGATAATTAAGAACCGCGTCCAGCAAGGGCTGAATACCCTTATTGCGAAGCGCCGCACCGCACAACACCGGCACAATTTTTAACGCAATCGTCGCCTTGCGCAGCGCCGCGCTAATCTCAACCGCCGATAGTTCCTCTCCGGCCAGATATTTTTCAGCCAAATCGTCATCAGTATCCGCTAGGGTCTCGATCATTTTTTCCCGTTCATGCGCCGCGGCTTCGGCAAACTCTTCCGGTATTTCACTGGTTGTATATTCTGCCCCCTGAGAGCTCTCATCCCAAATCAAGAGTTTGCAGTTAATCAGATCAATCGCCCCACGGAATGTGTCTTCACTCCCCACAGGAATCTGGATCGGCACAGGTATTGATCGAAAACGTGCGTGCATCATATGGACGACATGAAAAAAATCAGCGCCGGTGCGATCCATTTTGTTGATAAACGCTATTTTGGGAACGCCGTATTTATCCGCCTGGTGCCAGACGGTTTCAGACTGTGGCTCAACACCGCCCACCGCGCAAAAAACAACGACGGCCCCATCGAGTACGCGCAAAGATCGTTCCACCTCAATGGTAAAATCCACGTGCCCGGGTGTGTCAATAATATGAATCTCCGTATTCTTCCAAGTACAAGTGGTCACCGCAGAAGTAATGGTGATACCTCTTTCCTGCTCCTGAGGCATCCAGTCCATGACTGCTTCGCCGTCATGGACCTCACCCATCTTATAGGATTTGCCTGTATAAAAAAGGATCCGTTCACTGACGGTTGTCTTGCCCGCATCGATATGGGCGACAATGCCGATATTGCGAGTGCGTGATATTTTGGTTTTCGGCGCCATAGGGGTATCAGTTACGCTCCTCTTTGACCGGCGCGTAAAGATCAGGGTCCGGCCTGAAGGAACGAACAGTGGAAATATGACCTTTGAGCGATGGCAGTTCTTTCCCTTCAACAAGAATGATCACGGCTTTAATGGTCGGAATATTGGCCGCCAATGTATTGGTCAATGAATAAATAGTGGCCATTTCCGCCGCTGAACCGCCTGGATGGGATTTTGACAGATTGGCGCTGAAGTTGACCTGCGCCACGCCGTCTTTATCCACTTTCAAATCGCGCAGGGCAACATGGGGCGGAAAGGTATTAACGTTTCCTGTTTTGGAACCATCCAGCAGAGCCTTGACCACTTCTTTTGCCTGCTCGACCGGATCTTCTTCTTTATAAATATAGCGTTTCTCGGCAACCAGAAAGCGTTCCTGGGAATCGGAAAAATAGATTTCAGCGATTCTTTTTTCCTTCTTTTTTAAGGCCTCCGTACCAACAGGCGGGAATAAAGCATTGAATAAGATAACAAAGAAAAGCACCAGCAATAAAACGACACCACCGATAATAGCAACCAGATATGCAATACGGGTAGATTTCTTTTTCTTCCGATCTTTGAAATTATCATACCGGCGTTGCTTTTTTGTGGACATATATCATGACTCCTCTTAGAAAAAACTGCGCCAATCTAGGGTATTTTTCTTTTACTGTCAAGCACAACCAAGCATCAAAAATATTTCTCGTTCAGACGAAAACAGCCCGCGCAGAAGAACGCGGGCTGTTCGGGAAAATATCGTTTAACAGTAAAACGGTTTTAATAATTCTCAGCCAATACTTCGTAATAAGACTGCGGATGCTTACAGGCCGGACATTCCGTAGGAGCTTCCGGCCCTTCATGCACATAACCGCAGTTAATACAGTGCCATTTGGTCGTCGCCTTCTTTTTAAACACTTCACTGCCCGCAATATTTGCGACAAACTTGCGATACCTCTTTTCATGAAACATTTCAACTTTTGCTATCTGCTCGAATGATCGGGCCACTTCGGGGAAACCTTCCTCTTTAGCGACCTTCGCAAAGTTTGAGTAAAGGGTCGTCCATTCCAGGTTCTCACCGGCAGCCGCTGCTTCCAGATTACTTTTGGTATCCCCGATCACACCGGCCGGATAGGCGGCAGTAATTTCAACTTCACCGCCTTCGAGATATTTGAAAAATATCTTGGCATGTTCTTTTTCATTTTCGGCTGTTTCCAGAAAAATCCGGGAAATCTGTTCAAATCCCTCTTTTTTAGCGGCGCTGGCGAAGTAGGTGTAGCGGTTTCTCGCCTGTGACTCACCGGCAAAAGCCGCCAGTAGATTTTTTTCCGTTTTTGTTCCTTTAATTGATTTAGCCATGATTAATCTCCTTTCATTGTTTGTTGTCTTTTATAGGTTTCACGCCGTCTTCTCAATCGATATTTTAACTCTTTACCGATGGCAAAGACTTTCCCTAAAAATTCGTGTATGCCATGATCGCTACTATTTACGGCGCGTCAATATAAAGACCCATCCTTTATAATATTACCGTAAGTATATCTTTAGTTTCCAAGTGTCGCACGCATTAAGGTTAAGACTCCGAAAGATTTTTTTATCACATTCTCCTTCATCGGATGAACGAGATCAACTTCAATATCCGGCCTTGAGAAAATAATGATTAATATTTTAATGTCAAATTTATGCAAAATTTAGTTAATTTTTAAATCATATTGTAGTATGGAATGCAAAATGATCTTTAGGTCACATTTCTTATCCGATAGGGAGCAATTTTTTTAAATAATTAAGGAGGAATCAGCATTATGGCAACAGTCATGCCGGAAGGTGAAAAAATTCAGAAAGCGATTCAATGGATTTCCGCCAGTTTGGAGGATAGTGCTCCTCAGCCTATGCACATGTTAATTGATAAGGCTGTTTTAAAATTTGATTTATCCCCTAAGGATACAGAATTCTTAATGGGATTTTTCCGCGATCACAAGAAATAGGAAAGGTGTCGCCGACCGGGAGTATTTCATTTCTCTCAGGGTGCAATTCCAGCCAGCAAGTAAAACAGTTTATTTCAGGGATGAAATTCTGATGGATCCACCAGATCGATGCGGGCGGGGATCCATATTGGTTTATCGTCCCGGTCAACAAGCCTTGCCCGAATACCTTCGAGATAATCGGGATGACGGGTAATAAATTGGGCAGCCTTCAGTTCGGTAGCCAATACATCGGCAATCGACCGGCCTTCGTTGTACCGCAATAATTTTAATGTCAACATCAGAGCGGTTGGCGATCGTTCAGCGATACTTCTGAAAACTTCACTGCAATGATCCTCCTGTTCATGGCATTGCGATAAAGACACCAGGATCTCTTGGATGTCCGATTTTCCCGCAAAGTATTTTTCCACCCAGGCGTCCATGGCAGGATTGACGGGAATACTAAAATCCAACAAGCCCGATATTTTTCCCAACAGATGATTGAGTATTCCCTGTTTTCTTTTTCCACCTTCCAGTTCATTATTTTCCAGAATGTCCATCAGTCGGGGAATATTTTCCGATTTCATGCAATGGGTAGCGAGTCCCAGCCGGACACATTCGCTGCCGGTCATGTCATAGCCGGTCAATCCCAGATATTCAGGATAGCCTTTGGGACAGCGCGCAAACATCCAGCCGGTTGAGCCAATGTCCGGGAAGAAACCGATTCGTGTTTCGGGCATGGCCATCCGCGTTCTTTCTGTGACGATGCTGATGCCGGCGCCGGCGGCAATGCCTAATCCCCCGCCCATCGTAATGCCGTTGGCTATAACAACCACGGGTTTGGGGAAAAGATGGATTTTCAAATCAAGGTCGTATTCTTTACGAAAAAAAGAATCCACGTTATTATATTGCTTTAAACTAACCAGGCGCGCCAGTTCTTTGACATCTCCACCAGCGCAAAATCCCTTGGGACCATTGCCATAAAACAGAACAAACAGGCAATGCTCATCAGCTGCAGCTTCATCCAGCAAGTTGTTCATCCTATCGATCATCGCTTCGCTTAAGCTGTTGATCGCCTCCGGACGATTAAGGATAATGGATAAACCTGACTTTAATTTGCGCGATAACACATGGCGGTTTTTTGAAATCATGTTAGTAAGGAGAGAATATAATATTGATCAATTTCAAAGTCGAAGCTATCGTTGCAACCCCTTTCTTCTTCAAAACGTCCTATTTTTTCAGTAAATCCCGGATTTCCGTCAGTAGCAACTGATCCGTAGTCGGAGCAGGAGGAGCTTCTTCTTTTTTCTTTATAATCAAGCCAATGAATTTGACAATAAAAATATACAACGCAAGTGCAATAATTAAGAAATTGACAATTTCTCCGATAAACAATCCATAAGGAATTTCCTTACCGTTTATCATCCACTTCCAGGCCAGATAGCCCTGTTCACCCGGCATAATCACGCTGATCAACGGCATAATGATGTGCTTGACCAGAGAATCGATGATTTTACCAAACGCGGCGCCGATAATCACACCGATGGCCAAATCAACTACATTACCCTTTAATGCGAAATTCTTGAACTCCTCCAGAAGACCTGATACTTTTTTCGGGGATTCCATATTTTCTCCTTTCTGCATTTTTTGAATTACTGAATCTTGGACATTTCCTCGTAAATCTTTAGATCAATCACACTGAAGAAATTATCATATTGCTCTTTTTGTAACAGGCGACGCATTTCCCAGCCATTTATTGTTTTCTTTTCTGTTGTCACAGCAAGGCTCACTTCACATTCTTTCCAATTAAGCCTTTTCACCCGAGCTGTGGTTTTTGTTCTCCAATCTTCCGAAACCACATAGTCCGAATCGATCCGGTGATTCTTTTCATCGATAGTGACATTGCTGCCGATATTTTTTTCTTTTAAAACACTGGCAATGGCTTTGAGAATGACTTTCTCTTTGGCCTCATAAATATACGTGTGCTCATCGGGTTTGGGAATGACTGTCCTGCCAAACTCCGTGGCGCAAGACATAAGAGAGATGACGAGAATGAAGGCAAACAACCAAAGAACATTTTCTTTAAACATACCCTCCCTTTCATGACCCTGATAAAAGTCTAGCGATTATTTCCGTTTACCCACCAATCACTTTTGTCTTTGAACCACCAGTGCGAGGAATCCGTTTGAATAATGCGGGCGGCCAGATTCTTGCCTTCTTCGGTGGACAGCCTCTGCAGGGCGTACTTAATCCATTCATCAGAATATTTATTGCCGAGATCGCCATATTCTTTAAGCTGTAAAATGAGCGCGATTTGATCGGCATCTCGTGCAATTTGGGATTCTTTGGTTTCTTTCGCGTTAAACTCCTCGATTGCCTGCCGGATATCGCCGCCGAAAAAAAGGCCTTCCGTTAATTCCCTGACGGCTTTGGCTTCATCGACTTCCACATATTTTTTATTGACATAGTTCATATCACCCGTGCGCGCTTCCGGTAAATCGTGAAGGACACACATTTTCAAAACGCGCAGTTCGTCCAGCGCATCATTGAGCTTACACAGAGCGTAACCGATGAAAACCGTCCGCAAAACATGTTCGGCCACCGACTCCCTGCCGCTGCCCAGAAACTGGTAACCGCTGCGGGGGGTTTTGCAGAGCATTCCCACTTCAAATAAGAAATCAGCAATACTTTCCATCTTACCCCTTTTTCAACACCTTAATGCGATTGCCCATCATTTCCGACATTTTTGCAATTTGTAACTGCAAAGAAGCGATACTGTCCGGTCTTGAGCTTTCAATTTTTTCGAGCTGCCCCTTCCAGTGTTCGAGAAGAGCGATCTCATTTTCTCTCAATTTCTTTTCAAATCTTTCCTGATACTCTTTGATAAAAGCGGCGGATGAATCCATTGGCGCCATTTTGCACCCTCCTTGACATCTCTAACATGATGGTGTGGCATTATAACATTCGCCCTTAAACATGCAATAAACAATTTCATAAATGATAATTTGACAGCCTCCTTTAAATACTATAAGAAAACGCCACAAAAACCTATGAGAATGGTACAAAGATCCTATGGGCTGCAAACCAAATCCCGAAGATATCGCCGGCGGGCAGGCAATTCTCGAAGGCGTCATGATGCGCCACGGCAATAAAATTGCCGCCGCGGTAAGAAGGCCGGACAAAGAAATCGTTTTTCAGGAACGCGACTATGTTCCGTTGACCAAAAGATACAAACCACTGGGATGGATGTTTATCCGGGGCACCATCAGCTTGTTCGAAATGATGATCGTTGGCATTCAATGCCTGATGTTTTCGGCGGAGGTCGCCCTATCCGAAGAAGAAAAAAAGCCTCAGGGCTGGGAAATGTATGTTTCATTCGTTATCAGCTTTGCCGTGGCTATTTTTTTCTTTGTCGTCGTGCCGGCTTTTTTCTTTACCAAAGTAAAATTTTATATTGATAGCCTGATTCTTTTAAATATTCTGGAGGGCTGTGTCCGCCTAGGCATGTTTCTTTGTTTTCTGTCCGCCACGCTCTTAATGTCTGATATGCGTCGCGTTTACATGTATCACGGCGCAGAACATAAAACAGTTTTTGCCTGGGAAGACGGCCAGGATCTGACCGTAGAAAATGTTAAGAAATTCTCCACCCGACATCCCCGATGCGGCACCAGCTTCATTCTTTTCGTGATGATCGTTTCCATCCTTGTTTTTTCCTTGCTTGGTCGTCCGGATTTTGTCCACCGGGTTATCTATAAGATCTTGCTGCTGCCCGTTGTTGCCGGTATTTCTTATGAAGCTATCCGCTTTACTGGAAAATACGGCCGATTCAAACTGGTACAGGTCCTGAGCTGGCCGGGGCTTGCGCTGCAAAAGATCACCACCCGTGAACCGGATGATGATCAAATTGAAGTAGCCATAGCCGCGATGAAGAAAGTAATCTGATCCCCTTCATTTTGTTGCATGATATTCACTCAAGACTATAGCCGGGCCAATGTGAAACGCGATTAGCGTTGACTTTTCTTAATAATTACAGTAACTAAAAAATCGTTATTTTAATTTTTTACATTTGGAGACTATAAAACATGTGGAAGATTTTCTGGCGGGTTTTTATGCTTTGCGTTCTCTCAACCACCCTGTTTTATTCGCAGGCATTATCTAATGAAGATACGGCGCAACTGACGTTCAGCAAAACAGCTGTTCCCAAAAAAAACTATCAGACTTATACTGTTCAGAAGGGAGACAACCTTTCCGCAATTATTCGAAAACTACCCGGCACAACCGAAAAAAATATTCCCCGCTATTACAAGATGACCAAAGAGCTTAATCCAGATATTGCCGATTTGGACAGGCTATACGTGGGACAGACGCTCGTTCTGCCCGAGAATGGCGTTGCCGTTTCAGAAGAGAAAACCGCCGCCTCAGACTCCAAGTTCCCTGCATCGAAAGCATCCGGACTTCAAACCTATCAGGTTAAAAAAGGCGATAGCCTCATTCGAATCGTTCGCCGCAAACTTCACATAAAAACCGGCACGCAGAAAATGTTGCTTGAAATCCAATCATTGAACCCGAACATTAAGAACCTCAACTACATCTATATCGGCCAGATTATTCGTTTGCCCGATGGCCAAACCGCTTTAAAATCCGTTCCGGTCAATGCTACACAGAATCCGGCAATAATTCCCGAAGAAAAAGTTTCTGCTATTCCAGCTGGCAAGGGACTTCCGGTTGTAGAGAAAAAAGCCATTGAAGCGAAAGAGTCCATCTTTTTACCTCCCGCTAAGCGACTGGCTGTCATTAAACATATCATTACGCAAATGAACGGATCCATGATTACCAGCGGTAATTACTATCTGCCGATCTCCAAAACTGAACAACTGACGATTGACTGTTCCATCATTCCCGTTGTGGAACTGGACGACAGAACAACGATATTCCTTGACCTGGGAAATCGTTCCAATCGTCATCTCAATAAAATGATCAGCGAACGCTGGAGCAATTATCAGTTAGTCAAAATCGACGATAAAGATGATGTCATCATCATCCTGAAAAAAATATTCAATAAAAATAAAACCTATGAGATCACCAAAGCGCAAAAACCTTTTTCCCTGGGTTCGCAGCCTGTGATGGATGTCATGGTTGACTGGGTCATTGCCAAAAAAGACGTTAATACATCTCCATCTAAAACCCAGGGGTTGAGAGTTGTTTACGAAAACAACGCCTTGTTGCCGAGGGCTATTATAAATTACGCACGTCAACATTCTCTAATCATCACGGAAATTTCGCCGGGAAAAGGCCTTGTCGGCAAGCCGGAAGAAATTTATTCACTGCCTGCGATGACGATTTTACCAACATCATCCGCTAAGGATTTTGCGTCGGCCCTGCTTTCTTCTCTGAATATACAGGGAGAATCAGATGCCGATGTCAGAGTTTTTAACATCGCTAAAGACGGATTCAACCTATCCATAAAAACGGATATCATTGTTACGCGCGGCGAAAAGAAAACGCTCGTTTTCTCGCGTGATCTGCCGCCTCAATTTGTCAACATTCTTCAAAAGGCAGGCAACGAACTCATTTTTATCTCCAATCAGGAAGATCCTGCCAAAAACATGGAAAAAATTCTGCGTGGTTTTAATTTTGTCTTTACGTCCGGCTATTTTACTTTTTCTGGTCTAGACAAAAATCAACCGCCTTATAACTTCAGTTTCAACGGCACCAAAATCAAAACCGACAAGGATATTTACATCGTGAATTTTGACTTCAATCCGGATATGCGCGGATTGTTGCAGGAAACATGGTCGGCGAGCATTCTCCGGTATTGAGTTTATAAAGAATAAAATATGATAAAAGCAATTGCCCTTTTTTCCGGCGGACTCGACAGCATTTTAGCCGTCAAACTGGTGCAAAAACAAAATATCGACATTTGTGGCCTGACCTTTACAACTCCCTTTTTTAACGCAGCCAAAGCACAGGCATCCGCCCGACAAATCGATTTGCCCCTGATGGTGGAGGATTTTACGACTCAGCACCTGCAAATGCTCAAATCTCCGCGTTATGGTTACGGCAAAAATATGAATCCCTGCATTGACTGCCATACGCTGATGCTGAAAATGGCCGGCCGAAAAATGGAAGAAACCGGCGCTGATTTTCTCGTGACGGGTGAGGTTCTTGGTCAGCGCCCCATGTCACAGACCAAACAGTCTCTTTATGTCGTTGCTAAAAACTCCGGTTGCTCCGACTATATTTTAAGGCCGCTTTCTGCGCAATTGCTTGAACCCGTTAAGGCCGAAAGAGAGGGAAAAGTTGACCGCTTAAAACTGATGTCCATTTCAGGACGCGGTCGCAAAGATCAAATGAGGCTGGCAAAAGAATTCGGCATCCTGCAATATCCGCCTCCCGCCGGCGGCTGTCTCCTGACAGATCCGATTTTCTCCATCCGCCTGCGCGATCTGATGTCTCATTCGGAAGACCGGCAGATTCGCGATTATGAACTATTGAAATACGGACGGCATTTTCGTGCCGGAGACAAAGGTAAAATCATCGTCGGCAGAAACAAAGCCGACAATGAGGCATTGCGGCAACTTGCTTTAAATGTTGACTTGGTCTGCAATATGGCCGATTTCCCTGGACCATATGTGCTGGCGCCTTACGGCAGCGAATCGGCCATGACCGCGGCTGCCGCGTTATGTGTCCGCTATTCCGACGCTCCAGCCGATACGGAAGCTCGTGTCGTCTGCCTGCATAAGAACATATCCACCACCATCAAAGCTAAAGCAATTCCGAAAGAAGACTCCGAGCGGTGGATTATTTAATGTTTGCTCCACCTCTGTGCTGATCACGCAAGAGGTCATAAACTGTTTTGACCGGATTAAAAACCATCAGTGGAAGCTCCACAAAGACCGTGTTCCAATAGGACATACCGCCGTTCCAGAGCCCGGGCATCTCTTGGGCTTTGAGTTTACGTCCCCTTTCCGTCTTGGGGCTGATTAAATAAGCATCCTGATTTACATAGTCGGCCAGGTCAAATTTTTCTCCAAGATAATTTTTCGTGCAGCAAACCATATCAACCGGATTAAAATGCGAAGCCCGTGACCAGATGTCCTTCTGTGAAGCACAGTTGTGATCCACATGAGCCGATTCTACAATCTGCAAAGTCTGCGATTGATCTTTTTCCTGAACCCAGAAAGGACCGCCGCCCGGCTCACCCTCATTTTTCACCATGCCGCAGACGCGCAGAGGACGGTTCAGTAATTTAAATATCGTCTTCTTTTTTGCTGCAAGCGTCAGGTTGGAAAAGTTTTTTGGCATGACCCGGTCGAGTTCGGACTTACAAAAAACAATCATGGCCTCAATCTCTTGGGAGTCGATCTGATCTTTTTCTAAATGACGCAACATGGCAAAGACAGACTGCCGCAGTTGCAGTGCCAAACCACCCAACATTTTATGATAAGGTAATATTTTCCTCTTCAGAGCGTCAGGCGCGATATTATCAATATTTTTAACGACAATGAGATCGGCATCTAATGCTTGAAGGTTTTTAAGCAAAGCGCCATGTCCACCGGGCCGAAAGACCAAATGGCCGTCGTCATCACGAAATGGAAGATTCTTTTCATCGGCAGCTATAATATTCGTTGCCTGTGACTGTTCGGACAAATCAATCTTAAATCGGATGTGACAGCGTTTTTCATATCGGGGAATAATCTCCCTTAGTAAGGCTTTGACGGCTTTGGCATGCTCTGCTGAAATGGTAAAGTGCAGGCGACAGATTCCTCTGGAGCTGGTATTAAAGCTTGCGGCTTCCACAAGATGTTCTTCCAGCGCCGTCCTGACTTCACCGTTCCGATACGCATGAAAAGGAATAAGCGCCTTCGGCAGCCAGCCGAATTGAAGACCGTTTGCAAGAAGGATACGATCCAGCACAGTCTTGACATTCCTTTTCTTGAGCATCAAACGAACGGCATCGTCTTTTTCCAGCGTTGGATAAAAAGGCATTTTTCTTAAGTCGGCAAAAAAAGACCGATCAAGCCCGGTATTGCCAAAGCTCCCTTGCTGGGCGGCGTTAAACCACGCGGCAAACATCCGGCTGGCCGCACCGGATGCCGGCACAAATTTCAGTATGCTGTGTTTAGTGGCTTCGGTGTCATATCGTTTAATTAGACGGTTACGCTCGACAGCGGAAAAAGATCGAATTCCATCACCCGGAATGCAGGGACGAACAAGTTTCAGAAAAGTTGCCCCCCGCCGATAGGTTGCTAACTGCTTATTCACATCAGCAAGCGTCAGGCCCAGCGCTTTTATCTGCAAAATATCTTCATTGCTGAAAGAACATTTTTTTCTCAAATCTTTACCCTTCACCATTGCGATTCAAAAGATGGATGGATGTTTTTTCGCGGCAACTGAATTCTTTCGAGATGTGGCACTTAATGGAGACGGTTGTCCCCATTTACTTTGATTTTAAATTTGTATTCCCCTGCCCATTTTCGCCTGCCGTCTGATCACTATCAGGTTTGATGAAAAGATAGTACAGCCGCCCCTCGCGGTAAGTGCCGCCGGCAAGTTCACCGGCACGATCACCCACGCCCATATAAACATCACAGCGGCCTGCGGCCCGGATAGCGCCACCCGTATCCTGATCCAAAGCAAATCCAACTGGCCTATCCAGATCGACTGAAACAAAGGAAAACATCGCCCTGGGGTAAATAGACTTATCCGTTGCAATCGTTCTAAACGGCGTCACCGGTTCATTGAGTGAACCTCTAGGCTCACCTTCTTCAGTCCTGAAGAAAACAAATCGGGGATTTTGATTAATGTACTCATCAACTTCATCACGGTGAACCATAAAATAACCAATCATGGCTTTGAGATTGATGTTTTTCTGGGAAAGCTTTCCATCTGCTATCATTTTAGGCACGATACTCTTGTATTCCCAGCCATTATGAGCAGCATAGCCGACCGATTCGATCTTTCCGTCTGGCACGCGAATCTTGGCTGAACCTTGCACATGTACGATATAAACCTCAAACGGGTCGCTGAGCCATACAAGCTCATTACCGGCAAGGATATTGGAATTTTGTATCTCCTCCCTGCTCGGATATTGCTGGATCTTTCCATCCGGTCCCTTTCGCCCCAGAATCG
>Ga0209202_1001232_pt1 | contig 16289 bp, 13 predicted proteins | sample AD_UKC032_MetaG_FD_184416 | JGI IMG/M metagenome (GOLD analysis project Ga0209202, IMG submission 184416) | Active sludge microbial communities of municipal wastewater-treating anaerobic digesters from USA - AD_UKC032_MetaG (SPAdes) (version 2) | ecosystem: Engineered > Bioreactor > Anaerobic >... | reverse complement strand
TGGTCGACCTGGAAGGCTACACGCTGCACACCGGGGCAGCGCGCGTGCTTACCTTCCTGCTACGCGAAGCATCCGCTCAGGAGCCATGCAACGAATCTGCCGTAGTCAGGCTGTCGGCGCCCAAAGGGGTCATCGCCTCGCGCTTGAATCTCAGCCCCGAGTATTTCTCCCGCACTCTGCACGATTTGAGCGAGCAGGGTTACTTTGCCATCCATGGGCGCGACATCCACATCGACAGCATTTCACGGTTGCAGCTTGGTTTGGCGTAGTCGATTCCGTATTGTTACGACCCCTTGCTGAGTGGCTAAGCGATCCTCCTCCCGGAGGCTGCAAATTTCATGGCTTGGGAGTCCATCAAAAAAGGCAAGGCGCACTTTCTGGCTACACCGGATGGTGGATTTTCAGAAAACCTTGACCAAGTCACTATCCTTGGATGCTCATAACATGCGGCTTCATTCTTGATCGCTCTCGATATCAACACGGTATATACAATCGAACTCTGCAGCGGAGAACTGAGGCAGTGGAAATACCTTGGTCGAGACAGTCGTCGCCTGGTCTGGTGGATGGATCTGGAAACCAGGCAAGAATTCAACGAGTCATCCCTGATGTACGCGTGGAGCGTGAAGGAGAGGGTGGCGTCACACAAACAGTGAACCACTTGAATTAGTCATCAGGCAGCAAAGAGCACGGTCCAGCCATCAAGCTTCCTGGAAAGTAGGCTTAGCTACGACGGATTGGAATCAGACAGCCCATCCAGCTCAGATCGGCCAGGAAGCGACATTCGGAATGTTTTTCCAGAGGCGACATTCAGTTCGCGGTTCGCTCCAAACCGGCCATTCACTTGAGGATGCTCCACTGTTGTGTTTGGCGAGCCGCTTTGCAGCTGGAACGACAATCTCCGATGACATGGAATTTAATCGTGCGGTTGGCCAAAGCTATTTACCAGATATCCAGCCATGAAATACAAAGAGGGAACTGCAGCTCCCGTCTTTGAAATGCAATTAGCGATAGTTAGCTTTGCTTCCGATGCCGAGCGAAAGCCAGCAGCCCCAAGGCAGTAAGTAATAGGGTGTGGGTCTCGGGTTCCGGTACTGAGCCAGTAGCGATATTCCCGCTGAGTCGTAGTCCATCTATGTCCGTTAAGAACATGTTGCCAAGGAATGTGCCGGTGGTAGCCGGATTCCACGACGCGGTCGCCCCCAGCGACCACGCCCCACTCTTGATGGTGATGAGGTCGCCGGCAGCCACGCTCACCCCAGCGGTCCATAGTATGTATGCATCGTCTGGTGACAAAGCACCACCACTAGCAATTAAGTTGTCCACCATACCGTTGAACGAAACGCCAGCATCGATTCCATTAAGCTCAAGCTTAAACGGACCCGAACCAAGAGTAGCAGTTGCACTTCCGTCGGTGGGGCTGCCCCACCCGTCAAAGATTAGGGCCCGTGCACTACCAGCACCGGAAGCAGTAAAGCTATAGTCGGCGGTAAAGGTCAACACGCCGGTGCCACTCGCAACATCGCCTGAGAGGACGACAGAGGCTTGGCTCGTTGACACGAGGCAGCTCATTACAATCGAAAAGAGTAGCCCGGCCGCGACGCGTCCCCTCGATAATCTTCGTGCTTTATTCATTAGTTTCTCCAAACTTTTTGCTTTGCGAAGAATTCGCAACTCGCCATAGGTACGTGCAAGGGAACATATCAGCGTCGGAGAAGAGACGAAGCTCGCCGCCAAGAACTTACGTTAAGCAATAGTCAGGCTAGTTATCGCTAATTCTAACATTATCAATTACTTGTAGTTCAAATTAACGTTTGCCTCCGCATATCTATGTTGCCTATGTAAGAAAATCCGACAAGAACAGGCGGTTATTATTGGCGGCTGCGGACTCGGCCGAGTTCTTGACCAAATATGCCTGTTGTTTAGCCAATGACCGCTTCTGAAATTTTGGTGTCGCCGCGAAAGTCTGCTTTCAATTTCCACCGAAGACAGCTCAGGGCACAATTCAGACAGCCGAGAGTCCTTTCTTGCGACTATCAGCCCGCGTCGCGGATCAGCGCCAGCAACTCCTCGCCGTAGTGTTCGATCTTGGCGCTGCCCATGCCGGTGATGCCGGCCAGCAGACCATGACTGACGGGACGTACTTCGGCCAGTTCGCGCAGGGTCTTGTCGTGCAGGATGACGTAGGCCGGCACGGCCTGTTCCTTCGCCGCGTCGCTGCGCCAGCTGCGCAATAGCTGGAACAGCGCCTCGTCGGCTGGCGCCAGATCGCTGTAGACGATGCTGGCTCTGGGCTGCGGCGATTTGCGTTTGGCCGGACGGCGCAATTCGACCTTTTGCTCGCCCTTCAGTACCCGCCTTGCGGCTTCGCTCAACTGTAAGGCGCCGTGTTCGGCCATGTCGACATGGACCAGGCCGGCGGCGGCGAGCTGGCGGAATACACTTTTCCAGGCGTGGTCGTCGAGGTCGCTGCCGACACCGAAGGTCGGCAGCTTGTCGTGGTTCCACTGTTTGACCTTGTCGCTCGCCTTGCCGCGCAGCACGTCGGTCAGGTGCGAGACGCCGAAGCGCATGCCGGTACGGAAGATGGCCGACAGCGCCTTCTGGGCGGCGAGCGTGCCGTCCCATAGTTCCGGCGGCTCGCTGCAGACGTCGCAGTTGCCGCAGGCTTCGCGTTCTTCGCCGAAGTAGTCGAGCAGCACCTGGCGGCGGCAGCGCGGGGCTTCGCAGTAGGCGAGCAGGGCGGTCAGACGTTGCGATTCGAGGATTTTCTGGCCTTCGCCGGCGCCGGATTCGGCTATGCGTGCGTGTTGCAACGCGACATCCTGCATGCCGTAGACCATCCAGGCTTCGGACGGTTCGCCGTCGCGGCCGGCGCGGCCGGTTTCCTGGTAGTAGGCTTCGATGCTTTTCGGCAGGTCGAGGTGGGCGACGAAGCGCACGTCGGGCTTGTCGATGCCCATGCCGAAGGCGATGGTGGCGCACATGATCAGGCCTTCATCGCGCAGGAAGCGGCGCTGGTTGGCGGCGCGTTCCGGGGCCGGCAGGCCGGCATGGTAGGGCAGCGCCGGGTAGCCCTGGGCCGACAGCCATTCGGCGGTTTCCTCGACCTTCTTGCGCGACAGGCAATAGACGATGCCGGCCTGCCCCTTGCGCCCGGTCAGGAAGCCGAGCAGCTGCTTCTTGGCGTTGTCCTTTTCGACGACGGTGTAGCGGATGTTCGGGCGGTCGAAGCTGGAGAGGAAGACGCGGGCTTCGCTCAGGCCGAGGCGCGCCAGTATTTCGCTGCGTGTTGCCTGGTCGGCGGTGGCGGTCAGCGCGATGCGCGGCACTGCCGGGTAGCGTTCGTGCAGGGCCGAGAGTTGCAGGTATTCCGGCCGGAAGTCGTGGCCCCACTGCGAGACGCAGTGCGCTTCGTCGATGGCGAACAGCGCCAGTTTGCCGGCTTCGTTCAGCGCGTCGAGCATGGCCAGCGTGCGGTCGAGCAGAAGGCGTTCGGGGGCGATATAGACGAGGTCGAGCGTGCCGTTGAAAATCGATTGCTCGACCGCCTGGGCTTCCCGCCAGTCGAGCGTCGAATTGAGGCAGGCGGCCTTGACGCCGAGTTGGGTCAGCGCATCGACCTGATCCTGCATCAGCGCGATCAGCGGCGAGACGACGACGGCGCAGCCGGGGCGGAGCAGGGCGGGAATCTGGTAACAGAGGCTCTTGCCGCCGCCGGTCGGCATCAGCACCAGGGCGTCGCCGCCGCGGCTGACGTGGTCGATGATCTCGGCCTGGGCGCCGCGGAAGGCCGGGTAGCCGAAGACGTCGCGCAGCGCGGCGAGGGCGTTGGTTGCGGTCGACATGGTTTTAGGGCCGATTTTCAGCGAGGATGGCCTCGCGTTGCAGCGACTCGCCATCCCAGACCAGGCATTCGCCACGGTCTTCGTGCCAGTCGGCGAGCACCCAGCGCTCGACGTGGATGCCATCGACGATGTGGTCGTGCTTCGCCGGCCGGTGCGTGTGGCCGTGGATGAAGGTCACGTAGCCATGGTCGCGCAGGAAGTCGTCGGTCGCCGCCCCTTGCAGTTCGGCGTAGGGGACGGGCGCTTGGGCCTGCTGGCGCGAGCGGCTGCGCCAGCGCATCCAGCGGGCAACCAGGCGGCGCAGAAAGCGTGGGCGGCCGAGCATCTTTTCTTGCCACGCGGGCGTGCGGACGCGGGCGCGGAAGGCCTGATAGGCAGCGTCGTCCAGGCACAGCGCGTCGCCGTGCGAGAGTACGAAACTCCATTCAGGCAGCGCCAGGTCGTAAGGGTCGGGCAGCAGGCGGATGCCGGCGGCGGCGGCGAAGTCTTGGCCGAGCAGGAAGTCGCGGTTGCCGTGCATGAAGCTGATCTTCAGGCCCGTAGCGGAGGCGGCGTGCAGGGCGGCGACGATCTGCGCATGGTAGGGGTCGTCGATGTCGTCATCGCCGATCCAGGCCTCGAAGAGATCGCCGAGGATATAAAGTTCCGCTGCCTGGCGGGCGCGGCCAGCGAGAAAGCGGAGGAACAAAGCAGTCGCCCCGGGTGACCGGGGCGACAGGTGCAGATCGGAGATGAAGAGGATCAAACGATCTCGGCCTTCTCGATGATCACGTCTTCAACGGGCACGTCCTGATGGAAACCCTTGTTGCCGGTCTTGACGGCGCGGATCTTGTCGACGACATCGAGGCCCTCGACGACTTCGCCGAACACGCAGTAGCCCCAGCCCTGGCCGGACGGCGACTTGAAGTCGAGGAAATCGTTGTCGACGGTATTGATGAAGAACTGGGCGGTGGCCGAGTGCGGGTCGTTGGTACGGGCCATGGCGATGGTGCCGCGCTTGTTCTTGAGACCGTTGGCGGCTTCATTCTCGACTGGCGCCTGGCACGGCTTCTGGTTCATGTTGGGTTCGAAGCCGCCGCCCTGGATCATGAAGTTCTTGATGACGCGGTGGAAAACGGTGTTGTTGTAATGGCCGGCCTCGACGTAGGCGAGGAAGTTGGCGACCGTCTTCGGGGCCTTCTCGGCGTTGAGTTCGAGGGCGATGACGCCGTGGTTGGTGGTGAGCTTGATCATTGGGAGTCCTTATTTTTCGGAGATGATTTTGACGCTTTTGATGATGACCGGCGTCGTCGGCACGTTCTGATAATTGCCGGCGTTGCCGGTCGGCACTTTGGCGATCTTGTCGACGACATCCATGCCCTGGGTGACCTTGCCGAACACGGCATAGCCATAGCCGCGCGGGTCGGCGGCCGTCTTGTGGTTGAGGAAGTCGTTGTCCTTCAGGTTGATGAAGAACTGGACGCGGGCCGAATGCGGATCCTGGGTGCGCGCCATGGCGATGGTGCCGCGGTCGTTGGTCAAACCGTTGGCAGCCTCGTTCTGCAGGGCCGGGGTGAGGGTCTTCTTTTCTTCCATGGCCGGGCTGAAGCCGCCGCCCTGGATCATGAAGCTGTCGATTACGCGATGGAAGATGGTACCGTCGTAGAAGCCGTGCTTGGCGTTGTAGAGAAACATTTCGACCGTCTTCGGCGCTTTCTCGGCATTGAGCTCGAGCGTGATCTTGCCCAGCGAGGTGGTCATTTCGACGGTTGGCGCCGCCCAAGCGGACAGCGCGACGAGCAGGCCGGCGGTTAGGGTGGAGAATTGCTTGAGCATCAAGTATTTCCTTTGAAAAGGTTGATCAGCGGCTGGTTTCGCTGCTGGCGTTGTCGGTCTGGGGTGGTGCTGCCGCTACTTCGGCTGGCTGTGCAGCAGGCATCGGCGCCGGTTTGGCAGCCGGCGCCTTGCCGGGCCTGGCGGTCAGGTCGCGTGCCAGTGCCAGCTTGGCCTTGGCCGTCTTGCTTCCGGCATCGACCTGAACCGCCTTGGCATAGGCCTGGCTGGCCAGCTTGGCATACAGGTCGCCAAGGTTTTCATAAGCCGTCGCGTAGGTCGGATGGGCCTGGATGGCCATCTCGAGCGCCATGCGCGCCTTGTCGTAGAGGTTCTGGCGGGCGTAGAGGACGGCCAGGTTGTTGTACGACTCGGGCATTTCCGGATAGTCCTCGGTCAGCTTGGTGAAGATGGCGATCGCCTCGGCGGTCCGGTCCGTCTCGGTATAGATGACGCCCTTCAGGAAACGTGCTTGGGCATCGTCCGGGGTTTCGCGTAGCTGGGCATCGACTTTCTCGAGCGCCTGCTCATACTGGCCACGTTTGATGAAGCGCTGGGCATCCGGGAGATTATCGGCCAGGACCGGCGCGGTGCAGCAGACTGCCAGCCCGACGACGATGGCCCGCAACGTTCTCGAAGCCCGGAAACGCGGCTGTGGCAGGGGGGCTGAAGTCATCGCTATGCTATACTCGGCGCAGGTTTACAATCGTTCGATTCTACCAAGAACGCCAGCCTTTCCAAAGCTTCACGAGCGGCTGACGACGTTGCGAAATCCCCCTCCCATGCTCAAAATCCATAACTCCCTGAAACGGGAAAAGCAGGTCTTCACGCCCATCGATCCGGGCACGGTACGCATGTACGTTTGCGGCATGACCGTCTATGACTATTGCCACCTCGGACACGCCCGGGTCATGGTCGTCTTCGACATGGTCTATCGCTGGCTGCAGGCCAGCGGCTACGACGTGACCTACGTCCGCAACATTACGGACATCGACGACAAGATCATCAGGCGGGCGATCGAGAACGGCGAAACGATCCAGCAGCTGACCGACCGTTTCATCGGCTTCATGCACGAAGATGCCGATGCGCTCGGCGTCCTGCGCCCCAACCACGAGCCGCGTGCCACCGAGTTCGTGCCGGAAATGCTTGATCTGATCGGCCAGCTGGAAACGCGCGGGCTGGCCTACCGGGCGGCCGATGGCGACGTCAATTACGCGGTGCGCAAGTTTGACGGCTACGGCAAGCTGTCCGGCAAGTCGCTCGACGACCTGCGCGCCGGCGAGCGCGTCGAGGTCGATTCGGCCAAGCAGGATCCGCTCGACTTCGTGCTCTGGAAGCACGCCAAGCCGGGCGAGCCGGCGTGGGAATCGCCGTGGGGCGAGGGGCGGCCAGGCTGGCATATCGAATGTTCGGCGATGAGCTCGAAGCTGCTCGGCGAGCATTTCGACATCCATGGCGGCGGCCAGGATCTGCAGTTTCCGCACCACGAGAACGAGATTGCCCAGTCGGAAGGTGCGCACCAGTGCACTTTCGTCAATTACTGGATGCATAACGGCTTCGTCCGGGTCGATAACGAAAAGATGTCGAAATCGCTCGGCAACTTCTTCACCATCCGCGAAGTGCTGCAGCGCTACGACGCCGAAGTCGTGCGCTTCTTCATCCTGCGCGCCCATTACCGCAGTCCGCTGAACTATTCGGACGCGCATCTGGACGACGCCAAGCGTAGTCTGGACAGCCTCTATTTCGCCTTGCGCGATGTGCCGCCTGTTGCGGTCGACATCGACTGGAGCAACGATTTCGCGGCACGCTTCACCGCTGCGCTCAACGAGGATTTCGACTCGCACGGGGCGATTGCAGTGCTTTTCGAGCTGGCCGGCGAAGTGAACCGCCAGCGTAGCGCTGAGCTTTCCGGATTGCTGAAGGCGCTGGCTGGCGTCATCGGCCTGCTCGAGCGCGAGCCGACCGCCTATCTGCGCGGCGGTGGCGCCAGTGCCGGCGGGCTGGACGAAGTGGCGATCGAGCGTCTGATAGTCGAGCGTGCGGCGGCAAAGAAGGCCAGGAACTTCGCCGAAGCCGACCGCATCCGCGACGAACTGAAAGCGGCCGGCATCGCGCTCGACGACAGTCCGCAGGGAACCACCTGGCGGCGCGCCTGAAATGAAAAACGGCCTGTGCAAACAGGCCGTTTTTTCGTGTCGACCGCAACCGGCCTTACTTGAGTACCTTGCCGCCCGGCCCGATCACCGTCAGTTCGACGAAACGCGAACCCTGCCGGTTGGTGGTGCTATAGGCGACCTTGAGACCGCCCATGTCCAGGCTGGTACTTTCCAGCGCGGCCATCAGCTTTTCGCGCGACGGATCCTTGCCCATTCGTTTCAGCGCATCGACCATGACGCGCGCCATGGCGTAGGCCTCGATGCCGTAATAGGAATAGCCGGCTTTGGCGCCGACCAGCTTCTGGTAGTCGCGCACCATCGGGACGATGTCGTTGAACGGATATGGCATAACTTGCGAGATGCCGATGCCGCGGGCGTCGGGGCCGAGTTCGGCGACCAGCTGTTCGGTGCCGACCGGCGACAGGGTCATGAACATCGGGCTCTGGTTGGCTTTCTTCATCGCCTTGACGAAAGCGGCCGTCGGCTTGTACAGCGTGACCATGACCACGGCCTGCGGCTTGGCTTTGGCGATCGCTTCGACGGCGGCGGTGACGTCGACTGAGTTGCGTTCGACGGTGGCGGCGGTTGTGGGGGCGAGGTTGTGCTTCTTCAAAGCGACCGTGACACCGTCCAGGCCGGATTTGCCGAAACCGTCGTTCTGGTAGAAGACGGCGATGCTCTTGAGGCCGAGCGAGACCAACTGGTTGACGATGGCTTCGGTTTCGTCGGCGTAGCTGGCGCGCACGTTGAACATGTAGCGGCCGTTCGGATTCTGCGAGATTGCCTCGCGCAAGCTGCCGGCGCCGGAAATGGTGCCGACCAGCGGCACCTTAGCCGGCCCGAACACCTTATTCATCGCTTCGGTGGTCGGGCTGGAGCCGTAGGAAGCGAGCAGCGCGAAGACATTTTTCTCGTCGATCAGGTTCTTGGTGTTGGCCACCGCGCGGTCGGTCTCGTAGCCGTCGTCGAGCGCCACCAGATTGATTTTGCGCCCGTTGACCCCGCCGGATTTGTTGACCTGGTCGAAATAGGTCTGGATCACTTGGCGCATGTCGGTGCCATAAACGCCGTTGGGCCCCGAGAACGGCGACGTCATGCCTAGCGTGATCGAGTTGTCGGTGATCCCCGGCTCGGCCGCCGCCAGCGTGGAAACGGCGATGGCCGCAACGGCAAGCAATTGCTTCAGGAAATGCATTGTTCGTCCCCCTTTTTAAGTGCGCAGATTCTAACAGCCGAAAGGCGGCGGGGGGAACAGGGAAGGTGGCCTGCGCCGGGCGCAGGCCACCTGTTGCGGTCGACACACGAAAAGTGCCGAAAATGAGGGTAGCGGCTAGTCGCCGAAGAATTCCTTCACTTTGTAGTTCCGGCCGGCGCGATGCGCCTTAACCTGCTGCCGCAGGTTAGCCTGCGCTGCAAAGTGAAGGAGTCAGTCGCCGAAAAATTCCTTCACTTTGTCCATCCACGACTTGGCGCGCGGGTTGTGGCGGGCGCCGTTGTCACTACTGGTCGATTCTTCCAGTTCGCGCAGCAGTTCCTTCTGGCGGTCGGTCAGCTTGACCGGGGTTTCGACCACGACATGGCACATCAGGTCGCCGTGCGCATGGCTGCGAACGCCCTTGATGCCCTTGCCGCGCAGGCGGAAAACCCGCCCGGACTGGGTTTCGCCGGGAATCTTGATGCTGGCGGCACCATCCAGGGTCGGGATCTCGATTTCGCCACCCAGCGCGGCGGTGGTGAATGAAATTGGCATCTCGCAATGCAGGTCGTTGTGGTCGCGGGTGAACACCGCGTGCTGCTTGAGGTGGATCTGGACGTAGAGATCACCCGGCGGACCGCCGTTGACACCGTGTTCGCCTTCGCCGGCGAGCCGGATGCGATCGCCTTCATCGACGCCGGCCGGAATCTTGACCGACAGCGTCTTGTGCTGCTTGACGCGACCGACACCACCGCAGTTCTTGCACGGGTCGGCGATGAAGCGACCGGTGCCGTGGCACTTGTGGCAGGTCTGCTGGATCGAGAAGAAGCCCTGTTGCAGGCGGACCTGGCCGGACCCGCCGCAGGTCGGGCAGGTTTTCGGCTGGGTGCCTGGCTTGGCGCCGGAGCCGTCGCACGGCTCGCAGACTTCCATGGTCGGAATACGGATCTTGGTTTCCGTGCCGTGCGCCGCCTGCTCCAGCGTGATTTCCAGGTTGTAGCGCAGGTCGGCACCGCGATAGACGTTGGAACGACCGCCGCCGCCACCGCCGCGGCCACCGAAGATTTCGTCGAAGATGCCGCCGAAGGCATCGGAAAAACCGGCGCCGCCGCCCCCGAAGCCACCCCCGCCCATACCGGCCTGCGGGTCGACCCCGGCGTGGCCGAACTGGTCGTAGGCCGCGCGTTTCTGGCTGTCCGACAGGATTTCGTAGGCTTCCTTGGCTTCCTTGAATTTCTCCTCGGCCGCCGGGTTTTCCAGGTTGCGGTCGGGGTGATGCTTCATGGCCAGTTTGCGGTAGGCCTTCTTGATTTCTTCTTCGCTGGCGTCGCGGTTGACGCCGAGAATTTCGTAAAAGTCGCGTTTTGACATTTCTTCTACCCGTCAAGTGACAAAGGCGCCGAGCGCCGCCGGAGGTTTCCGGAAGGCTCGGCGCCGGGCTGTGGCGTCAGGGATTACTTCTTGTCCTTGACCTCGGTGAACTCGGCATCCACCACGTCGCCTTCGTCCTTCTTGGCCTGCTGCTGTGCACCCGCTTCGGCACCGGGGGCGGCGCCTTCGGCAGCTTGCTGGGCGTACATCTTTTCACCCAGCTTCTGGGCAGCGGCGGACAGCGCCTCGGTCTTGGCGACGATGGTGTCCTTGTCGCCGTCGCGCAGCACGGATTCGACGTCCTTGATCGCCGCTTCGATAGTTTCCTTCTCGCCAGCGTCCAGTTTGTCGCCGTATTCGGTCAGCGACTTCTTGACCATGTGCACCATGCCGTCGGCCTGGTTGCGGGCGTCGGCCAGTTCGTGGACCTTCTTGTCGTCCTCGGCGTGCAGCTCGGCATCCTTGACCATGGCCTGGATTTCAGCCTCGCTCAAGCCCGAGTTGGCCTTTATGGTGATCTTGTTTTCCTTGCCGGTGGCCTTGTCCTTGGCCGTGACGTGCATGATGCCGTTAGCGTCGATGTCGAAGATGACTTCGATCTGCGGCGTGCCGCGCGGCGCCGGCGGGATACCTTCCAGGTTGAACTGGCCGAGGCTCTTGTTGCCGGAGGCCACTTCGCGCTCGCCTTGCAGGACGTGGATGGTCACCGCGCCCTGGTTGTCGTCGGCGGTCGAGAAGACTTGCGAGGCCTTGGTCGGGATCGTCGTGTTCTTCTGGATCAGCTTGGTCATGATGCCGCCCAGCGTCTCGATGCCCAGCGACAGCGGGGTGACGTCGAGTAGCAGCACGTCCTTGACTTCGCCCTGCAGCACGCCGCCCTGGATGGCGGCGCCGACGGCGACGGCTTCATCGGGGTTCACGTCCTTGCGCGGCTCCTTGCCGAAGACTTCCTTGACCTTCTCCTGCACCTTGGGCATGCGCGACTGGCCGCCGACCAGGATCACGTCGTCGATGTCGCCAATCTTGCAGCCGGCATCCTTGAGCGCGGTGAGGCAGGGCGCAACGGTGCGCTCGACCAGTTCATCGACCAGCGACTCGAACTTGGCGCGGGTGATCTTCAGCGCCAGGTGCTTCGGGCCGGAGGCGTCGGCGGTGATGTAAGGCAGGTTGACTTCGGTCTGCTGGCTGGAGGACAGCTCGATCTTGGCCTTTTCGGCGGCTTCTTTCAGGCGCTGCAGAGCCAGTACGTCAGCCTTCAGGTTGACGCCGGAATCTTTCTTGAATTCGTCGATGATGTAGTCAATCAGGCGCTGGTCGAAGTCTTCGCCGCCGAGGAAGGTGTCGCCGTTGGTGGCCAGCACTTCAAATTGCTTTTCGCCATCGACATCGGCGATTTCGATGATCGAGATGTCGAAGGTGCCGCCGCCGAGGTCATAAACGGCGATCTTCTTGTCCTTGCCGGACACCTTGTCCATGCCGAAAGCCAGTGCAGCGGCGGTCGGCTCGTTGATGATGCGCTTGACTTCGAGGCCGGCGATGCGGCCGGCGTCCTTGGTTGCCTGGCGCTGGCTGTCGTTGAAGTAGGCCGGCACGGTGATGACGGCTTCGGTAACTTCCTCGCCGAGGTAGTCTTCGGCGGTCTTCTTCATCTTGCGCAGCACTTCGGCCGAAACCTGCGGCGGGGCGATTTTCTTGTCGCGCACTTGCACCCAGGCGTCGCCGTTGTCGGCCTTGACGATCTTGTAGGGCATCAGGGCGATGTCCTTCTGCACTTCCTTCTCTTCGAAACGGCGGCCGATCAGACGCTTGACGGCATACAGCGTGTTCATCGGGTTGGTCACGGCCTGGCGCTTGGCCGGGGCGCCGGAGAGGATTTCACCGTCTTCGGCATAGCCGATGATCGACGGCGTGGTGCGCGCACCTTCGGAGTTTTCGATGACCTTCGGCTGGCCGCCTTCCATGATGGCGACGCAGCTGTTCGTCGTGCCGAGGTCGATACCAATGATCTTGCCCATGATTTATTCCTTTACTGAATGCGAGTGAATTTGTGATGTTCTGGAGTTGGGGGCGTTGCCCCCGATTTCAAGACTTCGGCTTGGCAACCATGACCAATGCGGGGCGCAGCGTGCGCTCGGCGATCAGGTAGCCCTTTTGCAGCACGGTGACGACGGTATTGGCTTCCTGCTCGGAGTCGACCATGCCGATCGCCTGATGCTTGTGCGGGTCGAACTTCTCGCCGGCCGGATTGACTTCGACCAGGGCGTTCTTCTCGAAGGCGGAAACCAGTTGCTTCAGAGTCAGTTCGACGCCGGACTTGAAGCTGTCGACGGTCTGTTCCGGCACGGCCAGTGCGGCTTCGAGGCTGTCCTTGACGGCCAGCAGTTCGCCGGCAAATTTTTCGACGGCGAATTTGTGCGCCTTGGAAATGTCTTCCTGGGCACGGCGGCGAATGTTTTCGCATTCGGCTTTGGCGCGCAGCCAGGCATCGTAGTGCTCGGCGGCCTGCAGTTCGAGCTTGCGGAACTGTTCCTCGATGCTCGGAAGCGTATCGGTGTGCTCGTGCGCAGTGGGTTCGGGCGTTGCCTCGGTGGCGGGTTCGTTGGCCAGCAAGGGTTCCTGGATGTTTTCCGGGTTGGACATGGACGCTTCTCCAAAAAAGTTGTTCGTTATTTGGGGGTGGCGTTCCGCATTTCAAGAGTCCGATGCAACAATTCGCCGGTGGCTGGCGGATGACCGGTCCGCGACCCGCATGCTACGATTAAAACTTCGGTTTGAATGTCACGAGGCGCATGGAAACGATAGGCAAATATCGGGTAGTCAAGGAGCTCGGCAAGGGGGCGACGGCTACGGTCTACCTCTGCGTGAGCCCGGATTCCGACCGGCCGGTTGCCGTCAAGGTAATCCGCTTTGGCGGGGATTGTGCTGCCATGTCGCGCCGGCTGCGCAAGCTGTTCCAGAACGAGGACATGGTCGCCCGGCGCCTTGATCACCCGTATATCGCCAAGGTGTACGAAGGTGTCGTCGAGGAGGAATTTGCCTATCTGGCGATGGAGTATATCGAGGGCATCTCCCTGGAGGTGCACACCCGCATCGATAAATTGCTGCCCTTGCACCGCGTGATCGGCATTATTTTCAAATGCTGCATGGCACTGGACAGTGCCTACCGGCAAGGGATCATCCATCGCGACATCAAGCCGGCCAACATCATCGTCAAGGACGGCGACGAACCCAAGCTGGTCGATTTCGGCCTGGCCCTCAACCTGAACAAGAACATGGACCGCGACTCGACTTTCGTCATGGGCGTCGGCTCGCCGTCCTACATGTCGCCGGAGCAGGTCAAGGGCTACCAGCTGAACCAGAAGACCGACCTCTATTCGCTCGGTGTCGTCCTCTTCCAGTTGCTGACCGGGCGCCTGCCGTTTCGCGCCAAGAACCAGGCGACGCTGATCTATCGCATCATCAATACCGATGCGCCGGATGTGACGTCGCTAAACCCGAGCCTGCCGGAAGGACTCAACGCCATCCTCAAGCGGGCGCTGGAGAAAGACCTTTACAGCCGCTACCGGAATGGCGCCGAGTTCGCCAAGGATCTGGCGGCGGTGCGCTACCAGATTCTTGAAGACGACGAAACCGTCCAGGATAACCGCCACTTCGAGATGCTCAGAAAGCTCGAGTTCTTCACCGAGTTCGAGAATGTCGAACTCTGGGAAATATTGCGTATCTCGGTCTGGCGCCAGATCGCCCCGCGCGTGGCGATCATCCGTGAAGGCGATGTCAACCGGGTATTCGGGATCGTGGTCGAGGGCTACGTCGAGGTTTCCATCGCCGGACGAACGCTTTGCCGTTTGGGGACAGGCGAGGTCATCGGCGAGGTGGCTTATCTGCATCCGACGCAGGATGAGCGTTCGGCGAGTGTCGTTACACTCGAAGGTACGCTGTTCCTGGAAATCAACGCGGCAGCGCTGGCGCTCGCCTCCGAGGAATTGCAGGAGCGCATGCGCTCGGCGCTGCTCGGGCGCATGATCGACCGCATGCGCGAGGTCAACCGTATTGCCGCAGCGCACGGCACCCCGGCCGTCGAGTGTGCGCAGAGCTTGATGGCCGGTTCGACGCGCGCTTCACCGGGTACCGGACTCGATCTCGAACTCACCCCGCTATAGTCGTGTTGCCGGATTGCCGCGGAATCAAAGGTGGGACTGCACCCAGCGCTTGAGCGTGGCGCCATCGAGCGCGCCGCTCTGACGGGCGATTTCGCGCCCGTTCCGGAAGATGGCCAGGGTCGGAATGCTGCGGATATTGAAGCGGGCGGCCAGTTGTTGCTGGCTTTCGGTATCGACCTTGGCGAGGCGGGCCGCGGGTTCCAGTTCGCCAGCGGCGCGCGCGAAAGTCGGCGCCATGGCCCGGCAGGGGCCGCACCACGGCGCCCAGAAATCGACGACGACCGGCAGATCGCTGCGCCCGATATGGCGGTCGAAATTACCGGCGCTCAGGTCGACCGGCTGGCCGGCAAACAAGGCGTGCCCACACTGGCCGCAGGCCGGCTTTTCGGCGAGCCGGGCGGCCGGCAGGCGATTGACGGCATCGCAATGCGGGCAGACGACGTGCAGGGTGTCACTCATGACGCTTCCTTTGTATCAGGGAAGACTGATATTTGGTCGCCGGAGCCGATTTCAAGTCCTGGCGCCGCGCGCCTTCGCCCGCTGGGCTGTTGCGGTCAACGCCTGCGGATCGGCCTTTTCCGTCGACGGCCAGCCGCCGAGGTGGCGTTCGACCAGCGCGGTCAGCGCCGCCAGCCAGTTTGGGTCTTCGTTCAGTGCCGGAATGTAGTGGTATTCCTTGCCGCCGTTGGCCAGGAAAGAGGTCTTGCCCTCCATGGCGATTTCTTCCAGGGTTTCCAGGCAATCGGCGACGAAGCCGGGGCAGATGACGTCGACGCGGCCGGTGCCAGCCTTGCCCAGCGCTTCGAGCGTCGGCGCGGTGTAGGGCTGCAGCCATTCGGCCTTGCCGAAACGCGACTGGAAGCAGATCTTGAACTGTTCGGTCGCGAGATTCAGGCGCTCGGCGAGCAGGCGGCCGGTTTTCAGGCATTCGCAGTGGTAAGGGTCGCCAAGATCGAGACTGCGCCGGGGCAGGCCGTGGAAGCTGATGATCAACTGGTCGCCGGCGGCCAGGCGCCCGTGTTTCATCCAGTGGCTGCGCACCGTCTGGGCGAGCGCTTCGATGTAGGCCGGGTCATCGTGGAAATTGCGGACGAAGCGCATCTCGGGCTGGTTGCGCTGGGCCAGCAGCCAGCGGCAGGCGTCATCGACCACGGTGGCCGTGGTGCTGGCCGCGTACTGCGGATACATCGGCACCAGCAGGATGCGAGTCGCGCCGGCGGCCTTGAGCTTGTCCAGGACATCGGCAATCGACGGCGCGCCGTAACGCATGGCCCAGGCGACCGTCACATGATGGCCGCGCTCACCGAGATAGCCGGTCAGCAGCTTGGCCTGGCGCTCGGTATGGACCCGCAGCGGCGAGCCTTCGGGCATCCAGACGGCGGCATATTTTTCGGCGGACTTTTTCGGACGAATATTGAGGATGATGCCGTTCAGGATCAGCCACCACACTGGGCGCGGAATTTCGACGACGCGCGGGTCGGACAGGAATTGCCGCAGGTAGCGCTTGAGCGCCGGTGCCGTCGGCGCTTCCGGGGTGCCGAGGTTGACGAGGACGACGGCCGTGCCGGGTGCCGTGCCGTGTTGGTAGGGGGGTTCCGCCTGAAAACGTGGCATTTAGTAGTTCTGCTGGTTGGATAGTGCGCTGGAGAGCAGCCTGGCGGTGATGTCAACGATCGGGATGACGCGCTCGTAGGCCATGCGGGTCGGGCCGATGACGCCGACCGAGCCGACGATCTGGCCATCCACCGTG
>Ga0209202_1001229_pt1 | contig 16307 bp, 2 predicted proteins | sample AD_UKC032_MetaG_FD_184416 | JGI IMG/M metagenome (GOLD analysis project Ga0209202, IMG submission 184416) | Active sludge microbial communities of municipal wastewater-treating anaerobic digesters from USA - AD_UKC032_MetaG (SPAdes) (version 2) | ecosystem: Engineered > Bioreactor > Anaerobic >... | reverse complement strand
AAAGTGTATTGTATTCTGCAAAATCGGTATACGATAATTGGAAAATATAATTTGGACGCTCTACTATACGGAATTGGTTTGTCAATAAGTTTGTGACTTTAAATCGATACCCCGTTACTGAAGCTCCAGATGGTAAAGCCTGTGAAAGTCTATCCCCTCTTACCACTTGATTGAGTGAGGTCAAAGGTAAATCACAATTATCAACTCTAAGTCTAGAGGTAATAATCGGACAGCCATCCATCAAATTACCATTACAATTCTGATCAATTCCGTCATAACAGATTTCTGTCGCTCCTGGGTTGATGCTTGCAATTAAATCATTACAATCACCTCCCTGAGACACAAAGCCTATTGGTGCACCTGTACAAGAAACCTGTGTTGCTGAACTATTACCAAATCCATCCCCATCAGAGTCTAAATAATAAGTAACGTTAGCATTTACAGTAAAGGTAAAGTTAGTACAACCTGAAGCAGTTCCGAATGGATTTTTAGGCACAACGCTCCAAGAATAAGTTCCAGATGTCAATACCGGAGTAACCCATGTTAATTCCGTTTGATCAGCAGAAACTAGCATACTTTCAAAATACACATCATAAGCAGTAGCATTTGGTGCAGCTGTCCATGATAAAGTAGTTCCTGAAACACTTGCACAAGATGAACCTCCATTAGAAGGAGCACTTGGTGAAGCAATACAACCTGGTGCAGTTGCTAACACACATACTGAGAAGTTTCCATTAGCAGCACCTGCTCCTGTGTGGAAAATTCGGATATAGTAATCAGTATTTGGCAATAATGCACTCGAACTGTATGTTTCTAATCCACCATTACCTGTGTTATTCACACACGCTAATGAATTAGTTAAACCTGGAACGCCATTGTAAACCTGTAATGCAGCATTAAAGGTAGAAACACCTTGAACTCTAATGGTATGGTTAATACCAGCTGTTACCGGTCCGGTAGTAAATTTATACCAAACGTCATCATCAGGAGTACCTGTACAAGTCGTAACACCTGCTGTAGCGGTAGCTCTTAATATATCACTAGGAATACTAGCGGTTGGAGTACATACGTTACTACCAACTGTTAATGAAATAGCTCCTGCTGGTTCATCATAAGCTGGTGGAGGCAATACAGTATTCACACAAATGGTAAACTCACCACTTCCACCTGTTCCGCCTGCAGCACCTGTGTTAGAGTCGTAAACTCTGACATAATACTGGTTACCGGAAACTAAGGTAACAGAAGCGATTACTTCACTTAAACCATTCCCTACAGCATTTTGACATGCTACCGGAACAAATGAACTATCTAAAATTTGAACAACTGCATCATAACCCGGTGAAGCTTGAACAGCTACACGGTGAGCACTATACGTTGCATCTGCTGTAAAACTAAACCATACATCATCGTCAGCGTTACCTGGTGTGGTAGCCGAGCAAGCAGTAATGGCTGGTGTAGCTGTAGCATTTTTACTGTTGTACACATTACCACATACGGTTGTACATGGATCAGAACTTACACCAATTACAAAAGCACCAGCAGGATTATCATTAGCCGGAACAGTTGATGGTGCAGTACCTCCACTGTAAGCAGCAGCCGGTACAAATCTAATTTGTGAGTTACAAGCCGGTGACAAACGTAAATCTAATTGTGAAGCAGTACCAAAATTAGCACTATCTGTAAACTGTTGAATCAATCGATTAGGAGTGGTAGCCGTTGACGGCGAAGTACCATTCATACCTACTGAATAAGTAAAGGTAGTTCCATTACTATTTCCGTTAAACAACTGCATAGTTCCATAATTAAACTCAATTGAGTTATCGCTTTCACGTAAAACAACTTGGAAATTTAAGTTTGGATCTCCATAATTGAATCTCTCCATTTCAGCCCACTCTACTGTAATCACAGCAGAACCGCTTCCAAGAGAACCATCAATTTTGTATCGCATAGATGTATCCTTATTTGCTACATTGTTTCCTTGAATAACTAAGTCATCCCAGAAAGGAGCTAATACATTGTTTTGCGTTGTTGATGTTAAATCATTCGTAAGACTTGTTTGATTTAAAGCCGTGTTAAAAGTCATCCAACCATTACTGGTAGCATAAAACCCTGTTACAGTAGCTCCATTATATATAAAGCTTGTTCCAGATAAACTAACCGTATTAGTTTTTGAATCATCTCCATTTGGAGTTCCACCCGTATTTAACAAAGTTGTGTAAGTACTACCGGTACTCATTATAGAATTATAAGTAATACCTGTATTTCTTGTTACCGTATAATTACAGTTATTCACTGTAACTGCTACTGTTAAAGAAGGTGTAGAAAAACCTGAATTAGAACATGTCACCAAGTTATAGAACTCCGAACTTACTGTTAAAGCAGCAGTTGTCAAAGTAGCTAGTGTTGCACCACTAATTGGAGCAAAAGTACCGGCCGGTAACTCTCTACTATACCATTGGTACGTGAAACCAAGTTCACCGGGAACACCTGTTAAACCAAGGTTTACCGTTGAGCCATTACACACACCTGCTGAACTGGTAGTCGCTGTTGTAACTACAGGAGTTCCAGCACAAGAAGGAGCCGCAATAATGTTGATAGTATAATCTTCTGTTTCACCATAAGAGTATGTTCCACATCCAACTGGAGTTGAAGTTGAAGAACCAAACTCATCTAAAACAATTCTCATTCTTGTATTTCCAACAAGAGCAGTAATTGGAACGGTTATATTAGAACTAAATACAATTCCATTAGCTGGTAAAGTTGAAGGTCCGTCAATACCACCTGTACCATTGTAGGCTTCGCCTGCATCACTGAAATCACCATCTTGATTCCAATCTATGAAAACTTTTGTCCAACAAGTATAGTAAGTCGCTTCGTTGAACTGGGCTACTGAAATTGGATATGTTTGGCCTTGCATAAAGGAAGCAGGAGATAAAGCAGTAAAATCAGTATATGTATTTACTGCAGCTTCATTACCTAATAATGGTGAAGGCAAAACAGCTGGGTTCACTAAAGAACCAAAAATTACCTGAGCAATATCGTCATCCGCAGGATCAGTTGCATTCGATGCACAGTAATCTGTAAGTGTCAATAAAGCACCTACAGAGTTTACCTCACAAGTACCTGAAGTTACTTTTAAACGGTAATAACGTCCACCACCTAATGCTGCACCTGCTGAAGTGATAACGCTTAACGATGCTGTATTAGCTCCAGCGTAAGTAATTCCAACCGGAGTAGCATCCGCTACCGGAGCATAAGCGCCTCCTAAGGTAGTTGAATACTCCCATTGGTAAACCGGTGCAGTAGCCACAGCTGTAGATGTAAACGTAGCCGTGTTACCTCTTAAGATAGTAGCAGCAGCAGGATTACTCACTGTTGGGTTATTGATTGTTAAAGAAGCCACATCAGACGTATCGGAAGGACAAGAACCTACTCCATTAAGTACTACTTGATAGTAATAAGTACTTACCGGAGTTAAATTAGTTGTCGCTACTACTAAAGAAGTAGCTGTTGCAGTATAAGTAGACGCAGTTGGTGTTCCGTTAGCAACAGGACTCCAAGGACCTGAAGCTGAAGTAGCATATTGCCACTCAAAACTACCTACAGTACCACTGGATTCAATTGTAAACGTTGAACTACTACCAGTAGCACAATTCACCGCGTTAGACGCTTGAACCGTTACAGCAGGTGAAGTATTAACAATTAAACTAGCTGCAGAAGAATCAACATCATTTGAGGTACCATCAACAAATACATAATAAGAATAACCATTATTTGCAGCAGTTATTCCACTAACTGTTAGAGAGGCTGTTCCGTTACCGGAATAAGATAATCCACTGGTTGAAGTAGAAACCGGTTCAAAACCTAAACCTGAATCTTCATACCAAATATAACCACCCGGTTCAACATCGCCAGAAGTTGTTACTGAGAAAGTAGCAGAACCACTATCACAAACTGTTTGGTTTGTAGGTTGATCAACAATAGCAGTACTTCCCACAGAAAGAATAGTACTACCTGAAATTTCAGAACCACATGGAGCAGCACCGAACACTTCACAATAAAACTCTGCACCGTCAAGTGTTTCAGGGGTATTTGTAATAACTAAAGTAGCCGTGTCAACACCACTAAAAGTAGCATCTGCCACAACTGCAATGTAAGTATCTGTATCAACATCATAAGTAAACCATTGGTAAGTTAATCCCTCTCCTGTAGCTACAACAGAAATAGAAGAATTCGTACCGGTTTGAATTGATTTAGACAAAGGTGGTTGAGTAGTAATAGTTACACCTTCTAATACATCTACGTCATACGTTTGTGTTTTAGTACAACCTAAATTTTCGATTGAATATGATATAGTAACTGTTCCGGAAACTAAACCTGTAACTAATCCCGAACCATTTACAGTTGCTTTTGTTTCATCAGATGATGACCATGAACCACCACTACCACCAGAAGCTAACTGAAGAGTACCACCGGTACACACTTTAGTATCAGGTCCTGTAATAGGATTATTCGTTGGGAATGGGTTAATCGTTAAATTAGCCGCACTGCTAACAGTTCCTCCGGGAGTCGTTACATAAATTAAATCTGAAGTGGCTCCAACCGGAACAACAAATGTAATGGTGTTCGAATCAACAAAAGTAAACGTTGCAGCCGTTGAACCTACTAAAACAGCAGATACATTGTCAAAATTCGCACCATTTATAGTCACTGTATCACCACTTTCACAAACTGCAATAGGGGTAAAATCAGTAATAGTTGGTGGTGGAATTAAAATTCCTAAATTATCTATTGATAAATTATAGTCGCCTGAAATCCAAGTTCCAACAATTCTTATGACAACATTTTGACCTACATAAGGAGCTAACGAAATTGTTTTATTTCTATAACCAGCTACTCCATCATTTACAGTAACTCCTAAAGAAGTAAAAGTAGCAGCACAATCTGTGCTCACAAATACTTCAAAATTACCTGAACCTGCTACAGGTGGTCCATAAGGACTAGACCAGTTTGACAATTGATAATCAAAAACTAAGGCTTGACCAGCCGTAACAGGACCATATTTAGCAGTAGTTAATTGATTAGTTATCACACTGCTATATAGATTTCCGAATGCACTGTTACCAGGATTACCTGCAACTCCACTAGTTGTTCCAATCGAAAAATTAAGAACACTCCATCCTGTCAAATCATTGATGTTAGTAAAACTTTCAGTAAAAGGAACTGTTCTGGAATTACTGTTTATCTCAGAAGTATTTGACACATCTGAATTAGGTCCGGTTGAACAAGTTACACGAAGTCTATATAAAATAGGCGTTCCTGCAAAAACTGGAGGAGAATAAGTAAGCGTCGTTGCTCCCGTTCCACCGGTTACATTTGCCCAAGAAGATCCACCATTAACAGACTCTTCCCATTGGTAAGATATTCCATTTCCGCTGTCCGCTCCTGTAACCGTTAAAGGTGCTACCGGTATCCCGGGACAAACTGATTGAGAAGTCAAAGCAATAGATCCGGGTGCGGGTGTACCTGTACAAGGTGATTGACAAGTTACATCTGCAGACCAACCTGGTCGTGTTCCAGAACCATCACTGGTAAATACTACATATAATTGACCCGTTGGATGAGACGAAACAAAAGGACCCGGAATGGATGTACCGGAAAAAGACCCTAATAGAGTTGATGAAGCATTTGGTCCATCATATACACGTAAGAAATCCCATCCAGACTCTGTATTAAAAGAAGTAAATGTTAAAACGATAGATTGTCCGGCACTGGCTGGAGCAAACGAATAGTTTAAATTTTCTGAATTACTATATTCTCCAGCTCCGCCTGAATCAACAAAAACATCTCCACAACTTAAAGCTGTTCGGAATGAGGCTGAAGTATTCCAAGCACTAAATCCATTCGCATCACAATTGGAACGAACATGTAAGTAGTACAAGGTATTTCCACTTAAACCAGAAGCAGAAGCAGTAGTACCAAGTTCAGTTGTTCCTGAAGCAGGTGGAGTAGCAGAAGTTGTAACAGCCCACTCATACCCTGATGTTGCAGAAGCTGAAGTTGACCATGCTAAATCAGCAGATGAACCACCAACATTGGTTACAGTTAAACCAGTAGGTGCGATACAGTTAGGTATAGGTTCTATAATTAAATCATCAAATCCAATACCATAAGAACTAAAACTGTCTGATGTAGTTCCTTGTGCAATTATAAATAAAGCAGTTGAAGAATTGAATCCCGATGGAATATCCGCTTTATAGTTATACCAGCCTGCCGAAGCAACAACCGGAGCAACACTAACTAAAGGAAATATCTCTAGCAACTGAGTAGCACCAGTTAAACTTGGTACAGTATTAACATGAAAACGAATGCGATCAGATGAGAAATTTACAGTATTTCTGTAAATCCAAACATCAATTCTCGCTCCAGATGGCGATGTAGTCATATTTACAGGCTGCGAAAAAACTATCGCATCAGAATTATTCCAAGTTTTACCCATAAAATTAGAGCCTGTTCTTGCAGAAGGTACACCATCATTAGTAGTCGTTACTCCCCAATTGGTTGTACCAGTTAAAATAGCACTTCCCCAACAAGCTGGCAAAGATAAGGATGTAAAAGTCTCTGATGGGACAGGTAAACTTACGGCATTACAAGTTGTAACACTAGTAGCATTTGTTCCAGTTGAAGTATTATAGTAATAGTCGTATGGTCCTGATCCACAACGAGTATATTCATAAACTTTTACATTATATGATGTGCCCACTGCCAATCCACTTATACTAACTGTAGAAAGAGTTCCATCAAACATAACTTGTTGCCCAGAGCCCGAATAAACAGCATTTGGAGCTAAAGCTGCAGCTCCAATAGCATTTGTTGGGTCAACAATAGGCGAATCACTTAAAATAACTACTCTTCTTGTTCCATTTCCATTTGTCCAAGCTAAATTAAACCCAGAAACGGTAACGGTAGAAGCCACTGCGTTACTCACTTGAGTAGCAGGATTATTTGGAGCAGTTACTGTTGCATAAGCCGTTGGTGTAGATAATCCACTAGTAGAACAAGTGGTTAACAAGCGATAATAAACCGTAGTTCCCCCATAAACCGGAGGAGAATAAGTTGTATTTGTTTGTGCAGGCGAAATATCTGACCAGCTTCCGGGTAAACTTGGATCTGCTGTGGCTAATTGCCATTTAAACGTTAAACCGGTAACGCCGGAAGATAATCCGGAAGCCGTTAACGTACTCACTGGAGCAAGCAGACATACATTTTGTATTGCAGGCGAAACTGTTCCGGCTAAAGGTGATCCAGTACAAGGAGATGGTGGTGTCCAAGTATACGTTAACCCAGCTGTTGGAACAATTGCCCCTCCTGTACCTAAGACCCCTTGAAAAGGAATAGTAGAGGAAGATATAGTTCCTAAAGAGGAAGCAGTCCAAGCAGTAGAGCCAGATCCTGTTCTATTGTTAAATGTTAAAGGAGAAACTGTCCCTTTCAAACCAACTTGCATTGTGGTGCTAGTAGTTAAGGTAGCTGATGCAGTTGTATTATAAACTACCTGAACTTGATTAGTTCCCTCATATAATTTAATTTGAAAATTAAACAAATCTCCATATACTGACCATCGCATGGTATTTTTCCATTGAACCGTCAAAACACGTGACCCCACAGTGCCGGTTGTACTGTAAGAAATATTATCCGGAGCAACAAAACCTGCAGTCGCAAATGTAGAGTCACTAGTGGCATTTGCCGACATTGTAATAGTATTTCCAGAAACAGCCGTAACTGTAGTATTATTTGGAATACCGGATCCAACAATTCGCATACCAACTGAGATTAGAGGCGAAACTGCTACACTAGTACCGGTAATGGTAAAAACATTTGAACCCGATGTTCGTGTTGCAGCACCAACTCTCAAACTCCCCGACAAATCAGCCCCTAAAGCAGAAATAATATTGTTGGTATTGGTCGTTGTTGTAGAAATTGGTGTAGACCCTGCTGAACCAACAGCACTGCCGGATGTAGAACCTAGTTTTATCCAACCATCAGTACCGATGTAAAACCCATCAAACGTTTGACCATCATAGGTAAAATTAAATCCTATTGGAAAAGCATTATAAGTTCCTGCGGTTGTTGTACCATTTAATCCATTAGTACCATTGTGGAAAAACTGTGTATCAAAAGGAGATGTTGCAGTTGAAGCGACCTCCATATTAATACCACTAGAAATTGGAGTATAAGTATCCCCAGCACTAGCAAAACTATAATTGCTAACCTGCGACCAAACATTACTGCCCGCCAATACCGTTAATAAAATAAAAATACTCGTAAGCCACGACCATCGCGACTTACTGGATGTGACATTGGGTGGTTGCCCAACTACATCCGGTTCTCGGGTTTTGAGTATCGTCCCCAAACGAATCCTCAAGGAATTGTAGTTATTAATCATAAATAAAAAAATTGGTTTTAAATTAAGTGAGTGAATATAGTAATAATGTTAATACCACGTTAAGTAAAAATACACAAATCGATGAAAAACATGTTTTGACGATGAAATGTAAAGCACTTTTTTAAGAATTAAAATAGTGTAAATATATAAAAAATCGCTAAACCTTAGATTTTATGCATGTTTTGAATAAATATGATTTGATTTTGTCAACGTTAATTTTAGTTAACACAGCGTTAAGCTTTGTCTTGTTAATTTAATAGGTTGTTTAAAGTAATAAGGGAAAATGATATAGTTTTAAGTTTACGGAAATTGCTTCACCCCTAACTTGTCACACCAAGTTTGTTATTTCGCCTCCTTTTGTCATTCCGACGCAGGAGGAATCTCTCCTAACTTGTCAAGCCCAGTTTGCAACCCCTTTTGTCATTCCGACGCAGGAGGACCCGAGCGTAAGTGAACTGGCGAAGCAATCTCCGCAAACTTTGTCACCCAAACTTATCACACCTAGTTTGTCACCCCCTTTTGTCATTCCGACGCAGGAGGACCCGAGCGTAAGCGAACTGGCGAAGCAATCTCCGCAAACTTTGTCACCCAAACTTGTCACTCCTAGTTTGTCACCCCCTTTTGTCATTCCGACGCAGGAGGACCCGAGCGTAAGCGAACTGGCGAAGCAATCTCCGCAAACTTTGTCACCCAAACTTGTCACTCCTAGTTAATCACCCCCTTTTGTCATTCCGACGCAGGAGGAATCTCTGTAAACTTGTCACGCCCAGTTCGTCACCCCCTTTTGTCATTCCGACTCAAGAGGACACGAGCGTAAGCAAACTAGCAAAGAAATCTCCACAATTCTATTATCCAACCAATTCAACATCCAAGAAATTGTCATTCAATCATTTATCCTTAACTTCGTGTATATAATAGTTATATTTTTTTACATGATTGAATTTCAAGAAGGTTATCACACCTATTATGTTTACATACTAACCAACAAAGCAAAAACAGTTTTGTATATAGGTGTTACTAATAATTTAAAAGTGCGTTTGGCTCAACATAAAGAAGGTTTAAACTCTAAATCATTCACTTCAAAATACAAAACCTTTTATTTAGTTTACTTCGAAAAATTCACATGGATTCAACTCGCTATTGCTAGAGAAAAAGAAATAAAAGGATGGAGACGTGACAAGAAAATTGAATTGATTAAAACCATCAATCCTGATTTTAATTTTTTGAATGATTTGTTTGAGATTGCTTCGCCAGTTCGCTTACGCTCGTGTCCTCCTGCGTCGGAATAACAAACGGGGACGGAATGACAAAGTTTATGGCATGAGTTTGGGTGACAGGATTGCGGAGATTCCTCCTGCGTCGGAATGACAAAAGGGGGCGGAATGAAAAAGTTTGAGAAGATTCTTCCTGCGTCAGAATGACAAACTGGGCTTGACAAGATTGCAGAGATTCCTCCTACGTCGGAATGACAAAAGGGGGTGGAATGACAAAGTTTATGGCATGAGTTTGGGTGACAGGATTGCGGAGATTGCTTCGCCAGTTCACTTACGCTCGGGTCCTCCTGCGTCGGAATGACAAAAGGGGGCGGAATGAAAAAGTTTGAGAAGATTCTTCCTGCGTCAGAATGACAAACTGGGCTTGACAAGATTGCAGAGATTCCTCCTGCGTCGGAATGACAAAAGGGGACGGTATTACAAAAGAGAATAAATGAAAATACAATAACCTCAAAACAAAAAACCCTCGAAAATTTGAGGGTTTTTTTATCTTAAGTTGAAACTAAGCTTAGTAGATTACTTTCTTGGTAATCAACTCGCCCGCTTCCGTTGTGATTTGCACTAAAAGCACTTGTTGAGCCGTATTCAAATGACTGAAATTAACATCGGTTGCATTGATGTTATTTTTCTCTGCCACTAAACGTCCTCTGATGTCAAAGATTTTAACTTCTTTCATCAAGGTTACACCTGTGTTAATAAAGATAGTTTGGTTGTTTTTATAAACCACTACACCTTCTTCATTAAAGGTTGGTACCCCTAAAGTTCCATTTTGGAATTGTAATTCAAAACGCTCTTCAAACGTTCCGACAGCCGTAGTAAAACTATAGTTGCTTTCTCTTAAATCATGAATCACATTCAACACTTTATCTTCTAAATAAATCGCTTGACCTTGAGCAAATAATCCGTCAAAGTCTGCTAATTGAATTTCAAACGTTCCGGCTACGGTTGTTTTAAATCCTAAAGGCACTTCATCCGTATCGGCAAAAGGCAACGCTCTTCCTTGAATAGTCAATTTATCTTGATTTAAAAGAGAATATAAGGCTACTGTATTTCCGGCTTCTACAAATTCACCGTCAAAACGAGAATCACGGTCATTGGTTGCTCCTTCAATATAACCCACTAACGTTTGTTTGAAAGCTCCTTGGTTGTTGATTACGTTTAACCATACGCGGTGTTTTTCTATACTTTGATTGGCATTTCTAAAGAACAATCCGTTATTACCGGCTACCCGAATCGTGTTGTTGAAAGTTACCGTTCCGTTAGTTGATGCTTCGGCAAAGAAACCTTGACCGGAAGCAATAAAACCGGTTGGTGCATTATTATTAACACCCAGTGCTACCGCAGCAGTTCCTGTTCCTCCACTCGCATTATAGGAAGCATAATCGTTAGCCAGATAAACTTGTCCATTACTTGGCGTGTTGTGCGTCCAGAAATAGAAGTTACCGGTTAATACACCTGAATTTTCAGACCATAACTGATTGGCATCTATCGCACTAGGATAGGGATTTCCTAATAAATTTCTATTTTGTTCTACACCGGCAACCAATCCATTATCAAACACATTAGCCGAGTAAGAACCATTGCGTGGACGACCGTAAAATTGTCCGGGCCAAGCAGCAGCAAATGTTGTACTGATGTTATTTGGAGCACGAATGATATATCCTTTTGCTGCAGCCATCACATGCGTTGTTACACTTGGCACGACAGCCCAAGCATATACACCCGGTGCACTATTAAAGGTATAAAAACGAGCATTATTGGTGTTAGGCGAAAAGTTTTTAATGATTTGATTATCCACCGGACTTGACCAATAAGTGTAATCATATTGGATAATATCCGATGAGTTTCTAACATAACGAACAGAACCACTATTTGCTGTATTTGATGTTGAATTTTGAATTAAACTGGTTCCACTGTCAAATACAACTGAATTTGGTAAAGCCAATGGGTCAACCGTTAATCCGTTTTCAAGGGTCACCGTGGCATTGGAAGTTACATTCATTGTTGCTCCTAACATTACTTGTATTGAACAAGCACTGATGTCGGCATTTACCGTATAGTTTCCTGTTATAATTACTCGTTTAGTGATATCCGGTGTTCCGTTAGTCCACGTGCTTACGCCGGATTGAATGGTTGTTGGAATAGTCACAGCCACACCGGGTGTAAATACATTATTACAAGAACCCGTTCCAACCACTGCTCTAAAATACCTGATGTTATTAAACGTTCCAAACTCAGCCGGTGTTAGTGTGGTAGTGGTATTCGCGATTGGCGTTACGCCTACTGTAAAAGCTAAGTTATCAGCATATTCCCAACGAATCACATTTCCTGTATGACCGGAAAGCGTTAAATTAGTTAAAGTTGACGTAGTACACGTAGTTTGTGCTCCGGCAACTGTTCCGGCCACTACCGGTGTAACGGTAATTGAAGCTGTCGCTGATGCGACACAACCCGCTGCATTGGTACTACCTGTATAAACGGTATTGACTGACGGCATAGCATATACTGTTCCGGATACCGTATTCAAGGTATAAGGAGTCGTTGCTAATGCATCGGTATATAATCCCGGAATTGGGGTTACAAAATCTGTTCCTACGGTTGGCGGTGTAGTATTCCAAACGATTTGAGGATTTTTAGTTCCACGAACCGTTATGTTATCAATTGACCAATGCCAAGCCCATTGTGCATCATATTTGAATCGTATTTTTAAATTGCTTTGTCCTAAATAGGTCGCTAAATTGATTCCCACTAAAGCAAAATTTGTTCGTGTACCTTGTGAAATATTACTGTAGAGAGCTAAATTACCGGGCAACCAAGTTGTTCCGCCATCGTTAGAAATTTGAACTACGGCAGTACCATTTGGATATCCTTGATAATAGTGGTAAAAATATAAAGTAGCGTCCGCATAATTTGCTAAACTGAACGTAGGTGAAACCAAGTTAACACTGGTTGTGGTTCCTGATCCTTGTGCATCAGAGTTAGCCTGGATAAACGTAGAACTGTCATTACTGGCAAACGTTCCTCCATAATTATAGCCATTTGGTCTATCTATCCAAGCGGCATTTGCAACGGCACCTCCGGTCGAGTTGTTTAATCTCGTCCAACCCGGAGCACCTGCTTGAAAATCTTCACTTAAGGCCAAACTGTTATTGACAATACCCCCCGTAGCGGTTAATAATTCCGCAGGACCACTTTGACACACCGTTGGTGTGGCTGGTGTAACTACAACGGCAGTTGGTGCCGGTGTAGCCGTATAGGTAAACTTAACGGTATTGACACTAAAAGGTGGCGAGGTTTGAACCGCCGTTAGCGTATAAACCGTAGTTGTTGTATTTGAAAAAGTCCATCCTGCTCCGGCAGTACCTCCTACTCCTGTGGCTGGAGACCATGTGAACGTATTATAATCTGCTAACCCTGCGGTTAAGGTAATTAAAGGCGAGGCGGTATTGGCACATTGTGAACTTGACGTAGAAGAAAGTGTTAACGCCGGTGGCGGTGGCACTACTCTAAACGTATAGTCTTCAATTTCTCCTTGTTGGTCAGCACCAAGTGTGTTAATTATACAAGGCGTTGGATTAGTTGCCCAATAATCGGTTAACACTCTCATTCTGTAAAAACCGGCTGCTACTCCTGGAACCACAAAGGAACCGGAAGCTCCTGTTACATAACCGGCTGAATTATACATTCGTTCGCTCACATCAAATGTAGCATCGTCGTTCCAATCTACCCATATGGCAATCCCAGTATTTATTGGCGTAGTTATTCCTACTGTAAACCCAACAGTTAAGCCGGGAGCTTGAGTTACAATTTGACCCGTAAAATCTCCATATCCTGATGGTAAAGAAAATCCGGATAAATTGGTAATATTCGTAATACCATTGGTAGTGGTAAAATTATTGATATACGTTGTGTTTCTAGCACTCGAAGGAATACAATAAGGGGGCACATTCAGCGTGGTAAATGATATATAATTTGACCAAATACTAAAATCAGAACTAGTACATTTACTTCTAACCCACATATAATAAGTTGTATTATTAGCCAAACCGGTCAAATTCACAAAGGGAATTCCTGCCCCAACTGAGCCTGAAGGGCTTGTAGCATTTGGCAAAATTAAGGTAGCAACACCGGTACCGGAACCAATTTGAGTAAGAGTCGCCACACCCGTACCAGACCCAGTGCCTGTAGCCGTAAATTGAGTACCGGCAACATTGGCAGTAGCACCAATGGCAACGAAGTTTGTAGTACCTACTAAATTAATAGTATAAGTTTGACCTACCACAAACGATCCTGCATTTACAGAAGGTGAAGAAGCTAAAAATGTTAAACCAAGCGTATTTGAACTCGCACCATATAAGGTGAAATTAGTTGTACCTAAAGAAGTGATTGTATAGCTTTGACCTACCTGCAATTGATTTGTGGTTAAATCAACAACAGGATTAGTCGTTGTAAGATAGTAGGCATACCCGTTTGCCGGTGCCGGTGCCGGTGGAGTCCAGCTTACAGTAGCTGATGTTGAAGCAATAGTTGAAGCTGTCAAACCAGTAGGATTAGAGCATGTTGATACATCAATTTGAATATCGTCTAAAAATTGTTTACCGTTGTTCTTTCTTGAATAGGCTCTAAAACCAAAGTAATACACACCTGTGGAAGGTGCTGTAAATAGTACAGCATTAGAATTTGGAGCAGATTTTATACTAGGATGGTTATCTAGTGCCAATGTCATCGAGGCATTATTAGGGGCTAAACCGTACTTAACCTCTAATCTATTTTCAATGGTTGATGGAGAACTTGACCCTCCATAAAGATAATCCAAACGATAACTAGTTCCTGCTGTCAACGATACACCACTAGTAAAAAACCAAACATTTGCATCATCATCACCTCCGGTTGCTAAATCAGCATCATAAATTAAATGTTTCAGAGCAGGACCTAGAGGATCAAAATCAGGATGATTATTAAATGTAAACCAATTATTTAACGGACCTACTCCTATATTTTGTCTACTGGTACAAATCGGTAGATTTGGTAACACCGCTGATTCAAAATTTAAGGAATACGGGACAGTAGCAGCAGCACACAACGTTGTAAATGTTCCTACAATTACCCATCCACTGAAATCACCTGAGCTACAATCAGAACGGATATATGCTGTATAAGTAGTACCGGCAGTTAAACCTGTTACATTGATAGATGAACCCGTTCCTGTACCGGCCACGTCACTGCCTCCTAAGGCAGTACCCGGAGCACCGGCTGTTCTGATTTCGTATTGATACGGATTAGCAGGAACCGGAGTTGGCTCTGTATAATTCAAAGTAGCTGTATTAATTAACACATTCGAAACGCTCAAGGCAGAAGGAGCATTACAGGTTACCGGGTTAAAACGGAATAAACGAAAATTATTTGTGATATTTGTTGAATTTCTACTTCTTACTGTCATTGCGTTATTTCCTGCAGGTGCTGTAAAATTTGGAAATGCTGAAGCCGGCCAAGAAGTCGTTCCTGTATTCTCAAATAAATTCCAATCGGAATTGTTTGCTCCCCGTAATCCAATTTGTGCTAACACATTTTGAGTAAAACCAGAACCGGTACCAACATGAACTTCTATTCTATCGGTGCCTTCATATAGCCAAATTTGCATGTTCATTACTACAGTTTCGTATGCTGGTATAAGTGGCAAGGTAACTCTTCTAAAGGCTCTCCATTCAAATTTTAAGATATAACTACCATCTGTTCCGGTCAATTCATAAGCTACTGAATTGGGTTGTGGAGTACCAGCAGCCGTTGTAGCCACACTTAAATTACCCGCAAATCCAGCGATAGCACCAGCATAGCCTTCCGAACTAGCAATGGGAGCATAATTTGTGGTACTCGGAGCACTACCAAAAGTAATATACCCATTAGGTGATACCCAAGCTGAGGTTTGCGTGATGCCGTTGAACTTAAAATCAAAACCGGAACCTAACGCAGCAAAATTTACATTCACAGCGGCATTATCATCCCAAGCACCGATAATTACCGGTGTCTTACTCGCAGATAAAGCGGTATATGCGGGAGTAATGGCAATATGTGAAGCATTATAATTACTCGCTACCTGAGCGAAGGTGCTTTGCAGTAACAACAACAAAAAAGTTGTTAAAACAACCGTTTTCTTCAAAAGTGTTGGCGAGGCAGTACCCAATACTTTTTTCGTAACATTCAATAGTAGTGTTGAATTCATAGTTTTTATTTTTGGAAATTCAGTTTTTTTATTTTTTTTGTTTTACTCTCGGTTTTTTAAGGTTAAAAAAACCTTAAAAATTTCATTTACTCAACCTTTTGCGGCTCCCTACTTTCTTTATCATAAAAATCGACCATCTTCACAAATCATCGATTAACTACAAATAATAAAAGAGATGTGTTTTAAATTTCTGACTAAAATCGGTTTTAAATCGTTTCAAATCAGTTACCTAAAGCCATCAAACGTTGCATTAATAGCAACAAAAATACATTTTTTCGCGAATAATAATCACTAAAAGTGAACTAATTATTAACACAACGAAATTGTTTTGTTAAAAAACCACACAATAGTGTGTTAATTCCATGCA
>Ga0209202_1001215_pt1 | contig 16424 bp, 20 predicted proteins | sample AD_UKC032_MetaG_FD_184416 | JGI IMG/M metagenome (GOLD analysis project Ga0209202, IMG submission 184416) | Active sludge microbial communities of municipal wastewater-treating anaerobic digesters from USA - AD_UKC032_MetaG (SPAdes) (version 2) | ecosystem: Engineered > Bioreactor > Anaerobic >... | reverse complement strand
CCGCCGCCGTGCGCGCCAAGCCGATCGCCCTGACCGCGCTGGCCGCCATGCTCGGCGCCCTGTTCATCCTCGACGACCCGATCTTCAACGGGCTGGCCATCAGCCTGATCTTCGGCATCCTGGTCTCCACCCTGCTGACGCTGGTGGTGATCCCGGTGCTCTACTTCTCAGCTTTCAGAAAGGAACATCAATGACCATCGAACGCATGATCCGCATCATGGCCGGCTTTTTCGTCCTGCTCTCCCTCGCCCTCGGCGTAGAAGGCAGCCCGATCTTCGTCTCCAAGTGGTTCCTCGCCTTCACCGCCTTCGTCGGCCTCAACCTGCTGCAAAGCGGCTTCACCGGTTTCTGCCCGCCGGAAAAGCTGCTCGCCAGGATGGGCTTCAAGCGCGGCAATGGCGGCAGTTGCGGGGTCTGACCCCCCCGGACCAACGCCATCTACCGCCGGGCGCGATCCGGCCCCGGGCCGGCTTGCCGTTGACGCCTGGCCTGCTTGACGTCAATCACGATTTTGGCCGCAGCGACCAGGTTCACCAGCGCCACGGCAATTGCCGGCCACACCGGCAGCTCCTGGCCGGATTTCAATCCATAAATGAGCATTCCAGCCAGCGCTAGCCCCCCGACCAACAGGGTCACAATGCCTAAGTTGATTTTGCCGTCTTGCCTCGAACTCAAAGCCAATTCCTCCGTGTCGTAAGTACCGCTGACGGACTCAAGCCACCGGCGGCGGCTGTGAAACTACCATAGAGACAGGGCAGATGCGAAGCGCGGATGGGGGACCATGCCCCTGCCACCTCACCATTGCCGGTCTATCCGCTAGAATCGGCATTCCACGCACAAGGAGCTCGACATGAAAATCGGCTTTATCGGCCTCGGCATCATGGGACGCCCGATGGCGCTCAACCTGCTGAAGGGTGGCCACGATGTCACCGTCTGGGCGCGCCGCGCCGAATCGATGCAGCCGCTGCTCGACGCCGGGGCAAAAGGGGCAGGCAGCCCGAGCGAAACCGCGCAGGGCAATGAACTGGTGATCTCGATGGTCGCCGATGCGCCGGATGTCGCCGAGGTCATGCGCGGCGCGGCGCAGGGAACTTCGCCGGGTTTGGTCGCCGTCGACATGAGCACCATCGCCCCCGCTGCCGCCCGCCAGATCGGCGTCGACCTGGCTGCCGCCGGCGTCGATTTCATGGATGCGCCGGTGTCCGGCGGCGAAGTCGGCGCCATCGCCGGCACGTTGTCGATCATGGCCGGCGGTTCCGAAGCGGCTTTCGCGCGCGCCAAACCGGCTTTCGAATGCATGGGCAAGAACATCGTCCATGTCGGCGCTTGCGGTGCCGGCCAGGTGGCCAAGGCGGCCAACCAGATCGTCACCGGCATGGGCGTGCTGGCGGTGGCCGAGGCCTTTGCATTTGCGGCAAAAAACGGCGTCGACCGCAGCAAGGTGCGCGAGGCGCTGCTCGGCGGCTTCGCCTATTCGCGCATCCTCGAAAACCACGGCCAGCGCATGCTCGACCGTAATTTCAAGCCGGGTTTCAAGAGCTGGATGCACGAGAAGGACCTCAACATCGTCATGCAGACGGCGCACGAACTCGGCCTCTGCCTGCCCGGCTCGGCGGCGACGGCGCAGATATTCAACGCCATGGTCGGCTCCGGCATGGGCGAGGAGGACTCGATCGCCGTACTGAAACTGCTCGAACGGTTGTCGGGGCAGGCATGAAGGTCGGCTTCATCGGGCTGGGCGCCATGGGGCGGCCGATGGCGCTGCATCTGCAGCGGGCCGGCCACGACCTGCACGTCTGGGCACGCCGTCCGGAAAGCGTCGCCGGCCTGCCGGCAACGGTGTGCGCGACGCCGGCCGAACTGGGGCGACACTGTGAAGTAGTGTTCACCATCATCACCTCGAGCGCCGACGTCGAAGCCGTCGCCCTTGGCGCGGAAGGTCTGAGCGAAGGCATGGCGCCGGATTCGGTGCTGGTCGATTGTTCGACCATCGCCCCCGGCGCGGCCCGCCACATTGCTGCGCAACTCGCCAGAAAAGGCATCCACATGCTCGACGCGCCGGTTTCCGGCGGCGCCCAGGGCGCCAGCGACGCGACGCTGGCGATCATGGCCGGCGGAGACGCGGCGGTGCTCGAACGCGTGCGCCCGCTGCTCGACTGCCTGGGCAAGCGCATCGTGCACATTGGCCCGAATGGCGCCGGCCAAGTGGCCAAGGCCTGCAACCAGATGATCATGGTCGCTGCCATCGAGGCCGCCGCCGAGGCAATGCGCCTCGCCGCCGCGTCCGGCGTCGATTGCGCGAAGGTGAAACAGGCGCTGGCCGGCGGCTCGGCCGCCTCGCGCGTGCTCGACGTGATGGGCGAGCGCATGGTCAGGCGCAATTTCGCGGCCGGCATCGAGGCACGGCTGCATCACAAGGATTTCGGGCTGGTGCTGGAAGCCGCGCGCAAATCGGGGGTTCCCGTGCCGTTGACCGCAACCGTCGCCCAGCAGCTCAACGCGCTGATGGCGCAGGGCTGGGGCAGGGACGACACGGCCTCGCTGCTGCGCGTGCTCGAGTTGACGTGATCCGTCCGGCCGAGCAGGACACATAAAGAGAGAACGCATGAAAAAGACCATTGTCGCCGCCAGCCTCGCACTGCTCGCCATGGGCGGGGTGTCTGCGCTGGCCCAGGCGGACATCCGCCAGGAGCAGGTGAATTTCGAGAGAGGCAAGGGCAGCGCCACGGTTAAGGGCAGCCTCAAGGGCGACCAGACCGTCGACTACCGCCTGCGTGCCGCTGGCGGCCAGACCATGGAGGTCAGCCTGGAGGCCAGCAACGCGTCCACTTACTTCAACGTCCTGCCGCCAGGCGACGAAACCGCCCTTTTCGTCGGTTCAACCTCGGGCAACAGCTTCGTCGGCACGCTGCCGAAAGACGGCGAATACACGGTGCGCCTCTACCTGATGCGCAACGCCGCGCGGCGCAACGAAAGCACCCGGTACACGCTGAACTTCACGATTGCCGGGAGCAAGGCGGTTTCCGGCACCTCACCGGCGGCACCGCCGGCGGTGTATGACGCCTCGGGCAAGATCAAGTGCTCCACCGGCACGCCGACCCTCGACCAATGGTGCGACTTCCGCGTCGTGCGCAACCTCCCGGCAAGCAGCGCCCAGATCTGGATCGCCCACGCCAGCGAAGCCCGTTATCGCGTCCTGCACTTCGCCAAAAAAAGGTTCACGACCGACGACGGTGCCGGAATCACGGCCAGACGCCAGGATGACAACTGGCAGGTGGACGCCGGCGGCAAGGAGTTCTACCTGATTCCCGACGCGCTGATTCACGGCGGCTGAACGCCAGGGCGCGGCATCAGCCGCGCAGCCAGCCGGCAATCTCTTCCTTGCTCGGAATGCGCCCGGACGATTTCACCACCTCGTCAATGACCAGCGCCGGCGTGGTCATGATCGGATAGGCCATGATCGCATCCATGTCGCGGACGTGCTCGAAGCTGGCATCGATGCCCAGTTCGCCCACCGCTTCGCGGGTCAGTTGCTCCAGCCGGTTGCATTTGGCGCAGCCGCTACCGAGAATCTTGATCAACATCGCTATCTCCTTTCATCAGGCCCGGGCCTGCCGGGATCGTTCGATAAGGTGCAGGGCGCTCACCAGCAGCACCACGAAACCCGCAATCGCCGCGCCCAGCATCAGCAGTGGCATACCATCCACCCACGCCCCATAAGTCAGGCCGGCCAGCGTCGAGAACACCGCCACCAACCCGACGTAAGTCCATGCCTTGAGCTTGCCGATGATCGCCGCCGTGATCAGGATGCTCTGCAGCGACAACTCGGGATCGGCCATCAGGTAGGCGATCAGCGGCCCCGGGTGCATGCCGAGCGAGAGGAACATCTTGGCGATCGGCACTTCGACCAGGGTCGGGAAATACATGAAGACACCGAAGACGACGCCGGCCAGATTGGCGAGCACGGTGTTGGCGCCGGCCACCGCCTCGATCCACTCGGGCTGGATGAAGATGCGGATGACGCCGACCAGGAAGACGCCGACGATGAGCAGCGGAAAGATCATCTTCACGAAACGCCAGGTTTCCCACAGCCACTGCTGCACGTCCCAGGCGTCGAAACGGCGGGCGAGCGGCAGCAGCAGCGCGAGCAATGCGGCGACGGCGGCGGTTCTTCCGGTCAACGTCAAAAAGAGGCCATTTTCCGTGGCGCGCACACCGAGCGCGGCGAAGACCAGGGTCAGCGCCGTCAGTCCGAGCGCCAGCGGCGTCAGCCGGTTGAAGCCGTTGTCGACCTGCCCGAGCCCGCGCCAGGCCACGGCGCCGATCAGGCCGAGCAGGACGATCAGCGCCGCCCCCTGCAGGCTCAGCCCCTCGGCGCCGAGCGCCTCGTTGACCGGCACCAGGCGATCGAGCACGGCCTGCGCGGCCGCCGCGCCCGGCCACGGCAGTTCGGCGGTGAACAAGGTGGCTTTCAGGAAATCGACCTTCAGCGTACCGGCGATCAGCAAGGCGACCAGCGCGCCGAGGAAAACCAGGGTCCGCCGCGAAATGCGCTCGCCGGCGGCGAAAGTCGCACTCTCGGCCAGGCGTGCCGCCTCGCCGTCGCGAAAGATGATCGCCATGATCATGCCGATGCCGATGCCGAAGGACAGCGCCAGCACGATGCGGGCAATGGCGAAATCCGCCCCCAGCGCGACGCCAGTGTACGAGAGCGCCAGGATGTTGGCGGCCGGCGCGAAGAACAGGAAGGTGATGGCCGGCCCCAGCCCGGCGCCTTTCTTGTAGATGCCGGCGAACAGCGGCTGCACGGTGCACGAGCAGACCGCCAGCAGGCTGCCGGCCCCGGCCGCCGCCGGGTAGGACACCCACTTCGGCGCATCCGGCCCGAGGAAGCGGATGATCGACTGCTGCGGCACCAGGGCCGACAAGGCGCCGGCGATGAAGAAGGCCGGCACCAGGCAGAGCAGCACATGCGCCGCCAGGTAGGAAGCCAGGCTGGCCAGACCGCTTTGCAGTGCCGCAACGACCAATTCCACGATCAGCTCCTTTGGTACCACCCCTTGGTGCTATTGACCATGCGCACCAGCCAGAGCATGACCGGCACTTCGATCAGCACGCCGACCACCGTCGCCAGTGCGGCGCCGCTGTCGAAGCCGTACAGCACGATGGCCACCGCGACCGCCAGTTCGAAAAAGTTCGAGGCGCCGATCATCGTCGACGGGCCGGCGACATCGTGGCGGACACGGAACTTGCGGTTCAGCCAGTAGCCGATGCCGGCGATCAACAGGCCCTGGAGCAGGATCGGGACGGCCAGCATGGCGATGATCAGCGGCTGCGCGGCGATGGCTTCGCCCTGGAAAGCGAAGAGCAGCACCAGCGTGGCGAGCAGCGCCAGCATGGTGAATGGAGCGATGCGGTCGACGGCCTTTTTGAAGGCATTTTCACCACCGCGCATGAAGTGGGCGCGCAGCCCCTGGGCGATGGCGAGCGGGATCACGATGTACATCACGACCGAGAGCAGCAAGGTATCCCACGGCACCGGGATGGCCGAGACACCAAGCAGGAAGGCGACGATGGGTGCAAAGGCGAAGACCATGACCAGATCGTTCAGTGCCACCTGCGTGATGGTGAAATTGGCATTGCCGCGGCACAGGTTGCTCCAGACGAAGACCATCGCCGTGCACGGCGCGGCACCGAGCAGGATGAGGCCGGCGATATAGCTGTCGAGCTGCTCAGCCGGCAACCACGGGGCGAAGACATGGCGGATGAACAGCCAGCCGAGTGCGGCCATGGTGAACGGCTTGATCGCCCAATTGACGAACAGCGTGATGCCGATGCTCTCCCCCTGCTTGCGGACCTCGTGCAGCGAGGCGAAATCGATTTTCATCAGCATCGGGATGATCATCACCCAGATCAGCAGGCCGACCGGAATATTGACCTGCGCCACCTCGAACCGGCCAATCGCCTGGAATGCCCCGGGCAACCACTGGCCGAGCACGATGCCGGCCACGATGCAAAGCACCACCCAGAGACTCAGCCAGCGCTCGAAGATGCCCATCGGGCTACCGGCCATCTGCTTGCCGGCGACTTCACACTGCGCAGTCATGCCGTGGCCTCCCGGTGAATCCGCTGCGCCGCGGCGGCGACGGCCGCGGTCGACGTCGATTCCAGAGGCAATTCCACAAAGGCCGCGATGCGCTTTTCCAGCGCGCCATAAGCGACCTCGAATGCCGCCCGCCTTGCCGCCAGCGGCTCGACATGCGCCGGGTCGTCGATGCCCCAGTGCGCCGTCACCGGATGGCCGGGCCAGACCGGGCACGCTTCGCCGGCAGCGCTGGCGCAGACCGTGAAAATGAAATCGAGCTGCGGCGCGCCCGCTTCGGCGAATTCATCCCACGACTTGCTGCGCGGATGGCCGCCGTTGGGCCAGGGTACGCCGTGTGCCGCCAGCGTTTCCAGCGCCAGCGGATTGACCTTGCCGCCCGGCTGAATGCCGGCGGAAAAAGCGCGGAAGCGCCCGCGTCCGAGGTAATTGAACAAGGCCTCGCCGAGAATCGAGCGGGCCGAATTGCCGGTGCACAGCACCAGAACGTTAAAAATTTTCATGGGCAGTTTTCCGTGGCGCAGGATTCGACGATCTCGCCGCAACCCAGGCCGCCACAGCAATCCTCGGTCAGGTAACGCAACAGTTCATTGATTTCCGGGTAATTGGCGGCGTAATAAACGAATCGCCCATCCTGGCGCGACGACGCCAGGCGCGCCGCAACCAGTTCCTTAAGATGGAAGGTCAACCGGCCGTTGGCCTCGATGGCGAGCGCCTCGGCGATTCGCCCCACCGACACGCCTTCGGCACCCGCCCGCACCAGCAGGCGGAAGATTTGCAAACGCGTTTCATGAGCCAGCGCACCCAGCGCCGTGACGGCGATTTTCTTTTCCATGTTTCAATAATCGTTGAAATGTTAGCCAAAAGCAAGGGGGTTTCGCCTTTTTCCGCCAACCCAAGTCAAGCAGACGTCGTCAACAAGGAAAATGGCGGCGTAACTATTGCGCACGCAAAGCAGGCGGTGACCGAATGCAACATCAGTACCACGGTCGCCTCCAAAACTGGCAGCATCGTCCAGCCTCCCGCCAAGCCAGACACTCACCGCAAAAATGGGAATGGGGAGGAGGCGCGCTCCTCGACCGGCAAACCCTCGGCGGTGCCGGTACGGCGATGACCCACATGGGCCTTCGCTCGTCAGTTGATGCGGCGCAACTTCCGATAGAGGGTTCGCTGACTGACGCCAAGGCGCTGGGCAAGTGTCGGCAGATCGCTTCCGGGCAGGCATTTTGCCCAATTGATGTAACGGGACTCCAGAACTTCCAGATTGACCACTTCACTCAGCTGAAAGCCACCTTCGGCAAGGCATGGCGCGGGAAGAACATCATCTGCCATTTCGGTCAGGTGTGCAGGCTCGATCGTATCGCCATCGGCGAGCAGGGTGGCGCGTTCGATCAAGTTGCGCAACTCGCGGATATTGCCGCTGTAACGCCGGCCGGCGAGCCACTCGAGCGCAGATGCAGTGAACTTGCGGTCGGACTTGCGATCGACCCGTTCGAGGAGCGAGGCGGCCAGCAGCGGGATGTCGTCGGCCCGTTCGTGCAGGGCCGGCATGCGAACCGGGAAGGTATTGATCCGGAAGTAGAGGTCGCGGCGAAAGCTTTCGTCCTGAACCATGGCGCGCAGGTCGCGGTGGGTTGCCGCAATCAGCCGGAAGTCGGCGGGCAGCCATTCCAAACCGCCGACTCGCCGATAGGTGCCGGTTTCGAGCAGGCGCAACAGCCTGACCTGGAGGACGAGCGGCAACTCGCCGATCTCGTCGAGGAACAGCGTGCCGCCACCGGCCGCTTCGACCAGCCCCTGCTTACGGTGGGTGGCGCCGGTGAACGCGCCTTTTTCGTAGCCAAAGAGTTCGCTTTCGAACAGCGTTTCGGTCATTCCGGCGCAGTCGACCGCGACAAACGGCCCTCCCTCGCGGGCGCTGGCCTCATGGATGGCGTGGGCAACCAGTTCCTTGCCGGTTCCCGTTTCACCGAGCAGCAAGACGGCGGCATCGGAAGGGGCGACGCGCAGCACTTTTTCCAGCATGGCGACGAAAGCCGGCGAACGCCCGACCAGACCCTGCGCGGCCGCCCGGCTGCTGGCCTGGCGGACGATGCGCATGGTTTCGACGAAGTAGACGATCTGCCCCTGATCGTCGCGAATCGGCGTCGTTTCGACATCGACGTGCTCCTCGCCGCGCGGCGTGTGATGCAGGTGCAGGACGCGCTGCGGCGTTCCGTCCTCGAGGCTTTGCTTGAGTGGGCACGATTCGCCGGCCTGGTCGCAGGGCACGTCGAAATGATGCGAAACCTCGTAGCAGCAACGCCCGGCAACCTCCTTCCCGGCCCCGAACTCGCGGGCGTAGGCGGCATTCGCCGCGACGATCCGGTAATCCGCATCCATCACGATGCGCGGCTCGGGCAGGCCATCGAGGAAGGAAAGCAACTCACTAAGAAAATGCGAAGTCATGCCGTTTTTGTCAATTTCGCCAGATAATTTTGTCAATATTGACACAAATATGCGAAATCAGGCAATCGGAATTGCGACAGATCGCTCCAACTCAATGATTACATTGCATTTTCTAAAAATTACCCAGACTGGCACGTATCTTGTTAATGGATTATCCGGAAACCGGTGACATTTCCCGCCCACGGCACTCTCCTCCGAGCCTTCCGGGCAGGCATTGGCGAACGGAATACAACCTGGCAGCACTTCCCCCTTAGTTCGCCTCGCAGGCCTGCTTGGTGCCGTCAGATTGTCCGCATACCGGCCGTGCCGGTTTCCAACTTTTTCAACCCGACCGGACGACCGATGAGCCAGCCCGAAGCCAATGCCTTACCAGAAACTCCTGCCCAGGTCTCGTTCTACGAGAAGCGCAAGAAAATCTACGCCAAGGGCATCCGCGGCTATTTCGACAACTGGCGGATAGCCCTTGTCGTCTTCACGCAATTGCTTTTCTACGTCAGCCCGTGGCTGGTGTGGAACGACCGCCAGGCGATCCTGTTGCACCTGGTCGAGCGCAAGTTTTACATCTTCGGCCTGGTGTTCTGGCCGCAGGACGTCATTTATCTGGCGGCGCTCCTCATCATCTCGGCTTATGCGCTGTTTCTGGTCACCGCCGTCGCCGGTCGCCTGTTCTGCGGCTATGCCTGTCCGCAAACAGTCTACACGCAGATTTTCATGTGGATCGAGAACTGGATCGAAGGCGACCGCAACGCGCGCATCAAGCTCGACAAGGCACCGCTCGACGCCCGCAAGCTGCGCATCAAGGGTACCAAACACCTGATCTGGGGACTGCTCTCGTTGTGGACCGGCTTTACGCTGGTCAGCTATTTCACCCCGGTCAAGGAACTGATGGAATCGGTGCGTACCGGCAACCTCGGCGCCTGGGAAATCTTCTGGATCTTCTTCTACGGCGGCTTCACCTACCTGTTCGCCGGGTTCATGCGCGAGCAGGTGTGCAAGTACATGTGCCCCTACGCCCGCTTCCAGAGCGTGATGTTTGACCCCGATACGCTGATCATCACCTACGATCCGACGCGCGGCGAAACCCGCGGCGTGCGCCGGAAGGGCATCGACGCCGAGGCCGCCGGACTCGGCGACTGTGTCGATTGCGGTCAGTGCGTCAACGTCTGCCCGACCGGCATCGACATCCGCAACGGACTGCAATACGAATGCATCGGCTGCGCCGCCTGCATCGATGTCTGCGATCAGGTTATGGACAAGGTCAATCTGCCGCGCGGCCTGATCCGCTATTCGACCGAGAACGCGATGGCGCAGCATCTCGGCAAGAAGGAAATCCTCGGCCACATCGTTCGCCCACGCATTCTGCTCTACACGGCCATCCTGGTCCTCATCACCGGGCTGGCCGCCTGGTTCCTAGCGCACCGCATTCCGCTCAAGGTGGACGTCATCCGCGACCGCTCGACGCTGGCGCGCGAAGCCGACGATGGCAGCATCGAAAACGTCTACATGCTGCAGATCATGAACACCGAAGAACGGCCGCACCGCTACAAGGTCACGGTCGACGGTCTGGCCGGCGCGGAAATCGCCGGCGTCGACGAGGTCGAGGTTCCACCCGCCACCCTGCAGTCCTTCAATACCGTCGTTCGGGTTCCGCCCGAGGCCGGCAAGAAGGGCGCCAACCAGATTCACCTGGAAATTGCCGCCCAGGAAAACGCCGACATCAAGGTCCGCGAGAAAGCCTCTTTCCTCCTGCCCTGACGCAAATCAGGGCGACTCCGTTGGGCGGGACCTGGTTCCCGCCTTTTTTTGCCTACCCACCGGCAAGTCAATCGCGTGAGCTTGCAGGGCCGGCAAACGCGCGATCGAGGAAGTCGCGCAAGCCGGCGATCTGCCGGCCGATATCGCCATAGTCGTCATGGCTGCCGGGAATCAGCAGCAATTCGACAGCATCGCCGGCGCGCGCGGCGTAGATTTCACGCGCCTCGGCGACCGGTACGGTAGAGTCGTCCAGGCCATGGACGAGCAACACCGGACAAGCGACCCGGGCAATGGTGTTGACCGGCGCGATCGCCGCGAAGCGAAAGCCGATCACGCGCTGGACGTAGGACAGAATGTAGGCGCCCAGCGGCCAATAGGGAATATGCAGGGTCGCCAGCCAGCGCCGCATCATCGCCGCCGGATGGGCAAAGGCGGCCAGACTGACCAGCGCACGCAATTCCGGCTGACGCGTGGCGACCAGCAGCGCGGCGCCGGCGCCAACCGAATGGCCAATCACCCCGAGCGCTGCCGGATCGACCCCGGGCTGCCGGCGCAGCCAAGCCAATCCCGCTTCGATATCTTCGGCGAAGCGCGGCAACGAAGCGAAGGTGTCGCCGTCACTGCGTCCGTGGCAGCGCGCATCGACCAGCAGCAGCGAATAGCCGGCCGCGTGCAACGGCGCCGCCAGCGGCAGCATCATTTCGGCGTTGCCGCCCCAGCCGTGCATGACGACCAGTGCCGGCGCCCCCGGCGCGGCGGGAATGAACCAGCCGAACAGCTGTTTTTCATTGACCGTTGGCAAGCGCACCGCGCGCCACGGCAAGGCGCCGGGATCGGCGGTTTCAGGGACGCGTGGCGCGGTTAACCCGCGCCGGATGGCGAAATTCAGCGCCAGCCAGCCCGCCACAACGAGGGCTAGCAGCCACCACCAGACCATCAGGGATGCGGCTGGAAGACCGCGCCGCTGGCAACGCCGCGCGCCGTCCTGACGGCGGTGATGATCCACAGGAAGCAGAGCAGCAGCCAGGCCGCGACACCGAGCGCGAAGGTGGTGCTCAGACCGAGCAACTTGCTCAGGCGCAGGCTTTCGGCGACGAAGGCGCCGAGCGGGAAGGTGAAGCCCCACCACGAAAGGGCGAACGGCAACTGGCCCGCGGCGCGCGCCGCCAGGGTCAGCAGGCTGGCCATGACCAGCCACCAGACGCCGAAGCCCCAGACCAGCAGCATCAGCACCGTCGCCGTTTCACGCGCCGCCGGGAACGGCAGCTGGTCGAGCAGATTCATGAGGCTGACCGGAATGACGCCGATCGGCGCCAGGTGGATCCACACGGTCGGCGTCAGAATGCCCTGCGCCGGCTTGTGCATGTACTTGCGGAACAGCGTGATGCCGAGCAGACCGACGTACATCATGCTGCCGGCGCCAAGCCCGACGGCATTGACGGTCAGGGCGAGTTCGCGCAGCGCTTCCGGCATGTGCGGCAGGAGCGGCGCGCCGGCCAGCGGCATGACGACCAGACCGACGGCCGGAATGAACTGCGCCGGCGTCACATGTTCGATCGCCACATGTTCGCCGCGGAACATATAGAACAGCGCGGCGAAGCTGAAGACGAAGGTCAGCGCGACGCCGAGCCACCACAGCGCCAGCGCGACGCCGACCCAGGGCGTGAACACCAGCCATTGCGCCGCCAGCACCAGCAGGGCAATCGAAAAGGTCGGGTAGAAGTTGGCCTGCACCGGATGCTTGAGCGTCTGCATCGCGGCGTCCGGAAAGCGCAGCCAGCGGGTCAGCCACGGGAGCGCCAGCGCGAGGAACAACGCCGTATTGAGCCAGTGCAATATCACCGCCGGAACAGCGAGCGCCGGCCAGCCCTGGGCCAGCGAATGCGTGGTCAGCACCAGCACGCCGGTGCCCATTACCGCGGCGAACCAGCCGGGGGCGAAGCTCCTGGAAATGTCGGAAAATGAAAGATAGGCCATGGCGCGCTGAATAAATTAGACTCTGCTTATTTTACATTGTCGACCGTGACAGGCGGCAGTTGCAAACCAAAGCCCTGACAAGTGAATCAGTGTAGTATTTTTCAAACACCGCCCGAGACCGCCGTCATGCAGCCATTTTGTTCCACCGCCACGGCGCATGCCATGAGTTGGCACGATGCCTGACACCGTCGTCATCCTGGCCATCGTCACCATCGCCATCGTCCTGGTGTTCGACTACACCAACGGCTTCCACGACGCCGCCAACATCATTGCCACCGTGATCGCCTCGCGCGCGATGACGCCGGCGCAGGCGGTGATCATCGTCGGCGTTTTCGAGTTTCTCGGCCCGCTGCTCGGCGGTACCGCGGTGGCCAACACGATCGGCAAGTTCGTCACCCTCGATGGCGTGCTGCCCGTGCTTTCGCTGTCCATTCTGTTGTGCGGACTGATCGGGGCCATCGTCTGGAATCTGCTCACCTGGTACTTCGGCATTCCTTCGTCGTCGTCGCACGCGCTGGTCGGCGGGCTGATTGGCGCGGTCGCGGTTTCGGTGGGCAGCGACCACGTCGTCTGGGGATTCGAAGAACTGCTGCGCGGCCATGTCACCGGCATCGTCAAGGTGCTGGCCGCCTTGCTGCTGTCACCGCTGATCGGCTTCTGGTTCGGCTTCCTCGTGCACCGGTTATTGTCCGGTCTGCTTGCCGCAGCCAACCCGGCGGCCAATTCCCGGCTGCGCGGCGCGCAATTCTTCACCGCCGCCGGCCTCGCCTTTTCGCACGGCGCCAACGACGCGCAAAAAAGCATGGGCATCTTGACCCTCGTGCTGCTGCTCGGCGGTTTCATCCCCAGCTTCGACGTGCCGTTCTGGGTGATCCTGGCCTGCGCCTCGGCAATCACGCTCGGCGTCCTCTCCGGTGGCTGGCGCATCGTGCGCACGCTGGGCTTCGCCATTTACCGGGTGCGCCCGATCCATGCGCTGGGCTCCCAACTCACCTCGGCCATCGTCATCATGACTGCCTCCGCCGTCGGCGCGCCGGTCTCAACCACGCACGTGGTCGCCACCTCGATCATGGGCATCGGCGCTGCGGAACGGCCGCGCGCGGTGCGCTGGGCCAAGGCCAAGGATATCGCCACGACCTGGGTGATCACCATTCCCGGGGCAGCGCTGGTCGCCATCCAGGCTTATGCCCTGGTCAATCTCTTCCTTGGAGGCAGGCAATGAGTGAGCAAGCATCGTTATTTCAGCGCATCTTCGCCCGCATCTTCCCCAAAATGCCGGACTTCTTCGCGCTACTGACCGAGCAGTGCCAGCAGGTGTCGCGCAGCACCGGCTTGTTGGTCGAATACATGGAAACCGGGGATGTCGCCACCGGTGACCGGGTTCGCCAGGATGAGCACGCGGCTGACGTCATCAAGGTGCGCAACCTGCATGCGCTGAACGAAGCCTTTTCGACGCCGATCGACCGTGAGGATCTGCACCGCGCGATCATCGACCTTGATGAAATCGTCAATTACTGCAAGAGCACGGTCAGCGAAATGACCGTGCTCGGTCTGGCCCCGGACAAGTACTGCCTGGAAATGGCCATGCACATCAAGACCGGCGCCGACGCCCTGGCGATGGGCTTCGCCTGCCTCGCCAGGGACCCGGCCAGTGCCGCGGACCATGCCGATGCCGCGCGCAAATCCGAGCGCAAGGTGGAAAAGGCCTACCGGCGGGCGATCGCCGACCTCTTCCAGGGCGAAGACTACATCCACATGTTCAAGCGCCGCGAGATCTATCGCCACCTGTCGAATGCCGCCGATCGCATGGCCAACTGCGCCAACACCCTGCACGACATCGTCGTGAAACTCTGCTGATTCCATGCTGAAAAATCTCGCTCGCCACCTGCTTTCCCTGATGGGCTGGAAGCTCGTCGACCACCCCGTCCGGCCGCCGCGCGCCGTTGTCGTGGCCTACCCGCACACCTCTAACTGGGATGGGCTCCACGCCCTGCTCGGCAAGACGGCGCTCGGGCTGTCGACCCACTGGGTCGCCAAGGACAGCCTGTTCCGCTGGCCGTTTGGCGGCGTGCTGCGCTGGATGGGCGGCATCCCGGTCAATCGGCGGGCGCGCAGCGGCTTCGTCGAGCAGATGGCCATGCAGTTTGCGGCACAGCCGAGTTTCTATCTGACCATTGCGCCGGAGGGCTCGCGCAGCCGCGCGGCGGGCTGGAAAACCGGCTTCTACCGCATTGCACTCGCCGCCGATGTGCCGGTCGCTCTCGCCTGCGTCGATTACGCCCGGCGCGAAATCGGTATCCTGTGCTACCTCAAACTGAGCGGTGACCCGGCAACCGACATCGCCCACATCGCCGCGGTCTACGCCGGACGCGAGGGCCGGGTTCCCGGCGGGGCGTCGCCGATCCGCTGGCCGGACTGAAAGCGGCGCTTATCCGGCAATCAGTTTGACCTCTTCACCGGCGAAAACCACGGTCTGCCCTGGCCGCAATTTGGCCCGCTTTCTGGTGTCGACCGCACCATCCACGCGGACCCGCCCTTCGGCGATGACAGCATGCGCCGCGCCGCCGGAATCGCACAGGCCGGTCGCCTTGAGCAGCTGGTCGAGCTGAATGTATTCGCCGCGCACGGCCAGGGTGATGCTCATGAGTTTCCTTCCACCAGAATCAGGTGCACCCGGCACGGCCCGTGGGCACCGAGGACGATAGTTTGTTCGATGTCGCCGGTCCGCGAGGGGCCGGAGATGAAATTGACGGCGCGCGGCAGGCCGCCGTGTTCGGCGCGCAGCAGCGCGAAGGCGTCTTCCATGGTGGCGACGATGCGGCCGACGGGAACAACGGCGATGTGGGTTTCCGGCAGCAGACTGACGCTGGCCGGGGTCTGCGGGCCTGAGAGCAGCATCAGCGTACCGGTTTCTGCGATGGCGCAGAAACAGCCGGAAATACCGGTCTGGTCGGCGTCGACCGCAACCCTTTCGCTAACGGCAAGGGCGGCGCCGATCCAGTCGAGGCGGGCGACATCGCCGGTCGCCACGGCCTGCGGCGGCAGGCCTTGTTCGTTGAGATAGCGCGCGACGGCGGCCGGGACTTCCGCCGGACTGCCGACACGCGCGACGCTGCTGGCGAGGTAGTGCGCCTTGCTGGCGAAACGCGCGACAAGGTCGCCCGCCAGTTGTGGCTGCGGGCCGCGCGTCGGGTTGCTGATGGACGCCTCGGCCGCCGCCCGGCGCGCCGCCGCATCGCCCCTGCCAAGGCCGGCACGGACGCGCTGCAGAATTTCCGCGCGCGCGCTCATGCCACCCGGTTGCGCGGATTACCCGCGACGAAGGCTTCGATATTGTCGATCAACTGGTCGGCCAGCGTCTGCATCGCCGGCCGGCTGGCCCAGGCGACGTGCGGCGTCAGCAGGAAATTGGGCAGCGCCAGCAGTTCCGGGGCGACCATCGGGTGGCCGGCCGGCGGCGGTTCGGCGGTGATGACATCGAAGCCGGCGCCGGCGATCCACCCTTCGTGCAGCGCGCGAATCAGCGCCACCTCGTCGACCAGCCCACCGCGCGCGGTATTGATCAGCAGTGCCGTCGATTTCATGGCGCGCAGCTCGGCCTCGCCGATCAGGCCCTGCGTCTGCGGCGTCAGGGGGCAATGCAGGCTGATCGCGTCGGCCTCGCGCAGCACCTGTGCAAAATCGGTATAGCCGGGGCGCAACGCCGGCACGCCCTTGTGCTCGGCGCGCAGCACGCGCATGCCGAAGGCCTCGGCCAGCCGCGCGACGCCGTTGCCCAGGCTGCCGCTGCCGATCAGGCCAAGCGTGGCCCCATGCAAGTCGCGGATCGGGTGATCGAACAGGCAGAACTGGTCCGACTGCTGCCAGCGTCCAGCCTGCACCGTCGCCCGCCAGGCGATCAGGTTGCGCGACAGCGCCAGCAACAGCGCCATCGCGTGTTCCGGTACCGTGTGATCGGCATAGCCGCGAATGTTGGAAACGACGATGCCGCGTTTCCGACAGGCGTCGAGGTCGACGATATTGGTGCCGGTCGCCGCAATGGCGACCATTTTCAGGTCTGGCAGGGCGTCGACCGCAGCAGCCGGCAAGGGCACCTTGTTGACGATGGCGATGGTGGCGCCCTGCAGGCGCTCGACTACCT
>Ga0209202_1001214_pt1 | contig 16424 bp, 11 predicted proteins | sample AD_UKC032_MetaG_FD_184416 | JGI IMG/M metagenome (GOLD analysis project Ga0209202, IMG submission 184416) | Active sludge microbial communities of municipal wastewater-treating anaerobic digesters from USA - AD_UKC032_MetaG (SPAdes) (version 2) | ecosystem: Engineered > Bioreactor > Anaerobic >... | reverse complement strand
CTACCGAACCGTCATTCTCAAGGCTTATAATTTTACTGTCCTGACCACCAATATCTATCACTGTCCTGATATCAGGGTTCATATAGTATGCCCCCCGAGCATGGCAGCTTAGCTCGGTTACATCCTTGTCCCCAAATCCTTCAATCTTACGGCCATAGCCAGTACTGACGGTGAAGGCTATGTCGTTGCGGCTCACGTGCGCTTCTTTAAGAGCTCTTTTGAAAGATTCCTTCGCAGCTTCCTCATCAACAATCAGTCCTCTTTGTGTTACATTCGACGAAAGTATCCGCGCACTACTGTCCATGATCACTGTCTTGGCAGTCAAGGACCCAAGATCCAAGCCGGCAACGATATAATTCTTCACTTTATGAATTCTCACTTTCCTCGTCTTCTGGCATCGATGATTTCAAGCAGCCCTTCTATTCTGGTATCAAATTGGGCCTCACTGAAAAACGCATCATCAACAAAATCACCCGTTACATATGTTATGGGTACTCCGAGGCGCCTGGCGACATAATCGGCGCGGTCATGGTTGCTACCGGACTGCATGCGGCAGGTGTGGCATTCATAGACGATGATGCCGTCGATGTTCAGGTCCTTGCATAGCCTGAAGTCCGCTATTTCGGCAGCGTTGTCGTTGTCCAGCGTATAGCCGCAGCTCGTCGCCGAAGCAGCCAAGGTCTCGAGCGGTTTATCCGGATCGATTTCTTCTGGATAAGGGTAGAACATAAAGTCATATGTACCACCAACCACGGTTACGTCAAGCTGGGCGAACTTTTCCGCCATGGAGCCCAGCTTGGTCCAGAACATGGCACCCAGCCAGTATAGCCGGTATTTCTCGTTCTTGATACCACTGATCCCCTTGGCCACCCTTTCCTCGCACTCCTTAACCACATCGCCGAGAAGTTTTGGTGCCTCGGGCAAGCCATGAAGGATCGTGAAGGAGGCGAACGTAGATAGCACATCAAAATAGGTCAGCGGCGCCGGCCTCAGCTTCATGAGATCACGCAATCTTGCCCTCATGGCGGCAGACTGCTTCAATATGCCAAGAATCTCTCGAAGCTTGTCCCAGTCGTAAGGCTTTCCGGTCATTTTCTCAATGAACTTTACCATCTCCTTGAGCTGCTCCACAACATGCTTATCCTCAGGAGGTATCTCGCCCCAGGTGAACACTCTGCGTGTGAAGACGGTAAATACCGGGATGTTCAAATATCGGCGCAGCAGCTCTCCCCAGGTATTGCCTGCGCTGCAGGCATCCGTGTTGAAATACACATCGGGCAGTGGCGCCATAATCTTCTTGAGATCCCAAGACTTGTCATAAGGAAAGTCCCCCTTGAGGATGCGGGAAGCCCCTATGTGGAAGCGGGCATAAGAGCAGGTCTCCTCTAGGAAGCCGAAGTCTGCAGCGGCCTCTTTGGCATAGGGAAATTTCCTGGCCCCCATCCTCGCCGACATGGCGTCGGCAAATACGTAGTTGATACCCGCGGCCCTGATCAGGGGAAAGTAGGCAATCCCTTCGCCCCATGCGGTAAGAGCGCCTTTTTCCGCATCAGCCCAGCACTTCTCGTAATATGCTTCAACAGCGTCGTTAACGGCTCTGGTAGCCATGACACGATTGTGTTTTCTCTCTTTTGGTTTATTGTCAGACATGCTCATTTCCTCCCTTTGCTTTTGCTGCCCTTGGCCATTTTTGCTTGGATCATTTCCACAAAGGCCTGCATCTGTGTCCTGATCTTCTCCAGAGAAATCATCTCGTGCTCGGACTCGATGAGGATGTGGTCCATGCCGCCTTCAGCCAGGGTCCGTTTTTGATATATGTAAGCGAAATTCTGGTGCTCGCAGAATTTGGGCTGCAGGATTATTACGCCCTTCACCCCGGCTTCCTTTGCCTTCTTCAACAGGAACTGATCCCAGTTGTTGTCGGGATGTATCCTTGACGGACACGGCGGATCAATGATTCTGAAGCGGTCTGCGAGGGCCTCGATCGGATCCCCGTCCAGCGACACGTCCTTGGCATAATACCGATACCCGGTATGAAGGTCGTCATCAACTACGATTCCGCCCATCTCCTCAATCATATCCAGAATCTCGATCTTGGGTGCATGACAGAGATGACCGGACAGGAAAACCGGAATACCTTTCCGCGCTGCAGTCTTCTTGTTCTCCAGCTCAGCAATGAATTCCTCCAACATATTGTTGTTCTCTTCCTTGGGCATCACCATGGCCGACATGACCACGGCCTGCATATCCCTTGCCCTGATCAGGCTGGGGTTCTTGGATCTCATTTTATGAATTTTCCTCAGAAGAGCGCGGTTCTTGTTGTATACCTTGAAGCTGTTTTTCAATGCTGCGTCATCTATCTTATGACCAGCGATGTCTTCCACAATTTCCTTGAGCCTCTTGTATTCCTCGATGAGATCGGGCTTATTGCGGTCTTTTGTCAGATCCAGGCTGGGCTGGATCAAAACCGGGTGAAGCGAGGGGAAATTGCGGAAGAGCGTCTGATCAGCTTTGACGAGCTGGATGCAGATGTCAGAGATGAGAACTGCATCGAATACTCTCAAAGTGCCTCTGGGACCCATATCGATGAGGCTGCGAGTGTAGCCACAATATGCAGGATAGATGTAGTTGTAGCCGTCAACGATCGTTTCGCTACCTTCCTGAAGCCCGAAAGGTAATATGCCTGCGGCATGGACGATTTCCTCTGGGAAATGGTAGACGCCGATGGCTACGACCTTTTTGTCCTTATTGTCACCTTTCCACTTGTTAACCCAATCATAGGGGTCATTGCGGATATCGATGAATGTCTGCATAATTTTGCTCATATCTACTCCTTATAAGTTTTTATAGTTTTTTTTATAATTCTCAGATTTATCTCTCGCATTGCTTTTTTTATTTCACGTTTCTTGATCATGATTTATTCTGACCTAATTCTGCGCCAGTGTGATTCTAAATTCTTCTTCAACAACCCTTAGCCAGCAAAAGAGAGCCCTCCATTCACACTGAGGATCTGGCCTGTGATTCGATCTGTTTCCGGCAGTGCGAAGAACAGGGCTCCTGCTGCAACATCGTCGACAGTAGGGATACCCAACCGGGCACGTTCCCTGGCTTTTTGAAATATATGAGCCGCCAGTGTAGCCTCGACCCCTTTCTGGGCGGGCGTATTTTCGATCAAAGTCAGGCACAGGCAGTTCACGCGAATATTCCAGCGTGCAAACTCACCGGCCAATACCTTGGTCATGGTCACGAGACCCGCAGCAGCTGAACCGATAAGTGACTCTCGAGGGGTTGCAAACCTGCCGGCGTCAGAGGTGATGATGATGATCTTTCCGTAGTTCTTTTCTCTCATATGGTCGAGCAGAGCGCGAATGGTGTACAACCGTGAAAACTGCTGGGAGTTCAGGCATCCCACGTAGTCGGTCAACGGATCCTGCTCATGGAAAAATTTTGCATATTGTGGCGTTGCGGCACCACACGCTATGCAAATGTCGATTTTTCCCATTTCAGCAATGGCTCGATCAGCCATGTCTTTAACCGACTTATACTCCCAGAGGTTAACCTCTTGAACGGTGGCGCGCCTTCCCAAGGCCTGTATTTCAGCTGCCACCTTCTTACCTGCCTCCAAGTTCCTGTCTGCGATTGCGATATCAGCACCGTTCTCTGCAAGCTTCAAAGCGCACGCCTTCCCTATACCGTCTGAACCGCCAGTTACGAGGGCGACCTTCCCTTCAAGCTTTTTCATGTAAACTCCATTTGATATTTTTTATTTATCCACACACCGAGTCATTTTGTTTTTGTCCGCACCATCTTGATCTCGCCACTCTTGATCTGCTCGATGATCTTGAATTTCTGGATTCTCCCTGTCGTCGACATGGGGATGTCTTCAAGGGCGCAGGTGTGCCACAGCACCGGTTTCTTGAAGCTTGTCAATCGTTCACGGCAATATTCGAGTAATTCATCATATTCCGGTTTATCATCAAGCGATTTGGGTATGATGATCGCTCCTACCTCCTCGCCCCAGTATGAATCCGGGACCCCTATCACGATTGCCCTATCGACTTTGGGATGCTCTTCCAGCATGATCTCTATTTCGCGTGGGTAGATGTTCTCCCCTCCCCTGCGAAGCATGTCCTTGAGCCGACCCGTAACGTTTACGAATCCGTGCTCGTCCATGGTGCCAAGGTCGCCCGTGTGGAGCCATCCTTCGGAATCGATGGTTTGCGCCGTCTGCTCAGGCAGATTGTAGTATTCTTTCATTTTTTGATAGCCTCGGACCTGAATCTCACCCTGAGTATGGAGCGGGAGCACGCTGCCCGTTTCAGGATCAGCTATCTTCATTTCGCAATGCGGCATGGGCTGCCCGCTGTGCAGGATCTTGTCCCCATTATATTCTTTCAAATCCTCTGTATGCATGCAGGTGGTGACCCCATGCGTTTCCGTCTGTCCATAGACGACCGTGGTAGTGATGCCCAGTTCCCTGAGCTTTCTGACCAGATGCATGATCGGCTTCGAACCGTCTGTCATGATATTCTTGAGCGACGACAAGTCGTGCTTCTTGAGGTCAGGGGAAGCCAGGAAGGCCTCTAACACCGTAGGCACGAGGAGGGACATCGTACACTTCTCTTTCCCCATGAGTTCAAGCATCAGCGGAACATCGAGTCCCGGCAAAATTACAAGCTTTGCACGATTGGTAAGGCAGCCGAACACGGCAAGGCCGCAGGCAGCGATATGAAACAACGGCAAGGGGTTGACCCAACATCCGCCATCTCCCAGCTCGCAGCGTTCAGCTACGAAAAAGTCCGAGTTGAGGCACCCCATGTGGTGCAGCAGGGCACCCTTCTGTGCACCGGTCGTGCCCGAGGTCCACATCACAATATAGGGGTCGTATGGCTTGACTTCCGGAAAGGGTACAAGTTCATTGCCGGTATTAATGAAGGCTTCGAAATCGGAAAAGCAGATGACCTCTCTCAGTGAGGGTAGATCTTTCTGGGCCTGCAGGGAGGCTTCAAGGGTATTGAATCCGCGGTACTCGTCAACGACAAACAAACCGGACACCTTTGCCAGATCCAGGACATAGTGGAGCTCTCGCTCACGATATTGCGGGTTGATTGTAACCAGGATCACACCTGCAATGGCAGAGCCATATTCCAGCAGGACCCATTCGGCCGAATTCGGAGACCACACAGCCACACGCTCGCCTGGTTTGAATTTCTTCAGTAAGGCCGAGGCAACCCGTTCAGCATCCGCTAGCAACTGAGCATACGTCCACCTCCTCCGCTTGCCGGGATCGGGTACGCCGTCGACCAGGGCGATGCGGTCTGGGACCTCAGCGGCAGCCTTCCGCAACTCTTCACCGACGCTCCATTCGCGTAGCACACTAGACGTATCATCCGGCCAATAGGACTCTTTAAGAACGGTTGTGTGATACTTGTCTGACTTAATCATTACTATTCCCCCTAGGCATTAATTATTATATTGACTGGAAACCATACTCATTCCACATATCCCTTTCACTTTTCCCCTACTTCCCCGCCTGCTGAAATACCTGTTGAAGCTGTGCAAGCTGCAACTGGCTCTCCGGTTTTTCTTCATCCAGGCTTTTTATGAGCTGGGCATTCATGCGCTCCTTCATCGCCAGATAGGATGCGCGCTTCTTGTTCAGCCCTTTCGCAAAATTCATGACCGCAGTCATCAGCTCGTCCATCGGATATGCCTTCATCACGATGTGGTGTTCCTCGCATTCTTTTCCTGTGACCCGTTTCCCAATATAATAAAGTTCGTCGAGCTTATAGGCGGGAATGACCTTCTTAACTATGTCCACCATGCTCGGCCACAAGGGGATACCGAGATCCACTTCGGGTATACAAAAGAATCCCCTGTCTGACCGCATGAAGCGAAAATCGAAGGAGCAGGCCAAAATGGCCCCGCCCGCAAAGGCGTGGCCGGTAATGGCGGCAATGGTGGGCATGGGGTAGAGGAATAGCCGCCTGAGCAGCCGGTTTAAAGTGGAGCAGAATTCATTGATAGCGACTTCGTCACCTGCCTGGACAATGCCCTTGAGCCAGTCAAGATCCACGCCATTACTGAAGATTTTATCATGAGCAGATTTCACTACAAGTGCATTTGCGTCAGTTTCATTTTCAATGACATTAATGATTTCCATGCATTCACGCAGGAATGATGTGTTGAACTTATTCTCTCCATTCTTCAATGTCAGAATGGCGACTCTCTCATCAAGTTCATAATCGGCAAGAGACATAAAATCATCCGTTAAAAAATAGTATAAGCAAACATGTTTTCATTAAACTGCATAAAAAAACCAACAACAATAACAATGTTTTCTTATCTATACATTTAATGTGCCAATTTTTTTTTATTGTAACCATATATATATCAAATATTTAAATCCGTACAATACTCTGATATTTGTCAACAAATGCTCCATAATTGAACATTTGTTGACAAATTTATTTATTAACTGTATTGTTCTTTCAACAAAAAACTTTCAAGAAATGAGTCGTACAATATGGAACAAATAATATCCAAATTGTCTGATGATGAGAAATTAATTTTCTATAATTTCGTTGCGTTTCCTGATTTTTTCTCAGTAGACTGGTTTCCTACCTTGCCAGTATCAAAAATATTATCGGTCGTTCGCCTGCTTGAAAAAAAGCAATGGATTGCACATGAACAAGATCGTGATGGATATTATACTTGGACTTCCAGTTTCCCCCGGCGGGATGCATTAGAAAATATCAGTCCTGAAAAAATATCCGGTATCTATAGAAATGCCATAAATACTCTTGGAAAGGAATTACCAGAAAGTGACGAGACTACTTTGTTAATATCCAAGTTATGCTTTCTTGCAGGTTTGCAAAAAGAAGATCTTGATGTCTGTTTGAAGGCAGCGCTCATAGAAGAACAAAAACACAGGGTTTCTGATGCTATCACAATCTATGATTCCATTTTGGAATTTTACAAAGGTAGTTCAAGTGAAGAATCAGCTGAACAATTTTCCGATATAACAGATATCTTTTTGAAAACACTTGAGCGCCGCATATCACTCTCGATTTTTGATCTAAGTCTTAAAAAAATTGAACCTTTTGTTTCACAATCGCTCGCTGCTGTTAAACACTTAAAAAATAAAAGATTACAAGCTTCCCTGGAACTCACGACCGGACAACATTACTGGATGTCTTTTGAACATGAGAAGGCCATTCAACACTTCGAGGACGGCTGGACAATCATCACACAACTTGATGATAAGGAATTATATAAACGAGGGTTAAAGGTTAAGGCATTAGTATTTATGACCAAGGGGCAATACCTTGAAGCTATAGAGTCATATGAAAAATCACTTGGTGAAATAGAAACTCTCGAGACTGATAATTTCTCTCATCTGGTCGCTCTAATGATCGCCCTTTGCTATGTACAGGTCGGCGTGCCACAAAGAGGTTTGGGAATTTCAGAGAGAATTCAGAAACACTGTGAAGAAACTAAAAACGAACCACTCCTTGCTTTTGCTCTTCTCGCAGCAGGGATGATATTTATGGAAATACAAGAGATTGAAATCAGCAAACCTTATTTTCAAAATGCCCTCAAAATAGCCGAAAGGGATAATCTCCCCATTCCAGAGGTCCTTGCCGGTATAGGCCTAGCAAGTATCGACTGTCTGGAGGAGAACTATGATCTAGCAGCCGAACATTACAAAGTTTTATTACATGCTCGAAAATCGAGTTGGTTTTATTTTCTTAACATATACCCTTATATTGAAACCTCCTATACTATCCATTTAAAAAGCTCTATTCAGCCCGTCGAACTTTCACCCCACCTTGAGTTTTTAAATGCTCAGAAAGAAAAATTAATAAATCCTTTACTGGTGGGAATGATCAAGAGACTTCAGTTACGAATGTCTGAAAACACGATGTCTCTAGATAAAAAAATCAGGGAAATGCTTAAAATTGAGGAATCAATGAAGCAAACAGGCGCTGCCTTCGAATTAGCAAAAACAAGAGTAGAACTTGCCAGATTGTGTCATCAGAATCACGACTGGCAGAAAGCTAAAGATTATGCCAAACAAGCTTATGATTTTTACCAACCGTTTGCACCAAATTGTTACCCGAGAGAACTGAAGCACTTGATTTCAGAAAACGCAATGCGTGATAATGAAAATTTATTCGATCTTGTCATTGAAATGGGGAATGCTGTAAATGAACAAGATAATTTGGTGCACCTTCTTACAAACGTAATCGCCTCTATAACCCGATTAACAGGTGCAGAACGTGCGGCTATTATTATCAATGATCCTGAATCATCAGAGCTTAAATTGGTTGCTTCGAGAAATATTATTAAAGAAGATTTACAAAAAGCAAAAGCTTCACACGGAACAGCTTTTGATGCCATATATTCTGCAATTAGATCAAACAATTCAGAAATAATCCAGTATCGTCTAAACGAACCGAATTCAACTGATTATCGACAGATAATGATAACACCTCTTCCATCGAAAAAACGAATCATTGGTGCTTTGTATCAAGACAGCAGATTTTTTCATTTTGATCCAAGCTCAAATAAAATAAAATTATTATATGCACTCGCGTGTCAGATAGGCGTTGCGATCGATAGAGCACGGGCCTATGATGAAATTGCCCAGCTCAATCAACAACTGATTCGGGAAAAACAATATTATATCGATGAAAAGGAAGAGTTTCGACCATTTTCTGAGATCATTGGTCAGAGTAATGCTGTTCGAGTGCTGCATGCATTGATCATGAAGGTTGCTCCCACCACTTCAGCCGTTCTCATTCACGGCGAAACAGGAGTCGGAAAAGAACTCGTTGCCCGGGCAATCCATCGGGAAAGCTCCAGAAAGGAAGGACCTTTCATCCGTGTAAACTGCGCCGCTCTCGCGGATTCTTTGATCGATAGTGAACTGTTTGGTCATGAAAAAGGCGCGTTCACTGGCGCAATTAAAACGAAAGCCGGACGATTTGAGTTAGCCAATCAGGGAACAATATTTTTAGATGAGATATCCGAACTTCCTCATTCCACTCAGACTAGATTGCTTCGTGTTCTTCAAGAAAAGGAATTTCAACGAGTGGGCGGCACCCAGATACTTAAGTCTAATTTCAGATTAGTCACGGCGACGAACAAGAACCTCCATGATGAGGTTATCGCGAAAAAATTCAGAGAGGATCTTTTTTATAGATTAAATGTGTTTCCAATCTATGTCCCGCCTCTGAGGGAAAGAAAAGACGACATTCCTCTGCTTGCAGTTCACTTTTATAATCTTTTCTGCACCCAAAACAACAAGTCAAAGATTGGCATTCCCGAATCAGAAATGAAAAAATTACAGAATTATTCCTGGCCTGGCAACATACGGGAACTTTCCAACATGATCGAACGGGCGGTGATCTCTGGAGATCGAATCAGTTTCCCGGAAATAGAAGTCTCAGGGGTAAATTTCTCAAAACATTCTGGAGACGGCAACCTCAAAAGCATCGTCACAAACGTTGAACGAGAAAGTATCCTTGAGGCTCTCAAGAAAACGAACGGCAAAGTCAGTGGAAAGGATGGTGCAGCAACACTCCTGGGAATGAACCGATCAGCCCTTCTCCATCGAATGAGGAAATTGGAAATACAAATTGAACGTAATGCAAAATAGGCTATTAAATAGTAGGGTGGCGCAGGGGAATTTCACCCCCCCCACGCTCTCACGGATCCGTACGTGACAGTCTCCCGTCATAAGGCTCTTATCATCCCACCGCAAAACTCAACTTGGCGGTTTTACCTTATCACCCGGCTCTGAGGTGGTCTGGAGTCTTCGGACAGAGAACAGGGCATGATAAGTTTAAAGCTGCTCTGGGCTCATGATCATGCCGCAGCCTCTTTCTGCGCGAGTGAAAAGGTGCAAATTGAATCGTGGCGACAGGAATGCTCTGCACATTCAGGCCACACAGCTAGTCCCGACTTTGACAGCAGAAAAAATAATATACAGTTAAAATGAAAGGTTACAGGCGCACCTTAAGCTTGTGCCACTACATTTTCACTTTTTGTAATACGAAGGACCTTGGGCGGTGGTTTGAGGCCGATGGCAGAAAACAACTTGCTGGCATTCCCGTTAATATCCGTGCGAACCCACATGGTCGTGGAACGTACTTTCACCGGAACGGCTCTTACCTCTTGAAGTTCTCGCATGGCTTCCAGCACGGTAAGGGGGCGCGGATCAATAAACTCTTCCTTGATGACGCGACTCTCCAACATCAATTTCTTGTCACGAAGCGCTTTCGTCATTAATGATTCGCAATAGTAAGCGATAAAGCACAAGGTCAGATGGCCCACAATCCGGGGATCAGTCCAGTGAAAAATCGGACGGGCTTTTAGTGTTCCCTTGATCTCGCCAAACGCGTCTTCCACAATCCACAAGGTCTTGTAGTTTTCAACAATCTCTTTGGCTTCCATATCCGTAACATTGGTGACCACCCCGAAATACCCGTCCCGCATGGCATCTTGGGCAACCGCTTTTTCGTTGAGGGCAAAGTCCTTATTGTCGTTCAGCCCTACAACATACCGCTGGTAGGTGGTATTGGTGACAAACTCTTTGGCCGTGATCTTTTTCTTTGATAACTTTTTGCGTATCTTATCGAGAACTTCTTCTCGCGCCTTTTGGTCGCGTTGGGCCCGTGCCCGTGACCATGTAATGATACACCGATTATTCTCATGGCTTGTCTCATACACGGCCAGATCATCGTTGAGCCACTGGTATCGTCCAATATCGTAAAATTCATCATGACGGTTTTTAAAGACTGCCAGTTTTATTCCGACAATAAACTCGCCTGTTTTGTTTTCACCGCTCAGTTCCTTGAGGTTGGCCTTTGAAAATAATCCCCGGTCACCCACAAAGATAAATCGCCGAATGCTGAACTTGTCACGTAATTTGGCAATGATATCTTTGATGGTTTTCCCCTCAAACGTGTTGCCGGGATAGACCTCAAAGCCAATCGGGATGCCTTCCGGCGTCACCAAAAGCCCTAACACCACCTGAGTGCAATCGCTTCGCCGCTCTTTGCTGTAACCAAATTGCCGCAGATCGCCCAGATCCGTCCGGGTACTTTCAAAGCGAAGCGTGGTCAGATCATACAAAATCACATCCACTTCCCTGCTCAACAAATCGCGGTCGCGCCAAAACAGAGCTTTTTCAATTTCATCTTTATGTTCCGCCAGCAAATCCAGGGTCCGATACAATTGGTGAAGTCCAATATTTTGAGTCACCATTTCCGGGTAGAATCGTCTTTGCCAATGTTCGAAGACTTTGAGTTTGGAGCCCGGTCGCACAAACCGAGCAGTGGCCAGGGTAAAGACAAGTCCCCGTAAATCGAATTCCAATTGGAGGTGTCTGGCGGCGATGGATTCCAAAATAGGGTTGATGCCGCTCTTTTCAAACAATCGGTCCAGAACCAAAAGTGGCCCAAGGATATACGTGTCCTTCACATCAACACTTTTAGCCAGTTCCAATATGGTCAGCACTTCTTTGTGTTTGCTGATGGCCGCAAGGAGTTCATCCATGCGGTCTTCGCCGGCCTTGCCCAGTGACAGCAGGGTGCGGTGTCTGACTTTACCGTTTTGCCGATAGCTCTCCACAAGGTGGTAGTAGGTCTGTCCAGCGGAATTGGTGGTTGCTTTGATAAACATGTATCGTGTTTACCACGTTTATCGATAAATGCAATATATTATTGAACAGAATGCTATTTTTGTTCACTACACTTTTGAAAACTCCAGAACACTTCCATTGATATTATTAATGTTTTTTTGAACAAATCCACGTTTGCTGTCAAAGTCGGGAGGAATGCTCTGCACATTCAGGCCACACAGCTAGTTGAATTACCGTCCTCGCGTATCGGAAGCTTATCTAATTTAAGAATCAAAAGAGCAGAATTCTAACTTAACATGTGGTACATTTCCAGGGGTTGTCACCGACGAGCCGAACAACGGCAGACACTGGCTGACTTCCTTGTCTAAACCATCAGGTGTCTATGGAGGACGATCATGCAAAAGTCAAACAAATCAGGGAGGAGTTCTTTTTTTACAAAGAAGCCTCAGAGTCTCTATAAATTTATTAAGAGTGCTGGCGACAAAGTATTTGAAGCCCACCCATTTGGTCTTCTGACATCAAAAAAAAATAAGAATTATGCTGAACGAATTGTCAAAGAATGCGGAGGATCTGAAGGGGCCATTAGTAAAATCATCATTGATTCATTTGAGCCAGATGTCATCACCCTTGAATTGACAGGAAAGCAGCACGAGGTGAGTAAGCAAGGAGAAGCCGTTTTCAAAGGCTACACAAAAGCCATTGAGGCACTTGAGAAAGTTGCATCACAGGAAGTGATTGCAGATGATAAATTGTATAGTGGTACTCGAATAGGCAAGACAAACATAAGCCTTCGGGAAGCCATCATGGATGATGTTAAGGATTTAAAGAAAAGGCGGGCTGCTTGGGCAAGTCTATTTATTGTACACCCAGAATTGAAAACTGAGCCAATGCCCCGCACCGTAAGGCGGATGATTGAGAATCAAGCATTTTGCCTTTTTCAATATATCGATAAGTGTTTTCGAGACACAGGCAAACCGATCATGGCTAAGGATGTGCATGCGTTCATCAGCGAGCTGTTTAAGGCTATTTACAATCATCCATTGTTTAATGCCCATGTGAAATTCACACCGACAAAAATCAAAGAATATTATGATAACGGAAAACGTGATCGACGGATGAAAAAATCATCACTCCGTAAATCGTTGGAGCAATTACGAAGCGTAAAATTAGATTAAAACAGAAGATAATTTACGCTAAGTATCTAATATTATTGATATAATTAAGGCTTAAGGTATAGTGACCCCCAAAGGAAACAAAGTCCGGTGGGGGTTTTTTTATGGAACTAAAGCTTTTGAATAAAATCATCTCTTTTCTTAAACCGATTTTTAAAAACATTCCTCGCTGGATAAAAAATATTTCAGGAGGATTGCCAATGACAAAATATTATAAAATTGAACATGTCCCTGTTGCAAAACTCACGAAAAACCCGGATAACCCACGCCTCATTAAGGATGATCAATTCAAATCCCTCTGCAAATCTCTGGAGGATTCCCCGGAGCTGTTCGAAGCTAGGCCTATTCTAGTTTCTCCGGAAAACGGACATCTTAAAATCCTAGGTGGCAATATGCGATTCGAGGCCGCAAAGAAACTTAAGATGGCTTCTGTGCCGGTTATCGTAATGAACGGCCTGACGGTCGAACAGAAACGTGCAATAGCCATCAAGGACAACGGATCATGGGGCGAGTGGGACTTCTCGATGTTGGCCGACAAATGGTCAGACCTTCCGCTTGGTGACTGGGGCGTTGAACTACCGAAGAACTGGCTGGTCGGATCTGGCGAAGTCACCGGGGACGACTTTGACGCACAGACCGAAGCTGAAAAGATCGTCAAACCCATCACCAAAATTGGCGACATCTGGCTACTGGGTAAGCATCGAATTATGTGCGGGGATGCGACGAATAGGAAGGCTGTCGAGCGGCTTTTGGGCGAACAGCAGGCAGGATTGTTACTAACGGACCCGCCATACGGAATTAACATCGTGAGCCAAATCGACAAAACGACTGGCAAGGGTAAAATTGGACGCAGTGGAAAAAGTTATTCACCGATTATCGGAGATGCAACAACAGAAACGGCCCAGAAAATTTATCGTCTGAGCCAAGAGATCGGCATCAAAAATGTTATGCTTTGGGGCGGTAATTATTTTACTAGTTTTCTCCCACCTTCGCCCTGCTGGATAATCTGGGACAAGCGTGGCGAATTCTCTTCCAATAACTTCGCCGATTGTGAAATCGCCTGGACAAGCTTCACCTCGCCAGCAAGAATTTATCGTCAGATCTGGAACGGTTATACGCGGGAAGGGAAACGTAATGTCGAAGGGCTAACAAGAGTTCATCCAACACAAAAACCAGTCGGACTTTTCGCCTTCTGCATCAGCAATTATTCGAAACAGGAAGAGATCATCATCGACCTGTTCCTCGGATCCGGCCCTGCTCTAATTGCTGCCGAGCAATTGCGTCGCGTCTGCTATGGCATGGAAATAGATCCGATTTATTGTGATGTCATCTGTAAAAGATGGGAAACCTTTACGGGAAAGAAACCGATACTTGAACGGAACAGGAGGTAAAGAAAATATGTACAACGAAAAGTCGAAAAAGAATCTGAAGCTGTTTTCCAAAGAGAATCAGCCAAAGAAAAAGGGCCGGCCGAAAGGTTCCCTGTCTCTGACCAATGAAATAAAAAAAGTGTTGGAGGGAGTCGATGAAGCGAGTCAAAAAACGATTCTCGAACTCTTGGCCATTGGCGCCACAAAACATGCCATGAAGGGTAATGCGGCATATTTCAAAGAGATCATTGAAAGAATTGACGGCAAAATTTCAGACAAGACAGAACTCGCAGTTAAAGATAACGGTCCAATAAAATTTGTGGTGACATATGAAGACGAGAAAGAAGATAAATAAGACGAAAAAGATAAAAAAGGCAGATAATATTGAAAATATTGAACAAATTGTAATCAAACTTCCCGGGGAAAAGCATAAAATTCAACAGGATTTTATTAAATGTCCAGCCAGACGCATTATCATTCGGGCAGGCCGACGGGGAGGTAAAACAGTGGGCGTTGCTGTTCGAGCTGTTTTAAGGTTTCTGCAAGGCAAACGGGTTCTTTATGCCGCACCTACAGCTGATCAGGTCTACACATTTTGGACAACGGTGAACAGAATCCTGGCTGTGCCAATAAGAATGAAAATCTTTTACAAAAATGAGACAGATAGATATATCGAACGACCGGGAACGAATCAACGCATTAAGGCCAAGACCGCCTGGAATAATGATTCACTTCGTGGCGACTTTGCTGACGAACTCATCTTGGATGAATTCCAATTAATGAGTGAAGACACCTGGGGCGTTGTCGGAGTTCCAATGCTCCTGGATAAAAATGGCACTGTCATTATTATCTATACGCCACCATCTCTTCACAGCCGATCAGTCAGTAAAGCCAATGATAAACAACATGCCGCAAAGTTATTCAGACAATTCCAGGTTTGTGAACAGGAGGATCCTGTTCGCTACAAAACATTCACTTTCTCTTCAGATAAAAATCCATATATTAGCACCGATGCATTAGCTGAAATTTCAAGGGACATGACCTCTCTTTCATATCGCATGGAAATTCTTGCAGAAGATATTAATGAAGCGCCTGGGGGACTTTGGAAGCGAAATGTCATTGAAGATTCAAGAATACAGAATTCTCCATCGGATTTTGACAGAATTGTTGTTGCCGTGGACCCATCCGCTACGGCTGAAGGTGATGATGCAGGTATTATCGTCGCTGGAAGGATCAATGATGAAGGATATATATTAGCTGATTTGACAGTTCAGGGAGGTCCTTTAAAGTGGGCGGAAGCCGTAGTGAAAGCCTACAATGATTATCAGGCCGAACTAATCATTGCTGAAAAAAATAACGGCGGTGACATGGTTGGGCTCGTCATCCAACAGGTTGATCAATTTGTTCCTGTTAAGCTCGTGACGGCGAGTAGAGATAAGCATACACGAGCAGAACCCGTAGCAGCAGCCTATGAGAAGGGCCGCATTCACCATGTTGGCAGTTACCCTCACCTTGAAGATGAGATGTGCCTTTGGATACCCGGTGACCCCTCACCTAATCGTATGGATGCTCTTGTATGGGCATTGACTGAGCTCATGATTGACCCAACTCCAAAATGCGGAATATGGATTATAGATTTGAATGATAATGTTGATGATGACGACTGAGGGAGTATCTCGTTTTTTTCTCGTTTTATACGAGATTTTAGGAAAGTGGCTCAAAGCGTCCCAAATGTAATCGTGGTATTAAATTAATGCAAAAAGTGAATGGAATTTGCTGCAGAGACTGGTTCACCGCAGACTGCCAGCACCACCAAGATTTCCTCCTCACAAGAGATTTTCCGGTGTATGCGCACTGAGATGATCCGGCGCCTCAATCTTTGTGGAGTTTTCTTCACTGCCGCAACAGTATTTATGTTCCGCGTCTTCAATGCCGATGCGTGAAACCGCCCACTCATTAGCGATATGAAAACACACCTGCTTTCAGCATCTTCCTAATTTTAACTTGACAATAGAACGCACGTTCTACTATGTCTTGCTCCATCAGAATAGTCTCATGCACAATTTGAAGAGAGCAAGATATGTCATTGTTGGCAAAAGAATACCATACCCGGCGGCCACGGGATTCGGACTATTATCACTGCGTCGAGGATTATTTTGAAACCTTTGTGCATGTTTATGATGATCGTTTTTCCAGACAGTACGGATTTTGGCGGCCGTATATCGAAAAGGT
>Ga0209202_1001212_pt1 | contig 16427 bp, 15 predicted proteins | sample AD_UKC032_MetaG_FD_184416 | JGI IMG/M metagenome (GOLD analysis project Ga0209202, IMG submission 184416) | Active sludge microbial communities of municipal wastewater-treating anaerobic digesters from USA - AD_UKC032_MetaG (SPAdes) (version 2) | ecosystem: Engineered > Bioreactor > Anaerobic >... | reverse complement strand
TGACGGCAAGATCCATAATGAACCACATTGCTTCAATCCCGTGACCCGGGTTCAGCAACCTGCCCTCAAATGAATCAGAAAAAGAACCGTCGGGACTGACATTTTCGCGGATCAGACCCGAGTGTCTGTCATAAAAGACCTCCATGACTTCATGGATACAACGGTCAATAGTTTCATCGACAAAATTCTTTTCAAGGAGATGTTCTATTTCGAGGGAAAGATTACAAAGTATCATCGGTAATGAGAAGCTTTTCAGTGGACGGGTTCCGGGCATGACCTTGTTATACATTCCCTTCGGATTTCCCGCTCGTGATAATATATTCCTGAATGTTCTGACAGCAATGTCTGAATAATGCTCATTACCTGTTGCTTTTGCCAGCTGTCCGAATGCCATTGTTGCAAAACAATCCGAGAAAATATTATATGGTGCCACAAGAGGTTTACCTTCACGGTTCAATGAAAAATACCAGTTACCGTCTTTGTCATGTCCGTATTTATCCAGAAACTGTGCTCCATGTTCTGCAATATCAAGCCATTTATTATTCTTCTCCATATTGTTGTAAATAGCAGAGAACAACCAGACCTGCCTGCCCTGAAGCCAGATAAACTTATCAGTGTCAAATACGTTTCCGTACCTGTCAAGACATGTAAAAAATCCACCGCACTCCTTATCTATCGAGTTTTTTTCCCAGAAAGGAATAACATTCCCAAACAGTTCATTCTTATACTGTTGTGCCAGAGCATCAAATTTTTTTTCCATTAATTGAGTGAAATTACCTGTGAATTATTTCTTTGAAAACAGATCGTTGATACCCAGGTTTCTTACATCATCCCTGAAACTGTCGAATGAATCATCAGGCATATTATAAACAGGGGGACGGAAATTACCGCAATCAAATCCGGCAAGTTTCATATATGCTTTACCGGTTGCCATTCCGCCATATTTGCCCAGCAATTCGATCATGTCGATGGATTTTTGCTGCAACTTTCTCGCTTCCGCAAGATTCCCTTTATTGAATGCCCCGATGAGCTTATGGTAGAGAGGGGCTGCATAATTATAAGTGCTGCCAACGAATCCTTTACAACCCAGTGCAAGAACTGCAAGCATACATTCATCTCTTCCGTAGAGCATATCGAATTCACCATCCCGGAAATTGATGCACGACATAAAATCCATCAGATCCTCATCTGTATACTTGAGACCAGCGAAATTCGGAAGCATTGCAGTGATCTTTTCCAGGAATCCGATCATCGGCATCCTGACACCCGTAAGGACAGGTATGTTATAGAAATATACCGGCATTTCAGGAACAGATTCACCAACAATGGAAACAAATTCAGCAAGCTTCCCGGTATCGGAAGGTTTGAAGTAATATGGGGCCACCATTGCCACTGCCGTAAGTCCTGCTTCATATGAGAAAACCGCATTCTCAATGCATTCCCTGTAAGATGTCCCTCCTATCATATTAATTACCTTTACCCGGCCATCTGTTTTTAAACATTCTGCCCATGCGGATGTCTGAAGTTGTTTTTCTTTCTGGGTCAGGGAAGGACCCTCTCCTGTTGAACCGTTTATAAATGCTCCGATCACTCCGTTCTGTGCCAGAAAAGAATAGTACCCGGGAATAATATTCAGATTAATGTTTCCTTTCTTATCCATCGGGGTGAATGGAGCGGCTACAAGTCCTTCGAATTTTTTGAATTTCATTATTTTGGTTATTTATTTTGAGGTTTTTTAATACGGGTTAGATAAGGGTTTGACGGTTTGACGGTTTGACGGTTCGAGGGTTTGACGGTTCGAGGGTTTGACGGTTCGAGGGTTTGACGGTTCGAGGGTTTGACGGTGTTAGGGTAGTATTTTATGGCGTATATTATTTTTATTGTTTGGATTTCAAATATATTTATTTCCGGTGAAGAAATTCAATTTATTACTACTGGATTTGAATTATACCTGTAACACATGGCTCTCTCTCCCTTCGCTCCGTGGTCTCCTCCTTCGCTAAAGCTACGGAGGACACGTGTGTTCTGTGCTCTCCTCCTTCGCTAAAGCTTCGGAGGACGCGTGTGCTCTGTGCGTTTAAAACTTTGATCCTTTCAGTATATCGCTTACCGGAATTTTCTGAAAAAAGAGTTCTTTCGAGCCTTCGTAAAGGATACCCACGGTCTTTTCATCAACCATAGTCATGCATGAATAACCGTAACCCTCAGGTTCATAAATTTCAAGCTGATATTTTTCAGGCCAGGTTGAGCCTTCATCGAGGCTGGCTTTAATTGTCATATCAGATCTTGAGATTTTATTATCCGGATTTGAAAAGAAAAGAACTTTTTTCTTTATCCCCTCAATAAAAATATCTGCTGAAATGAGGCTGGCCATACAGTTGGGTTCCGGCAGGGCTGAATTGGATGATGGATGGACGACCCAGGTTTTTCCCAGGTCTTTTGTAACAGCTACTGCTCTTCCGTTAGTCACACCTTTTTCTTTCCTGTTGAGGTCATCACGCATATTGAGCATCAGGGCGCCGTCGGACAGCTCAACGACCTGTGCTTCGGTAGTATTTGACACAGCCCCTGTCCCGATATTCCATGTTGTTCCACCGTCACGGCTCCATACTATTGTTGAATGACAGCTATACTGGCCCCCGTCGAGAGCAGGTTCACCGATATCCGCCTTGAATTGTGCCGGAAAGACCAGAGTACCGTCTTTTGTTGTAATTCCCCGGCCAGGACCCTGTAACAGCAGCTGCCATGAAGGATCTTTTATCTGTTTCGTTATATTGACCGGTTCGGACCATGTAATTCCGTCATCAGTGCTTTTGACTATCAGGAATTGTCCGGTTTCTTCCGGTGTCATTCCGGGTCCCGATGCGTTCCAGAGCATAAGGTCGCGCGATGCTCCGCTCATCCAGAGAGCCGCCACCCATATAGTGTTGGTTTTATGATCATAAAGTACACATGGATCTCCTGTCCCATTAAGTTCTTCGGGACGTCCTCCATATTCTCCCATATCCATGATTACTTTCATCGGTTCCCATGAATTACCACCGTCGGTGCTCCGGCTCATCCCGATATCAATGTCCTCCTGGAGATCTTTACTCCTTGTATACCTGTTGTCATAAACAGCGATAAGGGTGCCGGAATTTGTTGTGACCAGTCCGGGTATACGGTAAGTATCACAATTATCCTGCCCGGCAGCCCGGAGCACCTGTCCGAAGCGTACAATATTTTTCCCGGAAGGCATCTTAAGATCGATCTTTGTCCGGTCAGATAAAGAAATACTTAAACCTTCAATTATCAGCCTGGCCATCATATCAATATTTTCAGCAGGATCAAAGCAGATAATGATCCTGTTCAGTGAATCACTTAATGTGATGGCTCCATCTATCTTATTGTTGACTGAAGGCTTGTCTGAATTTCCGAAAAATTGTTTCTGAGCTGATTCCGATCCACTGTAAAAATATGCATTTATGGATTCAAGATTTTCCATCCGGCTTGTTTTGTTGAATTTCAGACTGATACTCTTTATCGAAAGGTTTTCATCCGTGTAATCAGCAACAGGAAAAGTTATAGTTACGAGTTCGTTTTCAACCCGACCAGCGAGGACAGGTTGCTGACTTATCTTAACCAAGTAACCATGGTTCTCCCCGTTATCTTTTGTCGATTCTGACCGGTGCAGGCATGAAAAATAAATGACTGCGATTAATGGGAACATTAAAAATATTTTCAGCCTCATAATCTTCCTGATTTGGTTTTCTGAAAAAAAGGAAACACTAAATTTACAAAATAAATGTAATTTTAATGAATTCTAAATCAAGTCAGACATAAGCGCTCCGTTTTAAGGTTTTGCAGAATATCGGAGTTTGCTTATGGGACTGACGAGGTGGAAACGTCCGCAGCGGCGAGCGGCAAGCGGCGAGGCGTGAGGCGTGAGTCGTGAGTAATGAGGGGTGAGGAGTAGTGAGCCATGAGGGGTGAGCATGGTAATTAACCGAAAAGGATTGCTTCATCCCGCAATCTTAAGATTTCATCAAAGATGCATGGTTACGAAGCGGGATTCGCAATGACGGTGCTCTTTACCTGACTCGTAGTTGACGAAAAACTATAAATGACAAATATTTAATTTATGAGAACAAAACTTCTATTCGCAGGTATTATTACATGTTTGATATTGATATCATTTTCGTGCCGGACAGAGAAAGGCATTACAGAAGTTGAGGATCTGACAAAATATGTCGATCCGCAGATCGGGACTGCTCACTGCAGGTGGTTTCATGTCGCCCCGGGAGCCAGTCCGTTCGGGATGGCCAAGCCGGGACCTTCAACGGATGGCCATCTGGGTAATGCCAGTGGATGGGAGGCTGTCGGCTATGATTTCAGGCATAATTCAATTGAAGGCTTTCCTAATTTCCACGAGTTCCAGGTAGGTGGAGTGGTTTTCATGCCGACAAACGGTGAACTGAGGACCATACCCGGCAAGCTTGATTTTTCCGACAAGGGATATAGGTCAAGATTTGATAAACAGGATGAAATATTAAGTGCAGGCTATTATTCTGTCATCCTTAAAGATTATAATATCAGGGCTGAGCTTACATCTACGGACCGGGTAAGTTTTCACCGGTATACTTTCCCCGCAAACCAACAGTCCCATTTACTTTTTGATATTGGTAATAAGCAGGGTGAAAGCGGTGAGGTAAAAGACGCATCTGTAGCTCTTACAAGTGACGGCCGGGTTGAAGGATATGTCGAAACCTATCCCGAATATGTAAAGAAATACCAGACAGGGGCAAGTGTCAGGATGTATTTTTCTGCAGTTATTGACAAAAAGCCCGACAGATATGGTATCTTTCACGGAACAAAGGCTGAGGCCGGCAGGAAAGAGGCGAAGGGCAGAGGAGCTGGTCTTTATCTTACATTTTCCACAAAGGAGAATGAAAGCATAACTATCAAAGCGGGGCTCTCCTATACTTCTGTTGAGAATGCCCGTCTGAATCTCGATACAGAAGCAAAAGAGCTGAGGTTTGATGAAGCAAGAGAACTTACAAACGACAAATGGAATTCTTATCTGGGAAGGATCCGGGTTGAAGGTAAGATCCATGAGGATAAGGTGAAGTTTTATACCGGTCTTTATCATGCAATACTTGGACGGGGAGTTGCCAGTGATGTTAATGGCTCATATCCAAGGCATGACGGAACCAACGGGATCATTCCTGCAGGCTCAGACGGGAAGCCTGAATTCAACTTTTACAATACCGATGCTATCTGGGGCGGGCAATGGAATCTCATCCAATTATGGGCTCTCGCTTATCCTGAATATTTACTTGATTTTATAAAAACACACCTCAGGGTTTATGAAAATGCCGGATGGCTCGGCGACGGACTGGCATGCAGCAAATTTGTTTCGGGTGTCGGCACCAATCAGGTTCCGCTGGCAATAGTAAGTGCATATATGTGCGGGATAAGGGATTTTGATATTGAAAAAGCTTATGAAGCCTGTCTGAAGAATGAAATAACATCGGAAGGAAGAGTTTTCGGTGCCGGAAAGATGGATGTAGGCCGGTTTGTCAAGTATGGTTATGTACCTTATAACAAAACAGGTTCAGGATCCGATGAATTGTGGAAATTCTCGTGTTCGCATACACTGGAGTATTCCTTCACCTCATACGCAGTTGCACAGATGGCAAAGGCTCTCGGGAAAGATCAGGATTATGAGATGCTGATTGAATTATCTAAAGGCTGGGAAAAGATCTTTCATCCCAAAAGAAAGATGATCTGGCCACGGCTTGAAAACGGGGATTTCTTTGAAGAATTCGATGCATCAGTACCTCATGACGGCTTCCAGGAGGGAAATGCTATGCAATACTCATTTTATGTACCCCATGACCCTGAAGGTATGATTGACAAGATTGGAAGGGATGAGTTCAATACAAGGCTTGACAGCACTTTCTTAATTTCCCAAAAAGATATTTTCGGTGGAGGAACTGAGATACAGGCGTTTGCGGGAATTACCAAGCCATATAATCACGGCAATCAGCCATGTCTTCATACATCATGGCTTTTTAATTTTTCAGGAGCCCCTTCCAAAACCCAGAATTGGGTAAGGGCAATCCTGAATGAATTTTATGGTACGGAAGGCATTCACGGGTATGGATATGGTCAGGATGAGGATCAGGGTCAGCTCGGAGCATGGTATGTGATGTCGTCGATGGGATTGTTTGATGCAAAGGGACTTACAGAACCTGAACCGTTATTTGGTATTGGCAGTCCGGTTTTCGACAGGGTCATAATTGATCTGAGCAGCAAATACTATTCAGGAGAGCAATTTGTAATTGAAACTGAAAACAACAGTCCGGATAATGTATATATTCAGTCGATATCTCTGAATGGAAATAATCTCGCTTCAACATTCATCCGATTTGCAGATGTGGTAAAGGGAGGGATTATGGTTATAAAGCTGGGGAATGAGGCTAAAGATCAGATGGATTTTTAAAAATCCCAAAAATAGTCCGTTGGCTGAAGAGGCTGTGTACAAATCCTTTTCTACCCCCCATCCCCCCAAGGGGGGGGCTTTGAAAGCATCAGTAATTTATTAAGTCTCCCTCTTCGCCTTCGCATAACTGAATCAGCGAAGCTTGGTGTGGGATTTAAGGATAAGACGATGAAAGGAAGTTTTTTCACACGGACTCTGAAAACAATGGCAATTGATACATTGAAATATTCAGGGCGCAGAATGATCTGACATTCGGTTATTAGTTATATAGTGCTATTTTACACATAATTAACTCGCTGTAAAAATGAAAACAATTATTTGTGAAAGGGTTTTGCACAAAGGAGAAAATCGTGTTACCCTGAGGTTTCCCTACGACAATGAATTAATAAAAATAACGCGGAGCATTCCGGGATCAAAATGGAGTCAGAGTCTGTATAGCTGGCATATTCCGGATGATGCAGAATTATTTAAAGATCTTGCCGGATTGTATAGTGGATTAGCTGTTCTTGATGATTCAGGATTAAGAACTCATCATCCTGAAAATATCGGTGTACAAAAGGCTGATGAAAGAAAAGAAAAAATTTCGCAGCCTGATATTTCTATTGAAATAAGGCGGATCCCGCTCAGTGAGAAAGGGAAGGCTGATATTGACAAATTCAGGAGGTGGATGGAATCAAACCGGTATCCGGAATCAACGATAAGGACATATACCGGAATGATAACAACATTTCTGAGATTTATCAGTCCGAAGGAAGCTGAAGAGTTCACTTCAGAAGATTTGGTAAGGATTGTTGATGAATACATTTTGCCAAACAACCTGAGCCGTTCCTTTCAGAACCAGATGATAAGTGCAATAAAGAAATTTTACGGGAAGATATACAAGTCAGTGATAGATCCGGGTGAAATATCAAGGCCCAGGCCACAGCATCGTTTACCGAATGTTCTGAGCAAAGAAGAAGTGAAGAGGATACTTGATTCAGTGGTTAACGAAAAGCATCGGACTATGTTAAGTCTGGTTTACGGATGTGGTTTACGCAGGAGTGAAGTTCTCGAGTTATTACCATCGGATATTGACAAGGACAGAAGGCTGATGCACATAAGGCAATCGAAAGGATTTAAAGACAGGATTGTACCTTTAACGGATAAGTTATTGCAGATGTTGGATCTTTATCTCTTACATTACAAGCCAGTAAAGTATTTATTTGAGGGGCAATATAGTGGCAGGCAGTACAGTCCGGAAAGTCTGGAGAAGGTATTCAGGACTGCATATGAAAAAGCAGGCATAAAGAAGAAGGATATCACTTTACATGGATTGAGGCACAGTTACGCGACGCATCTTCTGGAAGCCGGGACTGATTTAAGATACATACAGGCTTTATTGGGTCATAAGAGCAGTCGGACAACAGAGATATACACCCATGTAACGACACATAGTATTCAGAATATCCGTAGTCCGTTTGATGATTTATGAACAGAATCAGGTTTTATATTTACCTTTAGCTACCTGATAACTCAAAAAAAGGTAAATAATGAGTAACACGCCCCATACCGTCAAACGTTGAACTAAACCGACACCTGTCGGTAGATGTGGTTTAAAATTCGTAGCTTGTATGATTATTCACTTTATAATCATACTACAATGAAAAAAAAATCATTAGAAGATCTGGTCCTGCGTGAGATGCAGACCCGCAATTACAGTCACAGAAGTATAGGCACGTATATTCATCAGTTGAATGAAATAGAGAAGTATTACAAATGTTCGATTGATGAAGTCAACTCAGATCAGGTAAAGAACTTTTTACAATACTCGATTACGGAACGGAACTTATCAGTTTCCTACATTAACCAGGTGATCAGTGCAGTGAAGATACTTCAGCAGGATGTTCTTGGCAAATCGTGGGAATCAATCCGGATAAAAAGACCAAGAGGGATTAAGAGGTTACCAGTTGTCCTTTCAAAGGAAGAAATCAAATCAATAATTGAGACTACGAGGAATTTAAAACACAGGGCTATTTTAGCTGTGATTTATTCTGCCGGTTTGCGTATCGCTGAAGTTATCAGTCTGCTACCATCTGATATTGATTCTGACCGGAAACAAGTCAGAGTCCAGGGTAAGGGGAATAAATACAGATACACCTTATTATCAGAAAACACGCTTAACATGTTGCGGATGTATTGGCGGGCATACAGACCTGTACGATATCTTTTCGAGGGGCAGAAGAAAGGACAACCAATCAGCAGAGAAACCATTCAGAAGGTATTCAAAGAATCCTGTAAAAGAGCCGGAGTAAAGAAACAGGCGACCATACATAGTCTGAGGCATTCTTTTGCAACACATCTGCTTGAAAACGGAGTAAACCTGAAAATCATTCAGGGACTATTGGGTCATTCTTCTTTACGAACCACCTCAATTTATCTTCATGTAACCCGGCTTGACCTGGCATCGGTCAAGAGCCCTTTTGATGAAATAGCCTGCTAATGTTATGGAAAACCATAGGCAAAAGATCGAGATCGCCGATATTTTCAGACGGTTCGAAGCAGATTATTATCAAAAGCACGACCTGAGCGTTGAAAAGAAAAAAGTATTTAATTCTATCATTAATTGCCGGTCCCAGAGCATGGGTGGACATACTCTGAAATGCGACACATGCGGATATGTTCAGCATGCCTATAATTCGTGCAGGAACAGGCATTGTCCCAAATGTCAGTACTTAAAACAGGTATTATGGGTTGATAAACTTAAAGTCAGATTATTGCCGGTAAAATATTTTCATATTGTTTTTACAGTTCCGTCAACACTCCATAGTTTATTTTATGCCAACCAGGCAATCTGTTATGATTTACTTATGAGATCAGCCTCACAGGCAATACTTAAAGCGGGAGAAAACCAAAGTTTTCTTGGCGCTAAAACCGGAGGAGTTGCAATTTTACACACATGGGGTCAGGCACTCACGTATCATCCCCATGTTCACATGCTGGTACCTGCAGGCGGATTTGACAGCGATATGATTGAATGGATCAAATCTGAGAAAAACTTCTTTGCACCAGTAAAAGCTTTGTCATCTTTGTTCAGGGGAATATTTGCAGAGAATATTTACAGGAATGCAGATAAACTTGTACAATCTGTTAATGGTGAAAAAACTGATATCCCTTTTCTCAGAAGCCATATTTATAGAACCATTTGGAATGTATATGCCAAACCTGCCTTAAACAATGCGGAGAAAGTTATTGAATATCTGGGACGCTATACTCACCGGGTAGCCATATCAAATGCCAGGATAGTTGACATTGTTAATGACAAGGTGCTCTTTAAATGGAAAGATTACAAGCATGGTGGAAAGACAAAGATCATGAAGATCGATGCAGTGGAATTTATAAACAGGTTTATGATGCATGTATTACCTGTTGGGTTTTATAAGATCCGTTATTATGGGATCTTTGCCAATAAACTCTCCTGTGATTTGCTGGACACATATCTTACGTTGAATAACAAAGAAATGGAGATATCCACACTGGAAGGGAAGAGCTGGCAGGAAATAGTTCAGGAGATCTTTGGTTATGATCCTTTTCATTGCAGAAAATGTAAAACGGGTAGAATGCTCTGGAATGCCAACATTGATGCAGAACCAAGGGCTGCATGAGAAATACTACCAAAATGTTCTTTGAGATAAAATCATTTAGTAAAGGGAGTAAAATCTTTAATGGGTAAGGTATATTCAGTCAATACGGATTATCGCAGTAAAATGAATTGTAGTATATCTCAAAATAAGTAATCTGACTATTCACTCCCTCTTATAAACCTTTTTGAAAGGAAATGGCACATTAGAATGCCCATAGCACCAAAGGGCTTAGTCCAACTCAATTTTATACACAATCTTTTTTAGCTCCAATCAGGTAACGAGGTAATTTAATTGACTATCTTTAATGGAGTAACTGTAAAAAGACTGTGTATAAAATACTATTAAGTTATGTGCAATTCGCTGGCTTTCTGTACAATAGACAAGTCTTCAAGAGACATTCCGACCTCAATGACAGTTTTTGAAAAAAATCATAATCAACATTTTGAAATGTTCCATTATTAGTTAACTTTGCAAAATGGAACAAAAACGAAAATTGATCTTTTTTAAAAACTATTTTGATGATTTCTTCAATTCTTTATCATCAAAAGTTCAGGAGAAGATAGATTATGCTCTGTTCCTTGTGACTGTTGCAAACCGGATCCCTTCGAAGTTTTTTGAACATGTGACCGGGACTGATGGACTGTTTGAGATAAGAATTGAGTTTGAAAGTAATATTTACAGAATATTCTGCTGCTTTGATGAAGGAAATCTAGTTGTTCTATTCAATGGATTCCAGAAAAAGAGTCAAAAAACACCACGAGCCGAAATAGACAAGGCTCTAAAAATCAAAGATGAGTATTTTAAAAGTAAACAAAATGGAAAAAAATAAGAACATAACGACTTTCGAGGAACATCTTGAAAAAAGATACGGTAAAATCGGCTCCAGGACTAGAACTGATTTTGATATTAAGGCCAAGGCATTTGCCATTGGCGAAATAATCAAAGATGAGAGAAAGCAGGCAAAAATGACCCAGGAGGAATTAGCCCGAAAGACTGGAACAAGAAAAAGCTTTATATCAAGGATAGAGAACGGCCATTCAGACATTCAACTTTCAACCCTTTATAAACTTATAGAGCAGGGACTTGGAAAGAGAATAGAATTTACAATCAAGTGACAAATTAACAGAACAGCACATAACACGGACGGTAGGGTCAATAAGCTCGTCACAGTTTTTGCAAAACACTGCTCCTCAGACAAATCCTGCTGAATCTTGTACCCGGATTCCCGCACCTACTCGCAATTATATCTTTTGTAACTTGACAGTTTTCTGGCTTCGGGATAGCTTGTACCGCGACACTGCGCCAGTGCCTTTTTGTAACATTTGTTACATATTGACAGCTATGTTTCATTTATCGGCTTTGTACCGCGACACGCGTAATGATCTATAGAACTTGTACCTGGATGGCAAAAACTGCGCCGTACCCTCCTTGCACCGTGACAGCTTTATGGTCTACCGGGACAGATTCGTGGCGGTGCTGTCGTCGGGTAACGCTTACTGAACCCTACCGCCGGGCCGTTATAGTGCATTCGGAGCAACTGCCTGATATCGAAACGAATTTAACAAACGCACTTTAACGGACAGTATAGTTTTAGTAAAGAACCTATGAAATCTTCTTAAAAAAATGCAACATGACTGATCTAGGTAGGATAAAAACTGCTCTTGAATTCCTGAAAGATAACGAAGGATTTAATGTTGGTGGTCTATTTTTAAGTCAAAAGGATAATGTGGTACATGTAGCTGGATGTACAAATTATTATTACATAGAAAATATCAACAAGAGAATTGCTATTAAAGAATTAGAAGACACTAAAGCTGAATTCAACGAGTATGTAGAAGCTTTACCTGACTTTAAGGATTTCATGAAAAACAAGGAAATTAACTATTATCTCATCTTAGACTGTGGTAAAGGGAGCATTCCGATTTGCAATGAGAAAAAAGGTGAAATAAATTGGGACATTGATATTGCAGACTAGACAGGACTAATGAACGTTTAGAAAATTAAAAAAGAGTCAACACATAATACTGAATATCTAGACAAAACAAAATATTAATAACAACGCACTATAACACGGACGGTGCTATAATTAATGGGCTTGTCATGGTTTTTGCTTTTGTTCCTGCACCCAAGACAGATTTGTAATAACTTGTACCGCGATCGCGCCAGTACACGTAATAAAACCTTGTATACCTTGACTTGTTACCTGCTCCCGATCAGTATTGTACCGCGACACTCGTATAACTTACAAAACTTGTACCCGGTCGGCAAAAACCACGCCATAGCCTCCTTGCACCGTGACAGCTTTCCGGCTAAAGTACCAGGATTCTACCTGGTGCTCGCGTCGGCTAACGCCCACTAAATTATACCGCCGGGCCGTTAGCAGTAAGCAAAGCACAGAATACCAAACAAATAAACATAAAATGAGACACAATAATATATTCACAATACTAATTATTATTATCACCAGTTGCTCAAATAGCAAGGGAGGAGATAAGACTCAATTTCAATCATTTATCAAACAACTGGATAAAATTGAGACCCCAATTACCTTCAATTCAAATAAAGAGTATGAAATAAAGCTTATGTATCCAAAAAACAATGCATTCTTTAATAAGATAGATAGTATGTATGGTGGATTTGGTGTTTTTGGACTTCTTTTTGAGAAAAAAGATTTCGTAGCAATCCTAGGTAACATACCAACAGATAGTGGAACACCATTGATTATGACTTTTAATAGAATAGGCAAAAAAATTGATACCCATCCTGTTTATGAGAATGTCATGGGGGATATGGGTATTTACGTTCAAAACTCTGAAACGATCTATCCAGATATGCAGATAGTTTTCGTTGATAGTACAATCACAAGAAAAATAAATGAAGACGGTTCGAACGAGAATCCTGGGAGTGATTCATTATCAGTAAAAATTAAAAAATACAAAATAGATAGTAATGGGAAATTTATCAGGACTGAATAAATGCCTACTGTTAACAAGACGGTATGTGTAATTGCCTTCGTCAGCCCGGGATTGATTTCAGGCAGAAAGGGAGCTCTCAGGTCGGGCTGCCGGCCGACGCGCGAGCTGTCATGGTTTTTGCAGGTCACTTAGAAAGTTTATCTTGATACCAAATTTTCAGCCGTCTACCGGGATTGCAAAAACACATGCCAGCCCCAGACAGACGGCAACTACACATACCGCAGAACGTTAGCATGCATTGTGAGACATCCTGTAGATTTAGCAAACATAAAAAATGAGCATAAAACCAAAGAATATAATCAGACTTGGACTTTTATTAACCGGATTTGCAATAATTGTAACTATTATGGTAAAATGGATAATTCCATTTATGAGGATTGACTCATGCCTTGACCAAGGAGGAAGATGGAATTATGATTTGAAAAAATGTGAAGGACTATATGCCATTTACAAAAATCGAATTGCGGACTATTACTACGTGTCTGACTTCGATACAACTTTAAATTGTGAATACTTAAAGAGAGGTAAAATGCTCGATTCGATGGCAAAATCAGTGGAAGAATTAATCACGATTTTAAACATGCGACAAAGCAAATGCAAAATTCAATATGTCGGCATAACTGGTGACACCTTAAAAATAAAGATTCTGGATGATGAATACCTGACAGAGCAGATGGGAACCGATGGAGCAGATTGCTACATGGCTGAAACAATTTACACCTTGACTGAAAATTATTTGTTTCACTTTGTGAGATTTCAAATGGATTATGGATCTCATGCAAGCCCTGGAGTATATAGCAGAAAGGATTATGAAAGAATGATACAGAATTAAACAACGCATGCCAATATGGTATAGTGCATGCGGGTTTCAGTGGTTTGCAAGCGTTTGTGGCTCATAGGTGTAACCTGATAGGAAATCGCTTCGTAATCCCGCACAACACCATACCATCAAACGTTGGGCATAATTATAAGATTATCACTTAAATAACAAGATTATGAAAAAACTAACCTTTGTCTCAATTCTAGTTTCCTTATCGCTGGCTGCCTTTTCACAAGAACTACATTCTCCTGCAGAGATTCTTAAAATAATGGAGAATTCAAATGTCATGTATGAAATGGATATGCTCACAAACCCAATTCTATGTCCAGACAGATCCGATATCCTAAATAGTAATGAAGTTTATAGAGTTACAACCGACTCCACAATTTCAACATATGATTACAATCTGAAATCAGAAGCACAACCATATTTTGAAAAGGCCGAAACGCACTTCACTAACCGTAATATTGATAGCGCAAGATTTTATTATGAAAAGGTTCTTGAAATGGATCCATCATATTATAAGGTAATGACATACATAGGTCAAATGTATGGTACAATGAAAAACTTTGACTTATCAAAACAATGGTACAAAAAGGCTATTGAGAGCAACTATATTGATTACATGGCTCATTGGTTCTTAGCTGATATATATAAAATGCAAGGAGTTATTGATAGTGCTGTAAATGAGGTAACTATTGCAATGATTTTAAATAGAAACAACCCAAGAATTAAGATCGCCCAGTCAGATATTCTTAAACTAGCAAAAATAAAGGCTGATGATTGGTGTTTTGTGCCTCAAGTTGAAATCACAAAAGAGAATAACAATGTTAAAATCAAGTTTAATGAGAATTGGATTGGATATGGCATGGCTAAGGCCCTCTGGCTTTATGAACCAGGTTATAAACAATCTATGGGCGTCAAAGAAAATGTCTATTCATCTCTTGAAGATAAAGAGTGCCTTCTGAACCTAATGGCTGGACTAATAAACGCAAAAATAAATATTAAGAAGTATCCTGAACTGTCTACTTTGAAGAAAGCAATCGAGAATGATTACATTAATGAATACATTTTTTATGAGATAGTCCTACCGGATCATCCAATTGTAGCATATCAATTGTCAGACAATTTTATCTCAAGAATCAAAGATTATGTTCTAAATATACGTTATCAGTAATAAATAACTATGCCCAATAGGACGGTATATGCAATTGGCTTTCCGCACCGCGATCCCGATAATTTCGGGATTCTGGCTAAAGAGGATCGTTAAGTGGTCGGCGGTGCGGCCCGCCCCGGCTCCCGCCGGGGACTCCCTCCGGGTGTCACGGTTTTTGCCAACGCGACCATAAACAAATAACATCATAATCCTGCATCGCACCACGAGTGCAAAAACACCCCGACCTCACTTCGATCGGTGCGGGGCACAGCGCGCCACCGCGACTCTGCGCCAACGCCACATACCGCCGAACGTTATAGCCAATGCCAGCACAAAAATGAAAGAATATTTGCACTCAGGTAAATTATTATTTACCTTTGTGTCGATAAAGCCTATCAGCAGACAATGAAATGTTCTGAACTATATAAGATCCTGACAAAAGATGGCTGGTACCCCATTTCGCAAAAAGGTTCACATGTAAAACTCAAACATGACAAAAAACCAGGTATGATCATCTTCCCAAACCATGGCAGTCAGGAAGTAGGTAAAGGGCTTGAGAAAAAGATACTCAAGGATGCTGGTCTGAAGATGGAGAATTAATAAAAGTGATGGAGATGAAAACAACAAACAGAAAGATAAAAATGATAGTGGAAAAGACAGATACGGGTTTTTCTGCTTTTTCTGAAGACTATCCTATCTATACTACTGGCAGGACAATTCCTGAGTTAATTGATAATGCTCTTGAAGCTGCAAACCTCTTTTTTGAAGAAGAAAGCATTCGCATTACTCAAGAGAACCTTAAGTTTGAGATTGACTTTAAACAGTTCTTCCAGTACTACAAAGTCATTAACGCTAGGTTTCTTGCCAACAAGATTGGCATGAATCCAACCTTACTTTCTCAGTACGTACAGGGTCGTAAGAAACCATCTGATGCCCAAACAGAAAAAATTCTACTTGGAATTCATCAAATAGGACAGGAACTATCAGAGATAAACCTTATACACAGACCTTAATAAAGGGCACTGGCTATAACAGGTCGGTATATGTCATTGCCTTCCGGCTCAGCGGGAAAATTGAGTAATTGGAAAATGAATTTTAAAAGCGCTGGCCGGTCCCTCCCTCCCTGGCGTCATGGTTTTTGCACCACTTGAAAATTCTGTAATTAAAAAGCAACTCTGCGGTCATCTAGTACGAGGGCAAAAACACATGCCGCCCCAATGCAGCGGCAACTGACCCATACCGGCCAACCAGTTACCGGCAAGGCTACAAAACCCGAGCCGAAAACAAAACCGTTGAAAACTTAGGGACAATTTTGACCAATTAAAAGCATTTAAAAAGTAACTTTGCTAAAAAACTTAGGACAAAGAAAATG
>Ga0209202_1001207_pt1 | contig 16460 bp, 12 predicted proteins | sample AD_UKC032_MetaG_FD_184416 | JGI IMG/M metagenome (GOLD analysis project Ga0209202, IMG submission 184416) | Active sludge microbial communities of municipal wastewater-treating anaerobic digesters from USA - AD_UKC032_MetaG (SPAdes) (version 2) | ecosystem: Engineered > Bioreactor > Anaerobic >... | reverse complement strand
GGGGGGGGGGGGGGGGGGGGGGGGGGGGAGAGGTAAAAATATCAGGTTCTGTTATATGCATCCTTGAGCAATTCAATTTCTGCATCGTCACCCGTAAATTCATTCTTATACCACCTGTTCTTAATGGATAAATGCCTCAGGCTGGGGTGAATGACAAGGACTATCGTCGATTTGATCCCGGGACTCAGTTCAACATCCGGGATAATCTGGCCCTCCCTGTGTTTATCCATCTCTTTCATCGTCCTGTGTTTCTTCCATGCAGCAAAATGGTCACTTTCGTCCACTGACAAAAAGAACTTTACTACGGACATACCGAGTACGATGATTAGCCTGGGTTGTACAATGCTGATCTGAAGGGTAAGAAATTTACTGCAGGTTTTATACTCATACTTGATAGGTGTGCGTATGCAAAGCTGGTTTCGTTATATAGAAACAGCAGAAAAAATAATGTTTAATAGAGTGAGAGCCAGAGCGGGAGTGAGGAAAAAACAGAGCGAGTATGATGGAGAACCTTCGCTCTCACGCTCACACTCGCTCTGTTTTTGCTCCCCCTGCTGGACTTGAACCAGCGACCCTCTGATTAATCCCGCACATGCGGGACTCTAACCAACTGAGCAAGTACTCCATCAAATCGATCTCCCTTGACAAGTAATTCAATGAACTTCCGGGATTTCTGTTTCTTAATGAAACGTTCAAGTCGAATCGCTTCTGCCCTGCTTTCACCAACCGAAAAAAGAGCAGCCAAAATCCAGGGCCTATGTTTTGATGTAAATGTACTCCGGTCAGTATGGTTATGACAATGTAGTCTGCATTCAACATCCTCAGTATGACCAACATAGTACAGGTTACTGGTAGCTGAGTATAGAATGTAAATGTAATACATAAAAAAAGCCGGTAAAACCGGCTAAATTTTGCTCCCCCTGCTGGACTTGAACCAGCGACCCTCTGATTAACAGTCAGATGCTCTAACCAACTGAGCTAAGGAGGATTATTCCTTTTTTTCTCCTTCGCCCACCGACCCTCTGATTAATCCCGCAGTTGCGGGACTCTAACCAACTGAGCTAAGGAGGATTATTCCTTTTTTTCTCCTTCGCCCACTGACCCTCTGATTAATCCCGCAGTTGCGGGACTCTAACCAACTGAGCTAAGGAGGATTATTGAAACAGGTTTGCAAAGGTAGAGAAATATTTCTTCCCTGCAAGACGGACGATCAAAAATTTTGATCAATGCCGGCTGGCCTTCACTAAACAACAGATTTTCAAATACTAAATTGCTGATCCCAGCATTTTCTGCAGGCCATCGCGGAAGGTTGTCCTTACACTGAAACCCAGTTCTTCCTGCGCTTTCCGGATATCCGCCATGGAATGTTTCACATCGCCCGGCCGGGCCGGTGCAAAGACCGGCTCCGGGTGAAGTCCCGTCAGTTCTTGCAGGCTTTTCACCAGGTCGAGCAGGCTGTACTGCCGGCCGCATGCGATGTTATACACCTTCCCGGCGGCCTGTGCTGCGGTACAGGCAAGCAGGCAGGCATGAACGTTGTTGTCCACATAGGTGAAGTCGCGTGACTGCAGTCCGTCGCCATAAATCACCGGCCTTTCGCCGCGGCGGATCAGGCTGATGAACTTCGGGATCACGGCGCTGTACTGTGAAGCCGGATCCTGGCGGGGACCGAAGACATTGAAGTACCGCAGGCAAACCGTTTCAAGACCATAAAGCTCCCAGAACAGCTGGCAGTAGCGTTCGGCAGTGTACTTCGACAGGGCATAGGGCGACATGGGAGCGGCCGGCATCTCCTCCTTCCTGGGCAGGCCGGGTCCGTCACCATACACCGATGAGCTGGAAGCAAAGACCACCCTTTTCACCCCGCATTCCCTGGCAGCCTGCAGCACATGGAGGGTTCCGTTGATGTTTACCTCATTGGTCGTCAGCGGGTCGGCCACGGAGCGGGGTACGGAGGGCAGGGCCGCCTGATGAAGCACGTAATCGGCTCCCTCGGTGGCTGACAACACCTGGCGGTAATCCCTCAGGTCGCCTTCATGAAGTCCGAAGCCCGGCTGAAACAGGAAAGCGTCGAGGTTTTCGCGCCGGCCGGTGGAGAAATTGTCGAACACACTGACCTGCTTCCCGCCGGCCAGCAGGGCCTCCACGATGTTGGACCCGATAAAGCCCGCCCCTCCTGTTACAAGGTATTTCACAGGCCGGAAGATTGAGGTGATGCTGCCTGTGAAGCAGCGTAGGCGGCAGCGACCCTTTGGAATCCTTCCTCAGGGCTGATTTTCGCTTTCCAGCCAAGATCAGACATGCGGCTCACATCCAGCAGCTTACGCGGCGTGCCATCGGGTTTCGAAGGATTCCATGCGATTTCACCCCTGAAGCCGGAGGATGCGGCGGTCAGCTCCGCCAGTTCCCTGATGCTGTGGTCGCGGCCGGTACCCGCGTTGAGGTGTGAGATGCCCGATTCATACACCCGGGCCGCGCTGATCCTTTCCATGGCAAACACACAGGCATCGGCCAGGTCGTCCACGTGGAGGAACTCACGCCTCGGACTTCCGCTGCCCCAGAGGGTGAGCTGCAGGGAAGGATGCGACCGGATACCGTTATCCTCCAGCCATTGGTAAATGGCAGCTTCAGTCGCCAGCTGCAGCCCGTGCCTGGCGGCATCCGTACGCACCGCTTCCAGGTCGCCCTGTTGAAGGCACCGGGCCAGGTAGAACTTACGGACGAGCACAGCGGACAAATGGCCCGTAAGCAGGTCGTAATTGTCGTTCGGACCATAGAGATTGGCAGGCATCAGCGAAAGAAAATCACAGCCATACTGCCGGTAGTAGCTCTCGCAGAGTTTGATCCCGGCTATTTTGGCGATGGCATAAGGTTCATTGGTAAACTCCAGCGGGCCCGTGAGCAGGGCCTCCTCTTTCAGGGGCTGGGGAGCCATCCGGGGATAAATGCAGGAACTGCCCGGGAAAAGCAATTTCTTTACCCCGTAACGGTAGGAAGCATGGATGATGTTGGCAGCCATGAGCAGGTTGTCGTACAGAAACTGGGCGCGCAGGCTGTTGTTGGCCATGATGCCTCCCACCCGGGCGGCAGCAATAAAGACATACTGTGGCCGGTGCTTCTCAAAAAAACGGTCGGTGGCCTGCTGTACGGTCAGGTCCAGCACCTCATGCCCGGCCGTCAGGATATTCCGGTACTGTCCCGCTTCCAGGCGCCGCAGCAAAGCCGAACCCACCATGCCCCTGTGCCCGGCAATATATATGACTGCATCCTTCTCCATGAACCATGCACTAACGTTCGGGGGTCAAAGATACAAGAAAAGCGTTTGGCCGCATGAAACTGAAAGCAGCAAACAATGCCCGGACAGAGAGGATAAAATCCATGCACTGAAGCAAGTCTAATTTATACCGGTATTGGTCTAATGTTTTGGTTCATCAGCGCATCAAACATCTGTTTAAAGCCAGCACCCGATGCCATTGAAGCCACATACACCACAACACCCCCCTTTGGGGTGCATGATATAGCGGATTCGCTGCATCTAAAAAATGGCTGTTTTCTTGGCGAGTACGCAATGAAGGCAATAATTATGTCACTTGTCTTTTATTATGTCATCTATCATATCGTTGATAATCAATGTTTTAATACGGTGTTCCTTTGAAACTTGCAAATAAAGATATGATAAACCGGATGATAAAGTTTTCAGAACAAAAAAATTTCATACGTTTGCTTAACCTAAACCCTTGATTATTAACATGCACATTATCTACTATATACATTTTTCGCATCGATACTTGCTTAAATGTTGCACATGGGTACAATTGACATTACTTTCTCTGAGTAACCGCTTTCCTTCATTCGCAGCTTCGGAATCAGTTTGCTATATCGAGGCAAGTAATGCCCACAAATGGGGTTTTAAAGAGTTCTGGGGAGCCAATGGGAGTCTTGGGATAATGATACGACCTGGAGGAGATAACTCGCACAGAATGAGATTAGAAGGCTTATTTGGAAATTATAGAGTGTTGTTGGCATTCGAATGTCTTTGGTGTTTAATTTCTTTACGTTGTAACAAGTAACATCTATTATGCGAGGGCTCCCAAATAATGTAAAAGTTTCACTTGAAAAAGCAAGGGATGCTGCTTTACTTGCAGTGGAAGTTTATAATAAACCAGCTGTTAAGTTTAAGTCAAGTGGATACATTTCGATGATGGTTATTGCATGGACGGCATTGTTTCATGCGATTTTTTTTAAGAAAAAAATAAAACCATTCTTTAAACATAGCAATGGAAGATTTAGGAAAGAAGATGGCGATTTCTTCTATTGGGATCTTGAAACCAGCCTGAAGCATTTTTTTGGATCAGATAGTTCAAATCCTGTCCGTAAGAATCTGGAATTTTTTATCCCTTTACGGAACAAAGTTGAACATAAATCTCTTCCTGAGATTGATAGTGATATTTTTGGTGAATGTCAGGCAATGTTATTGAACTTTGATGAGCTTCTCGAATCCGAATTTGGCGTAAAATATTGTTTACGTGAGAGTTTAAGTTTCTCATTGCAGCTATTTCCTTCATCAGAAAGCCTTTCAAATGCTGTAACAAGCAATCCAAATACTAAGCCTGTTGTTGATTTTATTAATAAATATAGGTCTTCAGTTTCAACTGATGTTTTTGAAAGCAATAAATATTCATTTAAAGCTTTCCTTATTCAAGTAGCTAATCATCAGAGTAAAGGAGTCCTTCCTATCCAATTTGTAAACTATGACCGATTGAGTGATCAAGAAAAGGAAGAGTTGGGCAAGTTTGTTGCAATGGTCAAGTATAAAGAAATTGGTGTTGTAAATGGAGACAAGCTAAAGGCGGGGGAAGTAATTAAACTTGTACAAGAGAATTTAGGCAACCCTAAGATCCATCGTCAAAAAGGATCAATAGATAAATTTAATTCGGATACACACCAAAGGTGTTGGAAGAAGTACGGAGTTAGGCCTAACGGTAAATCCAAGCAACCACAGGTTACAAATAAGCAATTTTGCGTTTTTGATAAACCTCACAAAGACTATCTATACACAAGGGCATGGGTAGATTTTTTGGTTGAGAAAATGAAGGATGATGTTGAATATCAATCTCTTTATTCCAAATGATCAAATCAACAACTAATATTAAGGAGCAAACAGATAGTATTTTAGCAAGATGCACTGGACTTGTCGCAGGTATTGCAAGAAGGAAGGCAGATAATAAGCGTGTTGAAGCAGAGTTCATTACAAAGGCTGATGGGCCTTTCTTTTGTCAATCTTGTTTATCTGAAGCTATTGTTCGCAAATGTGTTGAGAAAGTCGATCATTTTGCCCATCATGCCCGACTAAGTCCAGTAGTTGGAAGAAAGGATCATCAGCTTCACAATAATTGTAGAGACGAAATATGTTCCATCCTACAAAGCACTTTTCCTGATGGCAAATGGGATACCGAACGATCTATACCTGCTAAGCCTGATAAAAACCTAAAGGAAATTATACCTGATATAAGTGGACGAATTAATAATCAACCGATTGCGATTGAGGTACAAACAAGTTCTTATACTATCAATAAGCTTGTTGAAAAAACAATAGAATATCACAGAAGAAAGGTCGCTGTATTATGGCTTGTGCCTTTAAAAAGTGAGTTGGGGTCAGAGCCTTTTCGCCCAAGATTGTTCGAAAAATATTTACATAGTTTATATTTTGGAAGAATATATTATTGGATTCCCGATTCAAATAAATTTTTGCTTCCTGTACACTTTAGTCCAACCAAAAGATGGATTGAAGAAGCGACCTGGTTTGACACTGATGACCACGAAGAAAAAACTGTTGGTGGTTATTATTTGACATATAGGACTGTTAAAATGCCGAATTATGCACAGAAGGTTGATTTGACAAATGATTTTAATATTGTTGAGCGTCCTGCTTTTGAACCCAAAAATGTTAAGAAGGGGATTCCTGTATGTACAATCTTTAAAGACAAATTAAAAGAATGGTGGGATAAAGGTGAATTTAAGGACATTCAAAAACAGCATATAGCTGTGAGAGGAAGCAGCAATATTGAGATTGAGGAACAATATGATTATTTCGATGATTATGATGATTTTGATTCATCAGAATCCATTTAAAGACTAAGGCAACCAATATTTAGATTTTAATTTTAATTCTGATTCAAAATATGTCAGACGACCAAAAAAAACAACTCGAACAACAACTCTGGAACATAGCTAATACCCTCAGAGGGAAGATGAATGCAGATGAATTCCGTGATTATATCCTGGGGTTCATCTTTTATAAGTACCTGTCTGAGAAGATGTATCGTTACGCTGATTCAATCCTCGTACAGGATAGGATCAAATATCATGATATTGATGAGGGCAATAAGAAAGGACTGGAATATATTGAAGCCATTAAGGAAGAATCATTGGCTAAACTTGGATACTTTCTGAAACCTTCTGAATTGTTCAGCGAGGTGGCTAAAAGAGGAAATGGGGATAAGGGGAATGGTAAGCATTTTATTCTGGAAGACCTACAGAAGATCCTTACGAATATCCAGTTAAGTACGATGGGCACTGAAAGCGAAGAGGACTTCGATAACCTCTTTGAGGACATGGATCTTAACAGCACTAAATTGGGTAAGACACCAGAAGCCAGAAATGAAATCATTGCCAAGGTGTTGTATCATCTCGATCAGGTTGATTTTGACCTGGATCATCTGGAACTGGATGTACTTGGGGATGCTTATGAATATCTGATTGCCCAGTTTGCCAGTGGTGCTGGAAAGAAAGCGGGTGAATTTTATACGCCACAGGAAGTGAGTAAGGTTCTGGCGAAGATAGTGACAACTGGCAAGACAAAATTAAAATCAGCCTATGATCCTACCTGTGGCTCGGGATCATTGTTGCTACGGGTGGCCAGGGAGGTTCTGGAGGTGGGCAATTTTTATGGCCAGGAATTAAACCGAACCACTTACAACCTTGCCCGCATGAACATGATACTGCATGATGTCCATTATCGAAAATTTGATATTAAGCAGGAAGATACCCTCGAACATCCGCAGCACTTGCATTTGAAATTTGAAGCCATCGTTGCCAATCCTCCTTTTTCAGCCAAATGGAGTGCCAGTCCCTTGTTTATGACGGATGACCGATTCAGCCAATATGGGAAACTCGCACCAGCCTCCAAAGCGGATTTCGCTTTTGTCCAGCATATGATATATCACCTTGCTGACAATGGTATTATGGCCATCGTTTTGCCACATGGTGTATTATTCAGGGGGGCTGCGGAGGAACATATCAGGAAATACCTGATCGCTGAAAAGAATTACCTGGATGCTGTAATAGGGCTGCCTGCAAATATCTTTTATGGAACGGCTATTCCAACATGCATCCTGGTCTTTAAGAAATGTAGGGAAAACCCTGATGATATTCTTTTCATTGATAGCAGTCAATACTTTGAGAAAGCTACAAATCAAAACATGCTAAGACTTGATGATATTGATAAAATCATATCAATGTACAGAAACCGTCTTGAAGAAATAAAATATAGTAAACGAGTTACAATAAATGAAATAGCTGAGAATGGTTATAATCTGAATATTCCAAGATACGTCGAGTTATTTGAAGAGGAAGAAAGGATTGATATTGTTAAGGTTGCATCTAAAATTAAAAGTTTAGACAAGCAGATTATTGAAACAGAGACCATTATAGCTAATTTTTGTAACGAACTTAACATCCCCACTCCTTTCTAAATATGGAAAAGCAAAGGAATCAACCAAAACTTCGTTTCCCTGGATTTTCCGATGAATGGCAGGTTAAAAAAGTTGGAGCAATAACAAATCGTATATCAAATCCTGTAGACGTTGTTGATAGTGAGGTATATTATCAGATAGGTATTCGTTCACATGGCAAGGGAATATTTTACAAAGAAAGTGTAACTGGGAAGTCATTAGGCAATAAACGAGTTTTCTGGGTTGTAGAAAATGCATTAATTGTAAATATTGTTTTTGCATGGGAACAGGCGGTTGCTGTAACGACTATGAATGAGAAAGGGAAGATTGCTTCACACCGTTTCCCAATGTATTTGCCTATCGAAAATCAAGCTGACTTGAATTATTTATTGCACTTTTTCTTGACGAAAAAAGGTAAATCTTTGTTGGAACTTGCCTCCCCAGGGGGGGCTGGAAGAAATAAAACACTTGGTCAAAAAGAGTTTGAGAACTTGAAATTTGCAATCCCCTCTGTTTCCGAACAAACCAAAATCGCTACCTTCCTTACCGCAGTGGATCAGAAGATCAGCCAGTTGAAAAAGAAGAAAGCATTACTTGATCAATACAAGAAAGGCATCATGCAGAACATTTTCTCTCAGGAACTTCGGTTTAAGGATGATAATGGGAAGGAGTTTCCAGATTGGGTTCAAATGAAATTAGGGGATATCGGGGAGACCTATAACGGTTTGACTGGTAAATCAAAAGAAGATTTCGGTCACGGAAAGCCATATATTCAGTACAAACAAATTTTTGATGATTCAAAAATTGATTCTTCAAGGTTTGAATATGTGCATATTGCTGATAATGAAAATCAAAATATGGTTCAATTCGGCGATATATTTTTTACTACATCTTCAGAAACTCCATATGAAATTGGAACAGCCTCAGTTTTATTAGATAATGTTGGTGAATTATATTTGAATAGTTTTTGTTTCGGATATCGTCTCTTTTCACCTGATTTAATTAATCCCTTTTTTGCAAGATATCTTTTTAGAAATGAGTTGTTTAGAAACAAAATAGTAAAATTAGCCCAGGGGAGTACCAGATTTAACATGTCTAAAACCCAATTATTGAAGTTGTTATTGGCAATTCCTTCCGCACCAGAACAAACGAAAATCGCCAAATTCCTTTCATCCATCGATGACAAAATAAATCACACCGCTACCCAAATAGAAAAAATGGAACTTTGGAAGAAAGGATTACTTCAGCAAATGTTCAGTTAATGATGAACAATCATAAGAACCATGATAAGATGAAAAAAGCAATAAGACCTCCTGAAAACTGGCAAGACTTTGAAACTTTGTGCAAAAAACTTTTTGGTGAGATTTGGGGATGTCCGTTAACTATTAAAAAAAATGGACGTTTAGGACAACCCCAGAATGGTGTTGATGTATATGGAAAACCAAAAGGAGAAAATGAATATTGGGGAATACAATGTAAAGGCAAGGACAATTATACTGAACAGAAACTAACTGAATCTGAAATTGATGCCGAAATCAGCAAAGCTTTAAAATTCGAACCAAAACTTAGAACCTTTGTTTTTGCCACAACAGCAGCAAAAGATGTGTCCATTGAAAAATATATTAGGTTAAAAGATCAAGAGAATTGTGCTAATAATAGTTTTCAAATAGTTCTTTATTGTTGGCAAGATATTGCTGATTTAATTGAAGAATATCATGATACATTTAATTGGTACGTAAATGAATTTCAATTCAAAGACAAGTATGATATTCAAGTATCAATTACAACAAAGGGTAATAATGGAATTATTAATCCGAAGTTTTTAAAATGTATTACTGAATACAAATTGAAACCTGAACAAATGACTGATCCCTTTTTGGATTTATATTCGAGAACCAGATTTAACCCAGCATTAATTCAAGTACAACCGATAAGCTTATTCGGGTCAAACAAAATAAATCACGGGTGGTGTTCATTAACAACATTTATTCAGAACATTGGAGGTCGAGTTATTGAGGATTGGAAGTTTACACTTCAATTTTCAGATTACGTACGAAAAGTTGACGATGATTTTACAAAGAATATTCTAATGTACGAGAAAGCATCAAAATTCAGAACAACTTGGGCATTTAATGAAAGGAGGGAAATCTTGTTTGAGCCTCTTAACAACGCTCCACTAATACAAAAAGATACTATTTCCTTCAAATGCTTTTGTATTCCTAAATTTGATAGTAAAGAGGTTCTTATAAGCTGGCAATTGCTTGCAAGAGATTTCAACTCGACAGGTGAATTTAAGTTAATTGTTGAACCGACATACGAAATTAAACGTAACACTGAATTTGTTATGAATGATAGTGATGTTAGAACTTGTGAAGAAATCACTGAATATATTACATATAAATAGCAATTATCAAAAATATAAGAAAAGCTAAAGTAGAAGAAAACAGTAATGTCCAAGCAACCTGAACAAATATTGGAAGACAACCTGGTCACCCAGCTTCAAACGCTGGGCTACAACTTCATTGCCATCCAAAATGAAAGGGATCTGCTGGCGAACCTGAAGATACAGCTCGAAAAACACAACAACATTCAGTTTTCTGATAATGAATTCGACAGGATCATTAATATATTAAATAAGGGGAATGTCTTTGAAAAAGCCAGGACACTGCGGCAGAAACAGCATATTGTTCGGGATAATGGTGATAACCTGTATTTTCAGTTCCTGGAGATGGAAAACTGGTGCCAGAATCAGTTTCAGGTCACCCACCAGGTTACAATTGAAGGCACCTATAAAAACCGTTATGACGTTACCCTGTTGATCAACGGCCTGCCATTGGTGCAAATTGAACTGAAACGTAGGGGCATCGAACTGAAGGAGGCCTTCAACCAGATCAACCGCTACCAGAGGCATTCCTTCTGGTCAAATTCGGGCTTGTACCAGTATGTACAGATCTTTATCATTAGCAACGGGGTCAACACCAAATATTACGCTAACAACCGATACCAATCCTTCAAGCAGACCTTCTTCTGGAGTGATGAAAAAAACCATACCATCACCCAGCTTGAAAAATTTGCCTTTACTTTTCTGGATACCTGCCATGTGAGCAAGATGATCACCAAATACGTAGTGCTGAGCGATGCCAATAAAATATTGATGGTACTGCGCCCTTACCAGTATTATGCGGTGGAAGCCCTGGTCGACAGGGTCAAAAACACCACCAAAGGTGGTTATATTTGGCATACAACGGGTTCAGGGAAAACACTGACTTCCTTTAAAGCCAGCCAGGTGCTGGTAAACCTTCCGCAGGTAAAGAAAGTTGTTTTTGTAGTTGACCGCAAGGATCTGGACTATCAAACCACTAAGGAATTTAACAGTTTCAGCAAAGGCAGTATCGATGGTACCGACAGTACCAAAACCCTGGTGAAACAATTCAGTGACGACACTAAGCTGATTGTCGCCACAATACAGAAACTGAACACAGCCATTTCGAAGAAGCATTATTCGCCCAGGATGGATAGTCTGAAGGAGGAGCGCCTTGTCTTCATTTTCGATGAATGCCACCGTAGCCAGTTTGGTGAAACCCATGCCCGTATTAAGTCCTATTTCAACAACATCCAGATGTTTGGGTTTACGGGTACACCCATTTTCGTGGATAATGCCGTAAAGAATGAAAAGGGAAAACGCACCACAACCGAACTTTTCGGGGATTGCCTGCATAAATATGTGATTACGGACGCCATTCGGGATGAAAATGTATTGAAATTCTCGGTGGAATATGTGGGAAGGTACAGGCAAAGGGATGACAGCCGCAACAATATTGATATTGAAGTCGAAGACATCGACACCAGGGAGTTGATGGAGTCGCCCAAGCGCATTGATAAAATCTGTGATTACATCCTGGCTAACCACAACCGCAAGACCTATAACAAAGATTTCACCGCCATTTTATGTGTCAGCAGCATTGATACACTCATCAAGTACTACGACAATCTGTTGCAAAAGAAAGAATCTGGTGTTCACGATCTCAGGGTGGTGACCATCTTCAGCTATACAGCCAATGAAGAAGATCCTGAAGCAAGTGGTTTCCTGCCTGAAGAGGTATCGGTGGTGGAAGAACCCAGGGCATTGTATGGGCTGTCGAAGCACAGCAGAGAAAAGCTGGATGAATACATCGGTCATTACAACACCATGTACGAGACCAGTTACTCAACTAAAGACAGTGAATCTTTTTATAATTACTACAATGATATTTCCAAAAGGATAAAAAACCGTGAACGTATTGATTTTCAGGATAAAGATCGGGTGGACATCCTTCTTGTAGTAAATATGTTTTTAACAGGATTTGATGCCAAAAAGGTAAACACCCTGTATGTGGACAAAAACCTGAAATATCATGGGTTGATCCAGGCATACAGCCGCACCAACAGGATATTGAACGAGCAGAAATCCCAGGGGAATATTGTTGTTTTCCGCAACCTGAAAGCCGCTACCGATGATGCCATCGCCTTGTTTTCCAACAAGGATGCCAGGGATATTATTATCATTGAACCTTATGAGGTTTATGTGCGAAAGTTCAGCCAGGCATTTATTGAATTGCTGAAGATCGCACCTACAGTCAACAGCGTTAACGACTTGCCCAGTGAAGAAGAAGAACTTGTCTTCATCAAGGCTTTCAGAGAGTTGATCCGCCTGAAAAATGTACTGGCCACCTTTGCAGATTTCAGCTTTGATGACCTGGCGATGAATGAACAGCTTTTTGAAGATTATAAAAGCAAGTACCTGGATTTATATGAAAAGGTCAAGTCGGATCATCAGAAAGAAAAAGTTTCCATACTGGAAGATGTAGATTTTGAACTGGAGTTGATCCACCGCGATGAAATCAATGTGGCGTATATCTTGAAGTTACTTGCCCGAATGAAGGGGAAAGACCATGAGAAAACCCACAAAGAGATCATGGATCTAATAGGTGGTGAAGCCACTTTGAGAAGCAAAAGGGAGCTGATCGAAAAATTCATCCAAGAGAACCTGCCCTGGATCACAGATACCGATGAAATACCAGATGCATTTGAAAAATTTTGGAACACCGAGCAGCGTGATGCCCTATTAAAGCTTTGTGAAACAGAAGGATTAGCCCAAGACAAGGTTGAGAAGGTAATAGAAGGCTACTTGTTCACCGAAAGAGAACCCCTGCGTGACGAAGTGCTTGATTTGATTGATGGTGACAAACCACCCCTCCTGGAACGCAAGTCCGTGAGTGAAAGAATTTTTAATAAGATTCTAAAATTTGTGGATACGTTTATTGATGGGATGAGTGGGGGCTAATGTAGCTACTTTGATTATATAATGAGTTTAGAAATCAGTCTTTACGACAATAATAATTAATTGAAAAAATCTACTCGCATATTAACCCTTGAAAATTTTGATATAGTTCTTGAAGAATTCAAAAATCTTCAACAGAAGCGAATAAAATCAAAACATGAACGCTTTCAAGAAGTTATCGATTTCTTTAAGTTAGCTAAGCCTAATAAATCACCTTCAATACTATACCAAGATAAACTTGATCGATTTAATAAGATCATTTCCGATCTTTTCGTCATAAAAGATTTGGTTATTGACCAGCGTATAAAAGAAACAAAAGTTATCATAAGTCAAAACCCAGAAATCTTCCGTTTATCAACTTTTGAATTAATGGAACATAATTTCAGGGAAAATACACATTCCAACATTTTAAGATATTTGTTTGATTACAATATGATTGGTGATGTTGCTATTGAAATCTTATCAAAGATACTAACTGGTATTTCATCGAAAGGTGCAGATCAAATTGTTGAGAAATTAAGACAAAAGAAGTATTCAGTAGAAAGGGAGGTTTTAACAGAAAATGGACGAATGGACTTATTTTTTGTAGACGAAACGAATAGATTCACAATTGTTATTGAAAATAAAATCAATGCTAAAGTCGCTTTAAAAAGTTCAGAATCACCTGAAAAGAATCAATATACGCAGTTAGATGAGTATAAAAATTTTGTGGATAAGCAGTTCCCTTCGTTTGACAAACTATTTATATTATTATCCCATCGTCCGCAGGAAAATGATTTTCCCCCTTATATAATCATAACATACAATCAGTTAAGTCAGGCACTATTTTCTGTTTTAAGCGAAGATCCAATTTTATCGGAATATAAGATATTGCTAAGATCATTTTCTTTTAGGAATAAAATTCGACTTGTAACACTGATGAAATCGATATTAAATAAAAACAACAATCGGTTACGGGTATGTGAGTTGGAAATTATTAAACAAGGTATTATATGAAAAAGAAAATTGAATTTGACGATTTAGACATAAAATGTCTAACAGAAATGCCATTAATTATTGATGTAATAGCCGCAACTGGCAAGAAAGTTTGTCAACTCTTTAAAAGTTATAAAATCGAAATCGAATCACTTATTGATCAAAATAAAAATGAAAGCTGGTCAGTAGACCAGAAAACAACACCCATTCCTTCAACACGAATATATCCTTTTACCTCAGATGAGGGTAAGAAAATCTCAATTACCGATTTTGAATTAAGATTCAAGATTGAATGTGCTTATTACCTATCAAAAACCATTGAAAAAAAAGAAGTGAGTGGTTTTTGGATTTATTTTGGTTACTTAGTAGATCTTCAAGAGGAGGAAACAGTAAATTCATTCTATTTCATTGTCCAATCCGATAATGTTTCCAAACAGAAGGATGGATTGCGTCAGAATTCCGAATTCTATAAATTAATTATTGAAAAGTTCCCAACTATAAAAGTTGAATTTAATCACCCTGAAGTTGATGCTGAGTATGATCAGGAGTATTTTGAAATTTATACTGATGAATTTAGCGTAAATAAGCTTGATGAATTGTTTAAAATATACAAGGAAGAAGTTGTGTCGCCAATCATACAAGCTCTTTAAATTGTGTTGGATTTGGAAATTACTAACCCTAATTTCATTAAGCAACTCTTAAATGAAATAAATATTATATCTCTTGATAGGGAGTTTATCATGGAGAAAATAAGCCCTTGGTTAGCGGAGGTTGAAAATGGAAAACTTTCAAAAATGGAAAAGCAGCAGAAGATCAAAGAAATCATTGACTTAGGTAACTTCTTATTTTATTATGACAAGTCCATTGAAATTTTCGAAGATATAACAGAAAATCCCGACTTTATTATTAAGAGAAACAGTGAATTGATCGGTATTGAACTTAAAGATTTTGTTATTTCTAAACCTTCTAAAGAGCGTGAAGGTGTTATCAGAACAATATTATCTGATGTCGAATCAATCCTTTATTCCGAAAATACCAATAATAATGGATTATATCGAGTTGACTTTTACAATCACAATTTCCCATTGCGAAAACCAGATAAAGAGAATATTAAGAAAGAAATTCTTAGTATGATAAAGGGGGAAGCAGTGAAAACAACATATATTGCTCGTCTTAAAAAATCACCAAGTGCCAGACTGCATATTTATGCGGGAGGATCAACATGTTCTGGACCTTTATCTAAATCACAAGTAATTGAACAAATTACATCTAAAGAAAAAAGAATCAATGGTTATAAAAACAAGGCCAAATTCAACGAATTATGGTTGCTTCTAACACTTGGTGGAGTCGAACAATCTTCAGCGTATTCTGATTTTGAACCTGATATCCTGACAAATAAATTTGTTTCCAATTTTGACAAAATATTCATCTTTGATTTTTTTAAAGGGGAGATAATAGAATTAAAGGTCATAAATCAGTCAAAGGAATAGCTGGTTCTTCTGTTGGAGAAAATCCTTTATACAACAATAATTTATTACTTTTGAACACCAGTTTGTTAAATAATAGCAAACCTATTCAGCATCGGTATACATATGTAAAATGTCAAAAAAATATTCAAGGCAAATTAGTAAACTACCTGACAATCAGACCCGCCCCTTCACATCTACAAAGTCGTTGATTGATTTACAATTCGGTAAGCGTATGCCTCTAAACAAGGCTGAAAAGACATACTTGGATCAGGTTAATAAAATGAAGGAGAAGCTCAGTTGGTTAGAGTCCCGCAACTGCGGGATTAATCAGAGGGTCGGTGGGCGAAGGAGAAAAAAAGGAATAATCCTCCTTAGCTCAGTTGGTTAGAGTCCCGCAACTGCGGGATTAATCAGAGGGTCGGTGGGCGAAGGAGAAAAAAAGGAATAATCCTCCTTAGCTCAGTTGGTTAGAGTCCCGCAACTGCGGGATTAATCAGAGGGTCGGCGGGCGAAGGAGAAAAAAAGGAATAATCCTCCTTAGCTCAGTTGGTTAGAGTCCCGCAACTGCGGGATTAATCAGAGGGTCGGCGGGCGAAGGAGAAAAAAAGGAATAATCCTCCTTAGCTCAGTTGGTTAGAGTCCCGCAACTGCGGGATTAATCAGAGGGTCGGCGGGCGAAGGAGAAAAAAAGGAATAATCCTCCTTAGCTCAGTTGGTTAGAGTCCCGCAACTGCGGGATTAATCAGAGGGTCGGCGGGCGAAGGAGAAAAAAAGGAATAATCCTCCTTAGCTCAGTTGGTTAGAGTCCCGCAACTGCGGGATTAATCAGAGGGTCGGTGGGCGAAGGAGAAAAAAAGGAATAATCCTCCTTAGCTCAGTTGGTTAGAGTCCCGCAACTGCGGGATTAATCAGAGGGTCGGTGGGCGAAGGAGAAAAAAAGGAATAATCCTCCTTAGCTCAGTT
>Ga0209202_1001195_pt1 | contig 16634 bp, 15 predicted proteins | sample AD_UKC032_MetaG_FD_184416 | JGI IMG/M metagenome (GOLD analysis project Ga0209202, IMG submission 184416) | Active sludge microbial communities of municipal wastewater-treating anaerobic digesters from USA - AD_UKC032_MetaG (SPAdes) (version 2) | ecosystem: Engineered > Bioreactor > Anaerobic >... | reverse complement strand
GAGGAAGCCGAAACCGTCCGAAAGGACTTCGAGGGTGCCGTCGCCGTAGATGGTGTCGCCGTTCTTGGCCTTGGCCTTGAGGATGGCGTAGATCAGTTCCTGCTTGCGCATCCGGTTGGCATTCTCGATGCCAAGGTCGGTGGCCATGTCCAGCAGTTTGCTGACGTGTAGTGTCTTGAGTTCGGAAAGTTGCATGTGTGGGAATGAGTGGCGCCTGCATGGGCCAGACGGGTGCCGATGGCCGGGGGCGCTGATTACTGCGGGAAAATGGGGAGATTGACGCTGGCTGAAAGCCGATTATCGCGTCTGCCTGAAGGTGTAGAACACACCTTCAGGCCGGGAGGGTACGGAGATTACAGGTTGCTGTCAATAAAGGCAGCGAGTTGCGATTTCGACAATGCGCCGACCTTGGTCGCTTCGACGTTGCCGTTCTTGAAGATCATCAGGGTCGGGATGCCACGGATGCCAAACTTGGCCGGGGTCGCCTGATTGTCGTCGATATTGACCTTGGTCACCTTCAGCTTGCCGGCGTAGTCCTTGGCGATTTCGTCGAGGATCGGAGCGATCATCTTGCAGGGACCGCACCATTCGGCCCAGTAATCCACCAGCACCGGCTGCTGCGATTGCAGCACCTCGGCTTCGAAGGTGTCATCAGTGACGTAATGGATATGCTCGCTCATCTATTGCCTCGTGGTGTGGGAAAGTGCCCGAAAAAAAATGCGAGCCGGAAATGGCTTTCGCAGGGTGCGGGGAAATGCTAGCGAAAAAGTGTGAGCAAGGGAAGGGTCAGCGCTGGGGTTTCAGCAAATTGGCCAGCTCGACTGCGGTTTTTACCTTCATTTTGTCGAAGAGGTTGGCGCGATGCACCTCGACGGTGCGCATGCTGATGTTCAAATCGTCGGCGATGACCTTGTTGAACTTGCCGAGCAGGACCAGTTCCATGATCTGCCGTTCGCGCGCGGTCAGGGTGGAAAGGCGCGAGTTTACCGAGTCGACCGTGGCACTCGCCGCACGCTGTCCGGCGTCGAGCGCCATGGCTTCCTCGACGCGTGTAACGAGATCGTTGTCGTTGAAGGGTTTCTCGAAAAAATCGAAAGCGCCTTTCTTGAGTGTCGCGACGGCCAGCGGCACGTCGCCGTGCCCGGTCAGAAAAATTACCGGCAGGGTGGATTTGCGCTCGCACAATGCATCGAAGCAGTCGAGCCCGCTCATGCCCGGCATGCGCATGTCGAGAATCACGCAGCCGGCAAGCTTGGGCGTCCAGGCGGCGAGAAAGGATTCGGCACAGTCGTAAGTTGTGCACGGCAGGCCGCGCGACTTGAGCAGCCAGGCCAGCGCATCGCGGATGGCTTCGTCGTCGTCGATCAGATGGGCTTGCGGCAGCGTCATTGGGCATCCAGTGGCAGAGTGAAGTGGAATATCGTACCGTGTCCGCTAGGCGACTGCGTATTGTCTTCGACCCACAGGCGGCCACGATGGAATTCGATGATCGACCGGCAGATTGACAGGCCGACTCCCATACCGTCGGGCTTGGTCGAAAAGAACGCGGTGAACAGCTTTTCGCGGACTTCCGGTGCCATGCCGGAACCGTTGTCGGCGATCGTGACGATTACCTCGCTGTGAGCAAGCCGGGCTGAAATATCCAGTGTGCGGTGCTCTTCAGGAGTTTCAGCCATCGCCTCCATGCCGTTGCGGATCAGGTTGAGGAGGACCTGTTCGAGCATCAGGCGGTCGGCCAGAACCGGCGGCAAAGCGGGCAGCGCGGTTTCCAGACGGATATGGCGCTTGCGCGCTTCGGCTTCGACGAAGCCGATACAGTCCTCGACGATTTCGCTGAAATCGCAGGGCGCGCGCTTGGGTTCGCTCTTGCGGACGAAATCGTGTACGCGGCGAATGATGCGCCCGGCCCGCTGCGCCTGAACTCCGAGTTTCTCGAGCGCCGGACGCAAATCCTGCGGGTCGGCATGCGCGCTGGCGAGCAGATTCAGGCAGCCGGCGTTGTAGCTGGCGATCGCTGCCAGCGGCTGGTTCAGTTCGTGCGCCAGCGTCGACGCCATCTCGCCCATGGTCACGAGGCGTGAAGTGAATTGCAACTGTTCCTGTTGCTGGCGTGCCAATTCTTCGGCGCGGCGTCGCTCGGTGACGTCGAGTACCGATGCCATCCAGCCTGTCTGGCTGCCGTTCCCGTTAATCAGCGGTGCCTCGTAGATCAAGGCCTGGAAGCGCTGGCCGTCCTTGCGCTGGAACGTCAGTTCAAAACCGTCGGGCGGTGCCTGGCCATCCAGCACGGCCTGGTGCAGTGCCATTGTTTCATCCAACTGTTCGGGTACCCAGTAGGGCATCGGCGGCCTGCGGTCGACCAGTTCCTCGCTGCTGAATCCGGTCATACGGCAAAAAGCCGGATTGACGTAGATGATCCGGCCGGTCAGATCGCGCGCTCGCATCCCTACGGTCAACGAATCTTCCATCGCCGTGCGCAGCGCGTGTTCAGCCCTTAAGGCTTCCTCGGTCTGCGCCCGTTTCTTCATCAGGTCGCGGGCCAGCCACAGGCTCCAGAAAACGCCGGTAGCGAGCAACAGAATGGCCCCGGCCAGCAGGCGCTGCAAGGGATTGGCGGCGCTCTGATAACTCGTGACGCGCAATTTCAGGCCGTAACCGGGCGGTTCGAATGGCAACTCGTAACTGAGGCTGGGTACGCCTTCGATGTTCGATTTTGCGGCGAACTGAACTTCGTTTTCATCGATCACGACGACACGGTATTTTTCGGCAAACCACCATGGCACCAGATCGTTCAACAGTCCTTCGATCGAATAGGATGCGACCAGCATGCCAGTCAGCTTGCCTTCCGCGAAGACCGGAACGGCGAGCGCGAAATGTCCGATATTGCCGGAAAGCAGGAATGGCTCGCTATAGACACGCTTGTTCAGGCGGCTCGCGAGTTCGAAGGCTTTGTGCGTCACTGGCGGGCCGAAGGCATCGAGGTCGCTGTCGGCCAGTGAAACCGAGGGCAGGGCATCGATGACCTTGAGACGGGCGTCGTACCAGACCAGTTGCGACACCTCGGGGTTGTTTTTGACGAAATGGGCGGCGCGGACGCGGAACAATTTCATCTTGTCGGACTGGCCGCCGATGTCGGCGGCCAGTTGCTGCAATTGCTCCTCGTTGCTGCCAAGATGAAATCGCAGATTCTGTTCCAGCCACAAGACATCCTTGATCAGGCCAAGGCGCTCCTCTTCCAGTTCATTCTGGTGCAGCAGCCAGAGCAGAGCAATGACGGCAGCCAGCAAGAGCGCCACGCCGACCTTCGGTAGCGCGAGCAGCCAGCGCAGGCGCCGGGAACTGACGGGTTGGGGAAGCGGATGCATTGGGGAATGCTAGCAGAGCGGTCGCACTTATGGCTGCGCCCTGTGGAAAACCACAATACGGATGTCCACAATGGTTCCGGTCGCCGCCGAAAAGGATACTTGCGCCAGATTTTTTTCGTTACCCCGCATTCGCCACTACAGGAGCGCTTTTCCATGGCCAAGAAAGCGATATACAAGAGTCTTTATTTCCAGGTCATCGTCGCCATCATCATTGGCGTCGTGCTTGGTCACTTCTACCCGGAAACCGGGGCGGCCATGAAGCCGCTGGGCGATGGCTTCATCAAGCTGATCAAGATGATCATCGCGCCGATCATCTTCTGCACCATCGTCGTCGGCATCGCCGGCATGGAGGACATGAAGAAGGTCGGCAAGACCGGCGGCCTGGCGGTGCTCTACTTCGAGATCGTCAGTACCATCGCCCTGATCATCGGCTTGATCATCGTCAACGTATGGCAGCCGGGTGCCGGCATGAATGTCGATCCCTCGACGCTCGATACCAAGGCCATCGCCAAGTACGCGGCGCCGGGGCAGATGCAAGGGACGGTCGATTTCCTGCTCAACATCATCCCGACCAGCGTCGTCGACGCCTTTGCCAAGGGCGACATGCTGCAGGTGCTTTTCTTCTCTGTTCTCTTCGGCTACTCGATGAACGCCTTTGGCGAACGCGGCAAGCCGGTATTCGAGCTGATCGAAAAACTGTCGCATGTGCTGTTCGGCATCGTCGGCGTCATCATGAAAGTCGCCCCGATCGGCGCCTTCGGCGCCATGGCCTACACCATCGGCAAGCACGGCCTGGGCAGCCTGGCCCAGTTGGCCAACCTGATGGCCGCCTTCTACGTGACCTGCATCATCTTCATCTTCGGGGTGCTGGGAACGATTGCCAGATTGCATGGCTTCTCGATAGTCAAACTGATCAAGTACATCAAGGAAGAACTGTTCCTGGTGCTCGGTACTTCATCGTCCGAATCGGCGCTGCCGCGCCTGATGGCCAAGATGGAAAATGCCGGCGCCCAGAAGTCGGTGGTGGGCCTGGTCGTGCCGACCGGTTATTCGTTCAATCTCGATGGCACTGCGATCTACCTGACCATGGCCGCCGTGTTCATCGCCCAGGCGACCAACACGCCAATGACCCTGCAGCAGCAGATCACGCTGCTGGTCATCCTGCTGCTCACTTCCAAGGGGGCTGCCGGCGTTACCGGCAGCGGCTTCATCGTCCTTGCCGCGACCCTTTCCGCCGTTGGCACCGTGCCGGTTGCAGGCCTTGCGCTGATCCTTGGCATTGACCGCTTCATGTCCGAGGCGCGCGCCCTGACCAACTTCATCGGTAACAGCGTGGCGACGCTGGTCGTCGCGAAGTGGTGCAAGGCACTCGATAGCGACCGCTTGACTGCGGTGTTGAACAACGAAACGGACGACGAAGCCGACCGTCCCGAAATGGTTCTCGACGATTCCGAGGAGCCACCGATTCCGCACAGTCCGCGTCCGATCGTCGAGCACAATTGAGGACACCGGGATTTCTCCCAAAGCCGCCGGCGATCCAGCGGCTTTTTTTCGCCGTGAAACCTGGGGCGCTGCCGATGTGGAAATCCACAATACGCGAGCGTTATCCGTTTGGTAATACTTTTACCCAGTCGCAACGATCAGACGCGACATTCAATCTCTGGAGGAGAAAACAATGAAAGTTTCGAGACTTCTGGTTGGCCTGTTCGCCGGCGCCCTGTCGTTCGCGGTGTATGCCCAGCAACCGATTGTCATCAAGTTCAGCCACGTCGTCGCCAAGGACACCCCCAAGGGCCTGGCCGCCGAATACTTCGCCAAGAAGGCTGAAGAGCTGACCAAGGGCAAGGTCAAGGTCGAGGTCTATGCCAACTCGACGCTGTACAAGGACAAGGAAGAAATGGAAGCGCTGCAGCTCGGCGCTGTCCAGATGCTGGCCCCGTCGCTGGCCAAGTTCGGGCCGCTCGGCGTCAAGGAATTCGAGGTCTTCGACCTGCCCTTCATCTTCGACGATTACAATGATCTGCATAAGGTCACCCAGGGTCCGGTCGGCCAGCAACTACTGACCAAACTGGAGCCCAAGGGCATCCGTGGCCTGGCTTACTGGGACAACGGCTTCAAGTCCTTCTCGCTGAACTCGCCGATCAAGATGCCGGCCGATCTCAAGGGCAAGAAGATGCGCATCCAGTCTTCCAAGGTGCTGGAAGAGCAGATGCGGGCGCTCGGTGCGCTGCCGCAGCAGATGGCTTTCTCCGAGGTTTACCAGGCGCTGCAGACGGGCGTGGTCGACGGTACCGAGAACCCGATTTCCAACTTCTACACACAGAAGATGCACGAAGTTCAGAAGCATCTGGCCATCACCGATCACGGCTATCTGGGTTATGCGGTCATCGTCAACAAGAAGTTCTGGGACGGTTTGCCGGCCGACGTGCGCGGCCAGCTGGAGACGGCGATGAAGGACTCGACCGCCTACGCCAACAAGATGGCCAAGGAACAGAACGACAAGGATCTGGAGGCCGTGAAGAAGAGCGGCAAGACCGCCGTCTACGTGCCGACCAAGGAAGAGCGCATGGCCTTCAAGAAGGTGCTGGTGCCGGTGCATCAGAAGATGGAATCGCGCATCGGCAAGGAGATCATCCAGAGCGTCTACAAGGAAACCGGTTTCGATCCGAACTCCCTGTAATCGTCCATACATAAAAATGCCCGGGGGCGATGCCCCCCGGGACCACATTGGGGGAAACCCATGATCAACAAAGCGCTCAATCACCTCGAAGAGCTGCTGGTGACCTTCCTGATGGGAGCGGCCACCGTCATCATCTTCGTTGCGGTCGCCCACCGCTACCTGGCCGGGGTCGATATTCCCGGCCTGCAGGACTGGCTGCTGACCCTCAATTTCGGCTGGGCCCAGGAACTGTGCATCATCATGTTCGTCTGGATGGCCAAGTTCGGTGCCGCCTACGGCGTGCGCACCGGCATCCACGTCGGGGTCGACGTGCTGATCAACCGCCTCGACGACAACATGCGCGGCAAGTTCATCGTCTTCGGCCTGCTCGCCGGCGCCACCTTCACCGGCATCGTCGCCACGCTCGGCGCCCACTTCGTCTGGGAAAACGGCGCCCATTACTTTTTCTTCAACCTTTTCGGCATCGCGGGTGAAGACCTTTATGAAGGCCCGACGACGCCCGACCTCGAATGGCCGACCTGGATCGTCTACAGCGCCATCCCGCTTGGCTCGTCGCTGATGTGCTTCCGCTTCCTGCAGGTCTGCCTGGCGTTCATCCGCACCGGAGAGCTGCCGCACCACGACCACGGCCATGTCGACGGTCTGGAAGAAGAAACGCCGCCGGTCGACGTCGATGTCTACGGCATGGACGACAACCTGCACATGCATGACCTCAAGCACACCATGGTCGGCGACCGCCGCAGCGGCGAGGAACGTCGCCGCGACGCCGCCGGCAAGCCCGATCCCGAGCGCCGTCAAGGCGAGCGCCGTACCAATGACGACGACGGAGACCAGCAATGAACGCCCTGGTGATATTCGGCCTGCTGGCCGTCCTCATGCTCACCGGCATGCCGATCTCGATTTCGCTCGGCCTGACGGTGCTGACCTTCCTGTTCACGATGACCCAGGTGCCGCTCGAATCGGTGGCGCTCAAGCTGTTCACCGGCATCGAGAAGTTCGAGATCATGGCCATCCCGTTCTTCATCCTGGCCGGCAACTTCCTGACCCACGGCGGGGTGGCGAAACGCATGATCAATTTCGCCACGTCGATGGTCGGCCACTGGTACGGCGGCCTCGGTCTCGCCGGCGTGCTGGCCTGTGCCCTGTTCGCCGCGGTCTCGGGTTCCAGCCCGGCAACGGTGGTGGCGATCGGCTCGATCCTTCTGCCGGCGATGGTCAAGGCGGGCTTCCCGAACAAGTTCGGGGCCGGCGTCATCGCGACTTCCGGCGCACTCGGCATCCTGATCCCGCCGTCCATCGTCATGGTCATGTACTCGGTGGCGACCAATACCTCGGTCGGCGCCCTGTTCATGGCTGGTGTTCTGCCTGGGTTGGCGCTGGCCGCAACGCTGGGTGGCGTGACCTGGTATCGCGCCAAGAAGTTCGATTATCCGCGTCAGCCGAAGGCGACCTGGGGAGAGCGCTGGAAGGCATTCAGAGCCTCGGTCTGGGGCTTGCTGCTGATCGTCGTCGTGATGGGCGGCATCTACACCGGCATCTTCACCCCGACCGAGGCGGCGGCGATGTCCGCGGTCTACGCCTTCATCTGCGCCGTTTTCATCTACCGCGATCTGGGCATGAAGGACGTGCCGAAGGTGCTGCTCAACTCGGCCAACATGTCGGCGATGCTGCTCTACATCATCACTAACGCCGTGCTGTTCTCGTTCATCATGACCAACGAGAACATCCCGCAGGCGCTGGCCGACTGGATGCTGGGCAACGGCCTCGGGATGATCACCTTCCTGCTGGCGGTCAACGTCATCCTGCTGCTTGCCGGCAATTTCATGGAGCCGTCGTCGATCGTCCTGATCTTCGCGCCCATCCTGTTCCCGGTGGCGGTGGCGCTCGGCATCCATCCGGTGCACTTCGGCATCCTGATGGTTGTGAACATGGAAGTCGGCATGTGCCACCCGCCGGTCGGTCTCAATCTCTACGTGGCCTCGGGGATCACCAAGATGGGCATTACCGAGTTGACGGTGGCCGTCTGGCCGTGGCTGCTTTCGATGCTGGTCTTCCTCGGCGTTGTCACCTACTGGCCTGGCCTGTCGCTCTGGCTGCCGCGCCAGCTCGGCATGCTCTGATCCGTTTCAGCAGCAAAAAGCCGCGCCCGGGCAACCGGGCGCGGCTTTTTTTCGCCTGTTGCGGTCGACGGTGAAAAAAGTGCGAAATCCGGGACTAGTTGACGCTGGTCAAAATGCGGTCAGTTTCAAGGATCAAAATTCCACGATTACGGCGGATCGTGAGAAGCAGCGATCCGGGATAACAAAACAGCTCGGGGAAAACACATGCATTCGCGTCAAGCCATGCCGGCACTTACCGTTGCCGCCATCGGCGTCGTCTTTGGCGACATCGGCACCAGCCCACTCTACGCGCTGAAGGAAATATTCAACGGCCATCATCCGATTCCGGTCACGCCCGAAAACATCCTCGGCATTCTGTCGCTGGTTTTCTGGTCGATCATGGTGCTGGTCACGCTTAAATACGTGCTGATCATCATGCGGGCCGACAACCGTGGCGAGGGCGGATCGCTGGCGCTGCTGTCACTGATCACCGAACGCGCCAAAAGCCCGCGTCTGACCTGGATCATCTCGCTGCTCGGCATTTTCGCGGCCGCCCTGTTTTACGGCGACAGCATGATCACCCCGGCGATTTCGGTGCTGTCGGCGGTCGAGGGGCTGCAAATCGTCACGCCCGAACTCGGAAAATACGTCATCCCGGTTACCCTGGTCATCCTGACCATCCTGTTCTTTATCCAGCGCCATGGCACCGGCGCCGTCGGCAAGTTGTTCGGGCCGGTCATGGTCGGCTGGTTCGGTGTCCTCGCCGTCCTCGGCGTTGCCGAAATCATCCACAACCCGGCCGTGCTCGCCGCGCTCAACCCGGCTTACGCCATTCGCTTCGTCGCGGAGTTCCCGTCGCTGGCCTTTCTCGCCCTTGGTTCCGTCGTTCTTGCCGTGACTGGCGGCGAGGCGCTGTACACCGACATGGGTCACTTCGGCCGCGCCCCCATTCGTCTCGCCTGGTTCGGTTTCGTGATGCCAGCGCTGGTGCTCAACTACTTCGGCCAGGGCGCGCTGCTGCTCGCCGAGCCGGGCGCCATCGAAAGCCCCTTCTACCACCTGGCGCCCGACTGGGCGCTGGTGCCGATGGTGGTGCTGTCCACGTTGGCCACCGTCATCGCTTCGCAGGCGGTCATTTCCGGCGCCTTCTCGGTCGCCCGCCAGTCGGTGCAGATGGGGCTGCTGCCGCGCATGCAGATCGTCCATACTTCCGGGGCCGAAGAAGGCCAGATCTACGTTCCCTTCACCAACTGGACGCTCTACCTGGCGGTGGTCGGTCTCGTCATCGGTTTCAAGAATTCATCCAACCTGGCGGCTGCCTATGGCATCGCGGTCACGACCACCATGCTGATCGACACTATCCTGGTCGCCTTCGTCATGGTACTGATCTGGCGCTGGAACAAGCTGCTCGCCTTCGCTACCGTTGGCGCGCTGCTGGCAGTAGACATCGCCTTCTTCGCCGCCAACATCATCAAGATTCCCGAGGGAGGCTGGTTCCCGCTCGCCATGGGCCTCGTTTCCTTTACCGTCCTCACCACCTGGCGCCGCGGCCGGCAGCTGGTGCTCGCCGAAATGGCCCGGCAAAGCATCCCGATGGCCGATTTCATCGAGACCATCGGCGATGTCCATCGCGTGTTCGGCACCGCCGTGTTCCTGACCAGCGCCAAGGAAGGCGTGCCCGCCGCGCTGCTGCATAATCTCAAGCACAACCAGATTCTGCATGAGCGCGTGGTGCTGCTGACCGTGCAGACCGCCAGCGCGCCCTATGTGAACGAACTGGACCGCCTGTACGTGCACCGCCTGCCCAAGGGTTTCCTGCGCGTCGTCATCCGCTACGGCTTCATGGAAGATCCGGATGTGCCGAGCGCGCTGCGGCACTGCAACCGCTTCGGCGAAGCCTTCGACATGATGGAAACCACCTTCTACGTCTCGCGCGAAACCGTCATTCCGCGACTCAAGGGGCTCACCATCCTGCCCTGGCGCGCCCGGCTGTTCGCGGTGATGTCCAAGAACGCGACCAGCGCCACCGACTTTTTCAAGATTCCGACCACGCGGGTCGTCGAGCTCGGCACGCAACTGGTGTTGTAAGCCTGTTGCGGTCGACGGCCAAAAAACGGCAAAATTACCCACGCCCCGCCAGCCGCAAACACTGGCGAGGCGCTTGAATGTGCTGCTGTCACATCGCTGAAATTTTCGCGTGCTTCAATGCCCGCCCTTTTCAGTACTGGCGGTGATTTCCATGCAAACTCGGATTTTCGTGCGTTCCCTGTTCCTGTCGGCGTTCCTGGGGCTGGCCTTGCCAGTTTTCGGGCAGGGTGGGGCGAGCAAGGCGGGCGATGCCTCGGTCATTGCCCGAGAAATTGCCGACGCCGGCAACGTGCGCATGCAGGCGCAGCGCGCAGCCAAGCTGTACCAGCAGGCCGGGCTGGGCTTGAACATGCCGGCGATGACGCGGCAGATCGAGCAAGCGGTAACGCAGACCGACGGCAACCTGAAGCGACTGGAGCGCTACGGCAAGAAGCCGGCCATCCAACGAACCTATGCCCGCAGCGAAGCCGGCTGGCAGGAGTTGCGCGCGGCGCTGCAAAAACCGTACAGCCCGGCCGCCGCCGAGCGGGTCGGGCAGTTGGCCGAGGAGCTGACGATCCATACCGGCAAGCTGGCCATGCTGATCGAAGCGGAGTCGGAGACGCCGGTCGGGCGTCTGATCGACTTGTCGTCGCGCCTCAACATGCTGGCCCAGCGCCTGGCCCGGCTCTACATGCAGGCGCAGGCAGGCGACCGTTCGCAGGGGCTGCTGGTCGACATGGAGCAGACGCGCAAGGAATTCGCCACCGGTCTGCAGGAGCTGCTGGAAGCGCCGGAAAATACTGCCGCCAGCCGCGATGCGCTGGGACTGGTCAAGAATCAATGGATATTCTTCGACGGTGCCGTGCAGCAGTTACGCAACAAAGGCGCCGACGGCAAGGGGCCGCAGAACGTGGCGAGCACCAGCGAGCGCATCCAGGAAACACTCGCTGCCGTCACCGAACAATACGTCAGGGACTTCGCGGCGGCCTCGGGAAAACCCCGCTAATCCGGACTTCGTCGCGAGCCGGCGGCGCGCACTGTGGCACAATCCGGCATCCCGTCGCTCCCTGTTGCCATGAAATTTGCCCTTTCCCTGATCGCCCTCGTCCTGCTCGCGCTGATCCTGCCGTTCTTCCTGCCCGGTGCCGGCAAGCAGGAAGGCATCGACCCGAACAGCAACCTGCCCTGGCAGATTACCGTGGACGGGCAGGGTGGCAGCAGCGTCTTCGGGCTGCGGCCGGGCGTCAGCACGCTGGGCGACGTGCGGCAAAAGCTGGGCGACGAGATCGAAGTGGCGATCATCGCTGCGCCGAACGAGATCGGCTCGCTGGAAGCCTATTACGCCCAGATTCCCCTGGGTTTCGTGCTGGCCAGGATGGTGCTTACGGTCGACGTCTCTGATGAGGCGATTTCCGCGATGCGCGAGCGCGCCGTGAGGGCCAAGCACATGGAAAGCACGACACGTCGCATCACGCTGCACCCCGACGATCTGGCGGCCGCCGACAAACTGCCGATCCGCGCCATCAGCGTCATTCCGACGGTGAATCTGGACGAGGCGACCATCGTCCAGCGCTTTGGCGAGCCGGGCGAGCGCATTGTGCTTTCCGACAAGCGCACCCACCTGCTGTACCCGAAACAGGGGCTGGACGTGGTGGTCGACAAGGATGGCAAGGAACTTCTGCAGTACGTAGCACCGCAACAATTCGCCCGCCTGCGCGAGCCGCTGCTGGCGGCGCCGGTGGAAGACGCGCCGCGCTGAGCGGGGCGCGTTCGCCTCATATCTGCTAAAATTGCCCGTTTTTCAACTGTCTAGCTTTGCGGAGCAATCAAATGGCTATCGAACGCACCCTCTCCATCATCAAACCCGACGCCGTCGCCAAGAACGTCATCGGCCAGATCTATTCCCGTTTCGAAGGCGCCGGCCTCAAGGTCATCGCCGCCCGCATGACCTGGCTGTCCGCCCAGGAAGCCGGCCAGTTCTATTCCGTGCACAAGGAACGTCCCTTCTTCAAGGATCTGGTCGAGTTCATGACCTCCGGCCCGGTGATGATCCAGGCCCTGGAAGGTGAAGGCGCGATTGCCAAGAACCGCGAACTGATGGGCGCCACCGATCCGAAGAAGGCCGACAAGGGCACCATCCGTGCCGATTTCGCCGAATCGATCGACGCCAACGCCGTGCATGGCTCCGACGCTCCGGAAACCGCCGCTGTCGAAATCGCCTTCTTCTTCCCGGGCATGAACACCTACGCTGGCCGCTAAGCAACACCGCATGACCGTCAATCTGCTGGATTTCGATGCCGAAGGCCTGACCGCCTGGTTCGCGGAACAGGGCGAAAAGCCCTTCCGCGCGCGCCAGGTGCTGCGCTGGATCCATCGTTCCGGCGTGGCGGACTTCGATGCCATGACCGACATCGCCAAGAGTCTGCGCGAGAAGCTCAAGGCGAAGGCGGTCGTGGCGCCGCCGACGGTCGTTTCCGACAAGCTGTCGGACGACGGCACGCGCAAGTTTCTGATCGATGTCGGCAACGGCAATGCCGTCGAAACGGTGTTCATTCCCGAAGACGACAGAGGCACACTGTGCATCTCGACGCAAGCCGGTTGCGCACTCGACTGTGCCTTCTGCTCGACCGGCAAGCAGGGCTTCAATCGCAACCTGACGGTGGCAGAAATCATCGGCCAGCTGTGGCTGGCCAACAACGCACTGGGTGCGGTTCACGGCGACCAACGGGTCATTTCCAATGTCGTGCTGATGGGCATGGGCGAACCGCTCGCCAATTTCGAAAATTCCGTCACCGCGCTCAAGTTGATGCTCGATGACAACGCCTACGGCCTGTCGCGCCGGCGCGTCACGGTGTCCACCTCCGGTCTGGTGCCGGTCATGGATCGCCTGGGCGATGAATGCCCGGTGGCCCTGGCGGTTTCACTGCACGCGCCGAACGACAAGCTGCGCGACCAGCTGGTGCCGATCAACCAGAAATACCCGCTCAAGGAACTGATGGCCGCCTGCCGCCGCTACCTGGACAAGGCGCCGCGCGATTTCATCACCTTCGAGTACATCATGCTCGACGGCATCAACGACAGCGATGCCCATGCCCGCGAACTGCTGGCGCTGGTCAAGACCGTCCATTGCAAGTTCAACCTGATTCCCTTCAACCCCTTCCCGGGGTCGCCGTTCAAGCGTTCGCCGGCCGAGCGGGTGCGGCGTTTCGCCGACATCCTGATGGGGGCAGGCATCATTACTACGACGCGCAAGACGCGCGGTGACGACATCGATGCAGCCTGCGGCCAGTTGGCCGGACAGGTGCAGGACAAGACCCGGCGTACAGCCGGGCGCGTTATTCCCCTACACGAGGCGAGATCATGAATGGCTTGATTAAGAAGGCACGGCTACTGGCGATCGTTCTTGGCGCCTGCGCGACTTCCGCTCTGGCGCAACAAAATCTGGAGTGGGTCAAGGAAATGCCGGCTGGCGGTTCGCCGGGCATGATCAATGCCGCTCCCGGCGTCGGCGATACGACGCCAGCGGTCAGGGCCGACCCCAAGTACCGGGCCAAGATCCATACCGAGCTGGCTGCGGCCTATTACCAGGCCGGTGCCATGAAGGTGGCGCTCGACGAGGTTCGCCTTGCCCTGGAGGCCGATTCGGATTTCGTCCAGGCTTACAGCCTGCGCGGCCTGATCTACGGCAATCTCAAGGAAAACGCCAAGGCCGACGAGGATTTTCGCAAGGCGCTCAGCCTCAAGCCGAACGATCCCGACGTGAACAACAATTACGGCTGGTATCTATGCCATAGCGATCGCGCGCGGCAGTCGATTGCCTACTTTCTGAACGCGCTGAAGGATCCGCTCTACGATACGCCCGATGTCGCCTATGCCAATGCCGGTGCCTGCGCCATGAAGGCCGGCGATCTCGATGGCGCCCAGAACTACCTGCTCAATGCCATGCGCCTGGCGCGCGGCCCGGCGCCGGGAACGCGCGTGCTGATGGCTGATCTGCTCTATCGGCGCGGCAACTTCGACGAGGCCAAGGTCTATCTGGCTGAAGCCATCAAGGCAATGGATACGCCGTCGGCCGAGGCGCTCTGGCTCGGTGTGCGTATCGAGCGCCGGCTGGGCAACAAGGCGGGTGAGGGCAACTATGCCTCCCAGCTGCGTAGCCGCTACCCGACGTCGCCTGAATACCAGTCCTTCCTCAAGGGGAATTTTGAATGACCGAATCACCAAATCCGGATTCCGCAATCGATCCGGTCGCCGAACACCCTCGTGACGGGGTGGCCGGTGTCGGTGCCCGCTTGCGGGTGGCGCGCGAGGTGCGTCATCTGACGGTGAGCGATGTCGCGCAAACCCTGAAACTTGGTGCCCGCCAGGTCGAGGCGCTGGAAAACGGCGACTGGCAAGGGTTGCCCGGGCAGACCTTCATTCGTGGCTTCGTGCGCAATTACGCCCGCCTGCTGCAAATCGATCCGGCGCCGCTGATGGATTTGCTCGACACTTCGCTGGAAAAACCGGGCGACAGTCTGCATGTGCCGACGAGCCGGCCGATGGCGATGCCGACGGGGCACCCGCGCCGTGACCGCACAGTGGTTTTTGCGGGTGTTGTGCTCGTTATCGCAGCGTTGGCAGCGTATTTTCTGCTGCCCGGCGACCTTTCAGCGCTACGCCAGCAGACCCAGGGATTGATCGATTCGCTGGCGCGCAAGGAAGCGCCAGCCGCGCCGGTCGTTGAAAATGCGCCGACTTCCGCGCCGGCTGCTGCCGAGCCGGTGTTTCCGCCGGGGACGACACCCCAGCAGGTGATGAATCCGCAAGCCCAGGCTCCCGCCGAGATGGCGCCTGCCCAGTTGTCCGCCCCGGCCGCCGCACCGTCCGGCGAAGCGGCGCAGTTACGCTTCGTCTTTGCCAAAGAGTCCTGGGTCGAGGTACGCGACCGCGACAACAAGGTCGTCTTCTCGCAACGTAACCCGGCCGGTGTCGAGCAAAGCCTTGGTGGTCAGGGGCCGCTGTCGGTGGTCATTGACAACGCGCCCGGGGTCGCGCTGTTCTGGCGCGGCCAGGCCGTCGACCTGGCGCCGCATACCAAGGGCGAAGTCGCCCGCCTGGTTCTGGAGTAAGTCCTTGAGTGCCGTTGCCAAGCGTCTGACGCGCAGTTGCCTGATTGGCCATGTGAAGATTGGCGGTAGCGCCCCGATCGTCGTCCAGTCGATGACCAATACCGACACGGTCGACTACCTGGCCACCGCCCTGCAGACTGCCGAACTGGCACGCGCCGGTTCGGAACTGGTGCGCATCACGGTCAATTCGCCGGAAGCTGCTGCCGCCGTACCGAAAATCCGCGAGCATCTCGACCGGATGAACTGCAATGTGCCGCTGATCGGCGATTTTCATTACAACGGCCATCGCCTGCTGACCGAGCATCCGGCCTGCGCCGAAGCGCTGGCCAAGTACCGGATCAACCCCGGCAACGTCGGTTTCGGCCGGAAGAAGGACGAGCAGTTCGCGCAGATGGTCGAGCTGGCCTGCAAGTACGACAAGCCGGTGCGCATCGGCGTCAACTGGGGCAGCCTCGATCAGGATTTGCTGGCGCGAATAATGGATGAAAATTCGTGTCGACCGCAACCGCTCGACGCCACCGAGATCATGCGCCATGCAATGGTGACTTCGGCACTCGAATCGGCGGCCAAGGCGGAAGAGGTCGGGCTGGCCGGGGAGAAGATCATTCTCTCCTGCAAGGTGTCGAGCGTGCAGGATCTGATCGCCATCTACCGCGAACTGTCGCAGCGCGCGGATTACGCGCTGCACCTCGGCCTGACCGAAGCCGGCATGGGCTCCAAGGGCATCGTCGCGTCGACCGCGGCACTCTCCGTGCTGCTGCAGGAAGGCATCGGCGACACCATCCGCATTTCGCTGACGCCGGAACCCGGCGGCTCGCGCAGCCAGGAAGTCATCGTCGGTCAGGAAATCCTGCAGACCATGGGCCTCCGCGCCTTCACGCCGATGGTCGCGGCCTGCCCCGGTTGCGGGCGGACGACCAGTACTTTCTTCCAGGAACTGGCCGGCGAGGTGCAGGATTTCGTGCGCGCCAAGATGCCGGAATGGAAACTGCACTACGACGGCGCCGAGAACATGACGCTGGCCGTCATGGGCTGCATCGTCAATGGCCCCGGTGAATCGAAGCACGCCAACATCGGCATCTCGCTGCCGGGCACCGGCGAAGCACCCTCGGCGCCGGTCTACGAGGACGGCCAGAAGACGGTCACGCTCAAGGGCGAGCACATCGCCGCCGAATTCAAGGACATCATCGAGCGCTACGTCCAGCGCACCTACAAGAAGAAACTGCAAGCATGAGTCAGACGCTGCAAGCCGTGCGCGGGATGAACGACATCCTGCCCGACGAAGCCGAATTCTGGGAACTGTTCGAGG
>Ga0209202_1001191_pt1 | contig 16664 bp, 11 predicted proteins | sample AD_UKC032_MetaG_FD_184416 | JGI IMG/M metagenome (GOLD analysis project Ga0209202, IMG submission 184416) | Active sludge microbial communities of municipal wastewater-treating anaerobic digesters from USA - AD_UKC032_MetaG (SPAdes) (version 2) | ecosystem: Engineered > Bioreactor > Anaerobic >... | reverse complement strand
TCGGAAAATAACGTGAGGGAATATTACGTGGTCCAGGACATCGCCCGGAGAAAGTCCCTCGCCTTCGCCAACGTGTCTGCGGCGGTCATGCAGAAATACCCGGACCTCTCCGTGGCGGCCGACTACCCGATCACAGCCCCGGGGAGAAACGCCGAGGTCTCGCAACGGACGGACGAGATCGAATCAAGGATCCGGAGCGCCCGGGAAGAATTCGCGCTCATCTATTTTTCCTCTGCGGGCTGCCCGTACTGTGCCGAGGAGGGTTCGATCCTCAGCCTTTTCGTCGAGAAGTACGGGTGGGAGATCCGGGAAATCGACATAGAAAGGGAGGCGGCGGTATCCTCCGTCTTCGGGATCGAGACGACTCCGACCCTTCTCCTCATTTATCATGGGAGCGCCGACCATATCACCGTTTCGGCCGGAGTGGCATCCATGGCCGAGATCGAGGAAAAACTCTACCGGGGAATTCGGCTTTTGAAAAACGAGATCACCCCGGAGGAGTATTCTCTGTACGAGTTCCAGCGGGGCGGCGCCTTCGATGTGAGGGCTCCCTTGAGGCGGGACAAAAGATAAAAGCGAAGGTGTGGCTATGAATAAAGGAATTATTCTCAAACGCATCGTGGTCCTTGTAATTATTGCTCTCCTCCTGTCGCCCCTTGGCCCGGACGGGCCTATGGCCGGCTGGGTTGACGACTGGCTCCAGCAGAAGACGGAGACCTCCCCCGGGTACTTCGAGGGACAGAAAAGGGGTTATTTCACCGGCGGGAGCTTCTCGGCAAGGTGGCAGCAGGGAAACGACTACCTCTTCACCGCCATGCCACCCAAGGTGAAGGCGGGCTGCGGCGGGATCGATGTTTTCCTGGGCGGGTTCTCCTATCTCAATTTCGAATACCTGGTGACCAAGCTCCAGCGGATCATGCAGGCTGCGCCGGCGGCGGCCTTCGACATCGCTTTGAATGTTCTCTGCGAGCCCTGCTCGAAGACGATCAAGTCCCTGGAAGCTATCACCAACACCCTGAACAACCTGCAGCTCGATGAGTGCAAGGCAGGCCGGGCGCTCGTGGCGACCATGGTGCCCCCGTCCCTCGCCGAAACGAAGGACAAACAGGCAAAGCTCGCCGGAATCCAGGGGGACTTCCTCCAGTCATCGGGCGTTAACGACCTCTGGAAGAGCATCAACGACCAGACAAGCGCGAACGCGAACAAGCCGGTCACGAACATGAAGCAGGCACTCGCGGGCTGTCCCCAGGACATCCGGGACGTCTTCGGGACCAGCGGGTCGGTCATCAACAACATCGCCGCCAAGACCGGCTTCAACAGCCAGTCCTACCTCGACATGCTGAGAGGGTTCGTCGGCGACGTATACATCATCGACGCCGGGGACGCGGGCTTCCAGGTGGGTCACACGCCCCCCTGCGATCAAAACCGGTATGCTTCCTTCGACAACCTCCTCGACGGAAGCGTCTACGCCCGGACGGCAGGAGGCGCCTGCGCACAAATTACCGACAGCTCGGCCGACCTCACGAATTACGTGCGGACGAAGATGACCCGGATCGCGGGAAAGATCAAGGCGAAGCAGGTCCTTTCCGACGAGGACAACGCCTTTGTGAACGTGAGTCCCCTTTCCATCGGGCTCGTTCTCAAGGCGGCCGTGGGAACGAACCAGGAATCATCCATCATCAGCACCCTATCCGACGTGACCGCCAAGGCCTACGCCTTCCAACTCCTCTCGGACCTCTACACGAAGGCCTGGAACATCATGGACAAGGCCAGGAGCCTCGCCCAAGCTCAGCCGGGGGCCGTGCAGGGCGCGCAGGAACACCAGTGCAAGATCGAGATGCTCTCCGGAGCGATCGACGGCACGGCGGAGATGCAGGCCAGGATCGTGGAAATGGTAAGCGGAGTCCGGAGATCCTACGCCGCGTCCGTCCAGGAGGTGATGGGGGTCTACAACCTGGTGGACAAGATGGAGAAATTCGACAGGCTGGCCCTGAGCATGCTGAGTTCGAAATTCGGAACGGCCGTCGCGGCCAGGTCATTGTCACGCTGAACGCTCGGAAAGAAATCTAATGGGAATTTTTGGAAAGACAATTCTTATATTTGGCTTCACGGTCGTCATGTTGTCAGCTGCACCGGACGCCCATGCAGTGGACATGGAGTACTATACCTACAACGGCTTCGGAGCCGTCGTGACGGCCTTCCAGAAGATATCCCTGATCTTTTCGGATAACGGCTATCGGGCGCTCTTCTTCACCGTGACCGCCCTCGGGATCTTCATCGCCGGGGCTGCGGCGTACTTCCATCTCCTCAAGGGGGCAAGGTTTTCGCCCCTCTCATGGGCCTGGCCGGTGGGTCTCGGGATATGCCTCTACCTCGGGCTTATGGTACCCACGGGAAACATCACGATCTACGATCCTGTCCTCAACCGCTTCCAGACCGTCGGGCGGATCCCTGACGGCATCGTGGTCGTGGCCGGGACCCTGAACAAGATCGAACGGGGACTCGTGGACATCATCTCCACGTCGGGCACGCCCCAGAGTTTTCAGGACTACGCCGGCGGCATAGGCTTCGACATGCTTTTGAAGGCATCCGGGGGGCACCTCAAGATCCGGGACCAGTACATCGATGAATCGCTGAAACGGTACACGAAGGACTGCCTGTTCTTCGAGCTGCAGCGGCCGGGGACGTCGTTGAGTGTAAACGACGTCACGAGTTCCAGCACGGACTTCATGAGCCAGTACGCCCAGGCGGCGAACCCGGCCGTCTTCACCGTCTGGTATTCGGAATCAGACCGAACCGGGACGACCATGTCCTGCGCGGATGCCTGGACCAACCTGCAGGGTTACTTCAGCGATCCCCTCAACATGGGAGACACGATCCGCTTTGCCTGTGCGAACGCTGGCTTCAATGCGGACAACGCCGGTGAGCTCACGAAATGCACGGAGATCATCTCGAACTACGCCTCCTACGTGGAGGGCGGCGCATTCACGATCCCGGCACCGAACTTCATGAGACAGGTCTACATGGCCGAAGTATTGAATGACATGCTTCTCGACGCGAACCCCGATCTTGCCGTAAAGGGCCTGGCGTCGAGGAGCATCATGACCGGCGGGCTCGGCATGGGAATCGTGGCGAACGAGTGGCTTCCGGTGGCGAGGGCTGTAATCACCGCCGTGGCCATCGGTCTCATACCGATCCTCGTCATTTTCATTCCCACACCGCTCGCGGGAAAGGCCCTGGGACTCGTCGCGGGGATGTTCATCTGGCTCACGGCCTGGGGCGTGACCGACGCTATCACCCACGGGATCGCGACCGACTACGCCTACGGGGTCTTCGAGTACGTGAGGCAAAACGCCCTGGGCTTCGCGGCCGTCATGAATATGCCGGATGCCTCCCTCAAGGCCCTCAGCATGTTCGGCCTCATCAGGACCTCGGGCATCATGCTGGCCACGGTGATCACGGGCATGCTCGTCCGGTTCGGCGGGCATGCCTTGGCCATGATGGCGGGGACCATCTCAGGGACGGTCCAGTCCCAGGGGAGCCAGGCGGCCTCCCAGGCGTCAACGCCGGAAGGGGGGGCGAGATCCGTGGACTCGGCGAGAACGTCCATTCCCACCTGGTCGAACGCCAACCGCTGGAGCATCCAGGACTACTCAGGCCTGGAGACGGCAAGACGCGTGGGCTCAACTGCCGGAATGATGAAGGTCCGCGACGAATTCGGGGCGGACCGGTTGGGCGGTATGCACGGGGACGCGGCAGTGGGCGGCTTTCTCCCCCGCGCGGCGGCCGGGTCCGGAATGGCGGAAGTGGGTCTCGACCGGTCGCAAGGTCTTCTCAAGGCCGGAAACATCTCCAGGCTGGGAAAAACCGAGGGCGACCTCGAATCTTTCCGTGGGTCGGGCCATGCCGGGGACTTTTTCGATTACCATGCCGATCAGGCAGCCGTGGAGGGAAAGAAACGGTACTTCGCCGCCATGAAATATGACGAGGCGATGGAGGATGCAGGCCGAGGAGACCGGATATCGGGCTACAGAGCCGTGGCCGACTACGATGCCCACAAAACGCCGGGAGCGATCCGGGAGGGAGAAAAATACGGCGTTGATGCGAAAGAACTGGGAGAGACGAAGGGCCGGCTGGATGCTTTGCAAACCGTGGCCGCCTCCAGGGGGATCGAAGCCGTCGGCGAGGGAGCCTATCTTGACGCGAGGCGGGACGCCGTGATCGACGATGTCGCCAGATGGGGAGCGCTCCGGTCCTTCGCCGAATCCAGGGGAGTGGATTTCGAGCGCTTCGCGGCGGACCGGCACCGAACGGCCGATATCTCCGTGAACGCCGTTGAAGCGAAGCAGTATGGCCTCCCCGGGGCGGGGAGCTACCGCATGGCCTGGGGAGGGCATGGCGAACTGCTCTTCACCAACCGGTCCAGCGGAAGCCAGTACCAGGTCGGTACCTTCGGAAAGAGCGGGCGGGACATCGCGGGATACAATATATCCAGAAGCGAGGAAGGAAACCTCAGAAAGATATACAGCAATTTCACGGACCGGGTGGGAGGATCACACAGCGTCCGCTACGATGATTTCCGGGAAAGCGTCTCGGGGTTCCGGGGCAGAGGCTACAATGTGAGTATTGTCGAGGACGCATCGATGGCGGGGGGACATCGCGTGATGGTCTTCGACCCTTCACACAAAAAACCGGTACTCGTTTCCGGGAACATCAATCACCTCGTGAGTTCTTACCGGCAGACGGCGGATGGCGCCACTAAGGAAGCGATCGTCCCACTGACAGGAGACGTCCTCGCCTCTGAAAGCACGATAGGAAACATCAGGACGCAGAACCAGGACAGGCTGAACGTAAACATGGGCGTCAAGGCAGATGGAACAGTCACGGAAGGAGTGAGAAAAGTGGCGGGCGAAACGGTCGCGGTGGGCACGGCAGGAGTTTTCGACGGGATGAGAACTGTCGGGGGCGCTTTGCGAAGTGCAAGGTATCTTGGCGAGATCGGGAAAAATTTCAAGTTGAACAGGACCAAGGGGGAGCCGACCCTTGAGGGTGGTGAAACAGTGAAGGGCGAGATATCTCCAGGACCCACAAGTGATCCCGTGCAATAAGATTTAAATTGTTGAGGAACAGAAAACATAATGCTCACAGCCTACAAATACCTAAAAATGAACGGGGGACTGCTGGCGGTCTTCGAAAAAGGGATCTCCTTCGGCCAAGGATTGTCTCTCAATATCGTCATGATAGAGAACGACCCGTACCTGAAGATCGGGCGGGACCATTACATCCGCCTCGATAAGGAAACAATAGAATGCCTGGAAAGCTGCAATCGTATACATATCGCCGTGAGCGATCTTTTCGAAAGCAGGATCGCCCTTCAGGGAACAATCGAAATAGACGATGTCACGAAAGGAAAACTCCTGGCCTACGTCGAGATGAACAGATAGCTCTACTCAAAGCAAACTCTATCAGAAGAATTCAGTTGACCTTCGAACCATGTTTTATTATATTTCTCATAAATTGCGTGGCGGACAATTTATGGGAAATGGAATAAAACAACCAAAAACCGAACTCGGTTCTCTCGAAATGAGACTCCTCGCATACGTCCAGATGCGGAAGATGGATGTCGTGCGCACGAAGGAAATCGCCGCGGCTCTCAAGATCACCCCCAAGCAGGAGCGGGAACTATTCAGCAGAATGAGCCGGTCCGGCGTGTTCATACGTCTGACGCGTGGAGTCTACCTGGTTCCTCCCCGGTTTCCAGCCGGCGGGCGATTGGCCGTCAGTGAATATTACATCCTCTCAAGGTTGATGAGGGAAATCGGAGGCAAATATCAGGTCAGCGGTCCCAACGCGTTTTACCTTTACGGATTCGATGACCAGGTGCCGAATCGGGTATATGTTTACAATAACCGGATCAGCGGAGAGAAGAACATAGGCGGTTTCGATTACGTTTTCATGGAAATCTCGGATAACCGGCTTGGGGCTTTCACTGAATTCGCGGCGCCTGATGGGGAGAAGATCTTAATTGCAACAAAAGCCCGTGCCCTGCTGGACGCCGTCTACGACTGGTCGAGATACAATACAATCCCACGTGCTTATCAATGGATTACGGCAACAATAAAGAAGGATACCGTTTTTTTGGATGAGTTTACAAGAACTTCCCTGAAATACGGGAATAAGGCTACCATGCGCCGGATAGGATATCTTCTCGCCGTCTCAGGCGTATCCGAAAACATGCTCAGGGGATTCAAAAAGAAGGCCGGTTCCATGAAGTCCCTGATCAAGTGGATCCCTGGAAAGCCGGCAAAAGGATCCGTGAACAGGGAATGGGGGTTAATCGTAAATGGCGCTGTCGAAACCGATTGAAATTACTCTTCATGAGGACGAGCCGCTTTTCCGCGAAGCAGTCCTTTATACCGCGCGAAAAACCGGCTTGAACGCGGCTCTCGTGGAGAAGGATTATTTCTGCTCGGTGCTGCTCGCGGACCTCTGTAGCGGCTGCAAACTGCCCCCCGTATTCAGGGGCGGCACGTGCTTGAGCAAGATTCACGCGGACTTCTACAGGTTGAGCGAGGACCTTGACTTTACTATTTCGTTGTCGGCCGCCGCAAGCAGATCGGATCGGAGCCGGATGATCACCCCCGTCAAGGAGTGGATTTCCGCCCTTGGAAAAGAGTCCTCTGTCTTCAAGATGGAGCAGAAACTGACCGGGTTCAACAATTCTAAACAATACGTGGCGCAGGTCGCCTATCCGACGCTGGTCGGTTCCGGGCTCGGCCGGATCAAGATCGAGGTCGGGCTACGCGAAGAGATCCTGGTTCCGCCCGTCAAGGGAAGCGTCAGGACACTCCTGGAAAATCCCTTTACGAGCATGCCGGGGGTCGAAGAATTCGAGATCGTGGTCCTTACGCGTGAAGAGACCTACGCGGAGAAGCTGAGGGCGGCATTGACGCGAAGAGAACCGGCAATCCGTGATTTTTACGACATCGACTATGCTGTTTCCAGGCTCGGCGTCAATCTTGAAGACGCTCATCTTGTCGGTCTGCTGAAGAGGAAGCTCCAGGTTCCGGATAACGACGAAATCGATATTTCCAATGCTCGGAAAAAGGAATTGCTGTCTCAGTTGGAAACGCAGCTAAAGCCGGTTTTGAGATCTTCGGATTATGATATGTTCGACTTTGAAAGGGCCTTCAGAATGATTGCCGATCTGGCTCGCATGATCTCAGGTCAAGCGTAGCAAAAGGATACTCTATGCCCAAAAAGATTTTTAAACGAGCAACCCCCGGCCAGATAATGGTTCTGGTGTTCCTTTTGGGGCTCCTGGTGTTTTTCTTGAAAGATGCCGGGTTCACCACAATTCTCATCGTGGTCGCCACCGCCGTGATAGCCGGTCTTGTTCTGCTTCCGTGGTCCAACGTGAAGGCGTATGATGAAGAGGATTTGATCGATTGGGATCTTGTCAACTATCCTTCCGATAAAGATGATTGAGATCACTTAAGAGGTTTTATGCCAATGAAATGATGGGGTTGATTCTTCGGACAAGAAAGAAGTTACGATCGCTGAGGTAACCCATAATGTGGGAGAGCAAGTTTGAGTGGCAGAGGATCGCATGACCATTGTACACAAGGAAAGCCTTGAGCAAATTGATCGGCTAGCTCATGAAACAATAACCGTGTTTCAGAGCGATTTGCGACCCGATGGTACGTTTAAAACGAAGATTTTTCAAACGATCCGGAGCCTCAGTGCACATATTGCAAATGATTACGGTGATCGTTACCTGCTTGAACTCATACAGAACGCATATGATGCACTGAGCGAAAAAGAAACCTCAGGGAGGATAAAGATTCTCTTTATTCCTCAGGATGGTGAATGGGGGACGCTCTACATTGCCAATGGTGGTCGCCCCTTTCAGTGGGCAAATGTTGAATCAATTTGTGCGATCGGTCTGAGCGAAAAACCTGCGGGTGAAAATATTGGGAATAAAGGCTTAGGCTTTCGTAGTGTATTGCGTATTTCTCATGAACCAAAAATATTTTCTCTGCTTGGCGACGGAAAAAATACTAGCGAATACGGCTATTGCTTCCGTTTTGCGACCGGCAAAGACTTTACCAGGTGGACTAATGAACCCATAGTTCTTGAACAGCTTCCACGTCAGTTGCCGCCATTCTGCATCCCTTATCCACTTGATAACGTTCCACTACAAATAGCTTCATTGATTGATGAGGGCTTCGTTTCCGTTATCTCTCTACCATTGATTAGTGAATCAGCCAGAAAATCAGTCTATGAGCAGATGGATCTGCTTAGAAGTGGACCCGCCCCTTTGATTCTTTTCCTTAAACGCCTGCAGGTGCTAGACGTAGTAATAACAGGGCAACCAGAACTTTCCTTTACACTGACCCGCACTAACAAAGAGATAAAATCCCTAACGGAAATCTCGCCTCTATTGACACTGATAGAATTGAACAATGACCAGCGGTATCTCGTTGCTTGGCGTTATATACCTGAGGGACAGGTCAAAGCAAAGATTGATGAAAGTATAGAACTGCAGCAACTGCACCCAAGTTGGAAGGAATGGAGAGGCGATGGTGAACTTGCGATAGCTGTATACCTTGATGAAATGACATCACAGAATTTACTGTACACGTTTTTGCCTATGGGGGAAGCAGCAGAATGCCCCTTCAATGGATTTTTGCACGGTGCTTTTTACCCTAAATCTGATAGGACAAGCCTTCATGCCGGGTCGCCCCTGAATACGATGTATATCGAAGAGGCAATTCGACTTAGTGTGCATGCAGCACTTACAATAAGGTTATTGGCGGACATTCAGGATTCACTACTCAGTTATGAACAATGCAGCAGAGTCATCGTCGATTTTCTTTCGTGGCATGGAGTGGCAAGCATAAAAGGGTATGGCACTAATGATTACGCAAAGCGTCTTGGAGAGGCATTTCTTGCTTTTGGAGGTACGATTGGTGAAAGGGATATTCTGCCAGTGATTCGTGGCAAGAAACTGGATTCCTGGGGAGCCCCGATAGAAGTATTGGAATGGGATAATTCGAATTTCTCTGTCTTAACTGCAGAAAGGATATCGAGGCTAGGTAAGTCTCCTGTCTTGTCAGAGAACTTGGGAAAGATAAGGACAAAACGTTTCATTGAAACATGGACAGAATACATAAGTAAGCAATTGTTTGACCCATCTACCGAGGAACTTGCTGACGTGGTAGAGAAGGTGGCCGAGGAACTACTACTGATTAGAGCAGATATTCCAACATGGACTGGATTTTATTGCGATCTGCTCACGCTAGTAAATAAATATCAGCGGTTGGCGATTCCTTCAGCCATTGTTGACAAGAAAATACTTCTTTGTTCAGGAAACAGACTGCTCTCAAGTGTTACACTCGCGCCAGCCAAACCTAACAGTAAAAAAAAGAAACGGAAGAAAGGACGTCCTGTTCAGAACGTCGGTGCCGTTGTTTTTTCACCATCTGATCGTTTGATGAAAAGTGGTTCTGAAGATGCCATTAATGAAGAGCTGTTTCGTGTACCTCAACAGTTGGAGCAAGGTTTCTCTTTTCTCTCTCAAAAACTTGAATGGTATGGGGATCTGAACGATGTAAGGCAGTTTTTCGAGAAACACAGGCTAGTCCGCAAGTATGATGCCAGCGAGCTCATTTCCAATGTTTCCCGTATTCAGCGGGAGTCGAATGACAAAATGGCTAGGCGCCAAGCGTTGACCTGGCTTTTCAGACTCTATGTTACGAGGGGTGATTATGTTTCTGGCTCCCTGTCATCTGCAGAAATCTATGTGCCAGTTGGAAAAGAAGGTTGGGTGAGTGCAAGACAGGCATATTTCTCTCATGGCTGGAGTCAGTCAGGAAGAATAAGTACCTTGCTGGAGCAGTTCTTTGAAAGTGCATCTTCATTCTCAAAAGAAATCAGCGGCTTAAAGAAAATGTTGTTGCATCCACCATCGAAAAAGCCATTTTCTGTTGGCAACATTTCAGAGTGGTATGCTTTTTTAAAGTTGATTGGTGTCAAAGTAGGTTTATATCCGATAAACTTAGACTCAAGAAGGATTAATTCGCTTTCCGACATCTCAATCAAGAATATCGGTTCCTTACTAAACCTTGACGAAGAAACAATACGCATTTGGGAATATGCAGTTGGAAAATTTAATATTCTTTATTATGGCAATAATAAGCTTGAACAGTCATCAAAGATTGTCTGGTGGCCAGGTCAGGGAGACTTCAATTTATTTCCGCCTGAAACAAAGAAGTTAAATGCCAGACTCTTGCTGGAATGGATCAAGATAACGGACTATACCGAATCCGACCTTATAATTGAGTACTATCACAACTATTATCGGTATGCTCAACGATTCACTTGGCCCACACCTTTTCTTGCTTTTTTCCGTGAGGGGGCATGGTTTCCTGTCGAGAATACCTTGGGGAATCAGAAGGGCGTAACATTTAAATGCCTTAAAGAAGTTTGGCTTCCTGAAGAAGATCGAGATAGGCCCCGACCGTTTATGCCGCAAATCCCATCAGAATTTGGTATACGACAGACAGTGTTATCTGATGAGGCCAGAAACCGACTAAAGTCTTGGGGGAACGTTAATGTTGTGAATGACCCTCAGTGTCTTTTCGGCCAAATTTCGATGTTGGGGCACATTTTTAAGGATGATCAGGTTGAGGAATATTGCAAACGAGAGTTCATCAATCTCTATGGTGCGACTTGGAAGTTGCTGGCAGAAAATGGTGAGCAACAATGGCCAAATAAGCGTCCTGATTGGATAGTTGTTCGAAATAAAGGCTCCTATTGCACCTATGAACTACCGGTCAAAGATGTCAATATCTGCAACGATGTGACGGGCTTTTTAAAAGTCTATGTGCCCGATGACGGCAAGTCCCTTGTCTGCACCCTTTTAGAGGAACTTGGCCATAATATTTTTGACTTCGAAGTCAATCACCCGAATATTAGGGCGTTGATAAAAGATCTTTTGGGGTCAGCTTTCAGTGCGACTTCAAGCGTACCAGTAGAAATTATTGTTAATGATATTCCCTTTGAGTCGACCACGGAGGAGATGAAACAACTAATAGAATTAGTTCCTTCATTTACTGCGTTGCTCTGTTTAGCAATGGAATGCCTTACTGGTACATCAGCGCAGCAGTTGCCTGTAGACCGTGGAGTGATGATTGATAGATTGAGAAAAATACGTGTTATGCTATGTCGAGAGATCAGTTTTAACATAGCGGGGAGCCCTAAGCCTTTACCAGCCAACTACTACGGAGTTTTGGGGCACATGGATAAGGATGTTCCTTGTCTACTTTTGGAAACCGAAAATGAGCAATTAACCTGGGAACAAATAAGGGATGCAGGACCAGCACTTTGTCGGCTTCTGAATCAGGCAGACTTGGCCTCTGTTATTAAAAATGCATGCTCGGCAATGGAGCGTCAAGGGATTCCAATACATAGCAAGTTCAGTAAGGCTGATCATCTGGACTCATTATGTCGGGAGCTGAATCTAACCAGACCTCAAGCGGAAACGGCGCTTGCAATTGAAATTGGCGACAAGAAGCGTATCGAGATGGTTCTACGCCCGTTGGTTTTTTATTGTGTCGGGGAGGAAGGATTCACTGTCTTTGAGCAAATCCGAGAGCGATCAACGAACCTTGATGAGCTTCTAAAAGATGTGGAACCATTGTTTGAGAATAGTGTGTTGGAGTTTCAGTTCATATACGACTGCGTAAAAGAATCCAATAGCTATTCTTTTATACAGAAAAGGTTGGACCTAGAATTTGCAAAATTTAATGAATGTATTGTGAACACCAACGGGGAGGTTTATGCAATAACATATCCAGACGAACATAAGATTTCCATGAAGATTTTCCTCGAAGAACATCGGGACCGGCTTGTCGCGTGCCTTCAGAATCGATACCTTACCACATTCGACAACCAGGGAGAGCTTGTAGATTTTGTAACACTCAAAAACGAGTTATTAACGTTACCTCCTGATAGTAGCTGGTTATTGAGCTATGAAGAACCTCCTTTAGATGTTATTACAGCAATGGTGAATGCATGGCTGGAAAGAAAAGGATTTCCCAGGTTTGATACCTTTGATCCAAAACTGCCGTTGTGGTCGATGGTAATCAAAGCAAACGAAAAAACCTTGAAACAGTTTATTGTTAATAAAATAAAAGTTATAAATGCATGGTTCCAAGCTAACAATAGTCCTGTCAGTGGGTGTTGGGCCTTACCTGAATTGGCAGGAGGTACTATAAAGTCAGAGCTCGATAAGATTGGTGCCTTTGACTTTAGGGAACTGGATGATGAGTTGCTTTTGAAATGGATGGTCAAGGCAGGAGTGTGGCCGGACGGGATGCCTGCTTCACTTGACTTAGAAGTGCTCGGCCTGACGGAAGAGAACCTGCAGAAAGCGGAAAAATTTGTTTCCGAAGAGCGCGCTGCTCAAGATAAAGCTCGCCGTTCTGTTAGATTTGGGTCTACTGACATAGATCCTTATGATGCTGACTACGAAGCGCTTTCTAAACTTATTCAGAATGGCCTTCCCAAAGATTTGTTGAAAACGTCACTCGGGAATTATGCCGATATACATAAAATTGAAAAGAAACCAACTAGTGGTAGGCCCGGTAAAGGTGGGGGAGGATCGACTCCGAAAGTCCCATCAGAAAAGGCAGATCTTATAGGTTTTATGGGTGAATGTGCCGTATATCATTGGCTGAAGACTCGCTTCCCCAAAAAAAATATCGAATCATCCTGGAAATCTAAGAACAGGGAACACTTATATGCCGAAGCGGGATCTGATTCGCTCGGTTATGACTATCATCTCGAATATGATCGAAGAAATTGGTTCCTTGAAGTGAAGGCTAGTCTGCAGAACCCGATGGTATTCGAAATGGGAGAGACTGAAGTTGATAAGGCAAAGGAGTGTGCCATATTAGGGAAGAGCGAATATTCGATAATCTATGTTAGCAACATTGAAGATCCATCCAAGATGAAAATCCTTGTATTGCCTAATCCGTTCAGTGAAGAAGGTAAAAAGGTGTTTGGCCGCCCTAGAGAAAAGTTCAGATATAGTTTTGGTGAGTAGGTTGTTTCTATGCTTTCATGTAACTGTAATTGACAAACCTTAACAACATTGATTCGGTTTACTAGGTGGTCAAGGTGATAACCGAGATCCTTGACATGTTTTTTTTGATCTTACCCGTGCATTGCCGATTGACCTCTGCTAAAAAAATACATCGCCTCATTATTGACTTCAATAGCTATCGAATCAAGTGGATCTTGGTTTGGTTGAGCGATTTCAGATTTGAAGTCTTGGGATACCCCCCCTTCCAAGGGTCATCTGATCCTCTATATATAAGTAGTTGAAATCATGTTACCCGCCAATTCAGTTTTTTGAAGACCCGACACCAATTTTTCTGATTTCCAACCAAAAATCCCTGCATCAAAAACATTATATATTAAGGAGCGATCGCGGCGAAGCCGCGCATCGACTCGTCAAAACACAAGTAAATCGGGAGGCAGTTATGGAAAACAAGCGCGAAGAGCTGGGCAAGTGCCCGGAATGCGGGAAACCGGTCTACGAGGGCAAAAAGTCTTACTATTGCTCGGGTTACAAGGAGGGATGCAAGTTCGTGCTGTGGAAGAACAGCCTCGACCGGCTCGGGCACGCTGACATCACCCCCGCCCAGGCCAGGCAGTTGCTGAACAACGAGACGGTCGCCTTCGCCGGGCTCAAGTCCAAGGCCGGCAACGAATTCGACGCCGAGGGGAAACTCGCCAAAAACGAGACCTACGGGTGGCAGATCGGCCTCATCTTCGGCGACGCCGGCAAAGAAAAACAACAACCCTCCGGCCGGGAAGAAAACGAATAAACAAAAAAAATCAATAAACGGCATTCTCAATAAACCAAAAAACGAAAAATAATTTCATAGTCTGCCCTCAAGAAGATTTTTAAACTTCATTATCCTTTTTCCCGTGAGCATAACCGAGAGAGATGGAGGAGGCCACCATGAAAAAACCGATGATTCTTTTCACGTTTATCCTCCTTCTTCTCTCCACGGGGAATCTCCATGCTTTCTGTTTCGAAGAGGCGGGCTCGCTTTATAATGTTTCTCCTCAAATCCTCTGGGCTATCGCCATGGTGGAAAGCGGGTTCAAGCCCGACGCCGTGAATCGAAACACCGACGGCTCGTATGACTATGGTCTCATGCAGATCAACTCATCCTGGGCGCAAATCCTGGGAGGAGATCTTTGGTCCTCCCTTGGCGATCCCTGCACAAACGTGAAGGTCGGCGCCTGGATACTCTCCGGGTGCGTCCGAAAACACGGCTACACCTGGGAGGCGGTGGGCGCCTATAACGCTTCAAAGAAACATAAACGGGCCAGGTACGCAAGAAAGGTATATCAGGCCCTCCGGAAATGACCCTATGTTCGATGTTCGTGAACTCGCAGATATTTATGGACTACCTGAAGAAACCGTAAAAACGGAACTCTTGGAATCGCTCTCCAACTCGCTTGCCGCTGTTTTCGGCACCGAGGTAGAAGTCCTATCGAGCGAGGCAGGTAACCTGGAAATTTACTCGTACCGGGACTTGTCCGGCGACCTCCGGGTCAGGAGTTTGCCTGTTTCTAGCATAGGAAGACACGCGATAAAAAGGATCCGGCGCGACCTCTGCCTTTCCCTGGCCAAAATACGGGTCCTTCACGATTACGATTTCTGCAGGGACCTCGTCGGATGCGTTGTCGAGGGCATGGTGATGAAGGTGGTGAACTCCGGATCACTGTCCATACAGTTGCAGGCGAACGGCCCCTGCAATCCCAAGAACCTCGTCGGCTCATGCCCTTACCGGTTACAGACACCGAAGGAACGGGGGGTATATCGTCCCGGAGACGTCTTACCGTTCCAGGTTCTGAAGGTGTCCCCCATCATGGAAAACGGTATGCCCCGGCTCGAAATCATCCTGGGCAGGAATGGCAGGGGGGTGGTCGAAGGTCTTATCATGAAACAAGTCTGGGAAATCCCCTCCGGAAGAGACGTAAAGGTCAGGTGCGTGAAGAGGATCGCCGGGGCTTATTCGAAAGTCGTCTCCACCGCACCGATTCCCCTTCATGTCATCAAGAACGTCTCGGACGAATTGAAAGAGTACATCCGGGTGGTACATTCATGATTGCCCGGTTCCTAAAGAGTCTTGCCGGCGGCGGGAAGAGCGACCGAAAAACGTCTCGAACGATTCTTGGCCTGGGACATGGGATGTCTGATTTCGGCGCATCCATAAAAATCGCCGTCCCCGATTCATTCCGGAAGGGCCATTTCTGGTGTTTCGGAACCACTCGGGTGGGGAAGACCCGGATCATGGAGAACATGGTCGAGCAGGACATCAGAAAAGGTTACAGCGTCGTCGTCATCGATCCGAAGGGTGACATCGATCTCTTCTCTAAAATCGTGCAGGTCGCCTTTGAGGAAGGTCGGGATCGTGAACTGATCCTCGTCACGCCAATCTATCCCCACCTGAGCGCCGTGATCGATCCCCTGGCCTATTATTACATGCCCGAGGAACTGGTAGGGCACATCGTTTCCGGGGTGGAGGTGGGAAAGGAGCGGTTCTTCTTTAACGTCGCCTACGAGATCAGCCTCGTGATCGTCCAGGCGCTCATCATGCTCGCAGCTTGGGGGGGTAAGGCCAAGAGCTTCAACCTGAACGACGTCAAGAACAAGATGTCGCGGGAAGAGCTCGAAAAGCTTAAAGGCCAGATTGACTGCATCGACACAGAAGATGCAAAGCAACTCTCCTCGGATATCCAGAAGATCCTGAACTCTCCCCAAGACTATTATGGGAAAGTATCGTCGTCACTCCGTGTTGCCCTGATGGAGCTCACGAGCGGGAACATCGGGAAGGTCATAGGGAAAGCCGACGAGAACCGATTCATCGACCGCTTGGAAAAGGGGAAGCCCGTGATCATGGTGGTCCACCTCGGCTCCCTTATTACCCGCAAGGCCGCGTTCACTCTGGGAAAGGTGGTCATTTCGATGGTCCAGAGCTTTGTGGGAAGGGTTTTCTCGTCCGGTAGAAAAGTTACTCCTCCCCTTTGCCTTTACATCGACGAGTGTCAGAATGTCCTCTACTACGGGATCGAGGATCTCTTCGCCAAGGCTGGCGGCGCCGACGTGTGGGTCCACGGCTTCGCCCAATCCGTCTCCCAACTCTACGCCATGATTGGGAAGGATTACGGGAACGCCATCCTCGACAACACCAACACCAAGCTCTTCATGCGGGTCCCCGACACGGATACGGCCTCGTACGTAGCCAAGCACTTCGGGGAGTTCCGGCGTTATTCCCCGATTCTCAACGTGGACGGCGGGGTGTCGGTCCGTGAAGAGGAGGACACGATCCTGAAGCCCTCCGACATTCTCGAACTCACAGAGAGGGAGTTCTATCTCATGACTTATTCCGGCCTGTTCCGCGGGCGGAGTCTCGATGTCTCCACACTTTATCTGGAAATCAAGTTCCCGGACCTCACGGCTGAGTCATGAAAGCGATCACGACGATCCTTTTCATCCTCGCGGTCGGCTGCCTCGCGATTTATGCCATATGCATATACATTTCCGCCTTGTGTAAATCACGAAATCCCGGAATATC
>Ga0209202_1001189_pt1 | contig 16679 bp, 14 predicted proteins | sample AD_UKC032_MetaG_FD_184416 | JGI IMG/M metagenome (GOLD analysis project Ga0209202, IMG submission 184416) | Active sludge microbial communities of municipal wastewater-treating anaerobic digesters from USA - AD_UKC032_MetaG (SPAdes) (version 2) | ecosystem: Engineered > Bioreactor > Anaerobic >... | reverse complement strand
TCCTATACCTTTCGTAGTACCAACTGAAGAACAGATTGCTCATGAGCAGAAGGTACAAAAAATCAGAAAATATTTACAGAGTAGAAATTCTCCCTTGTCTCATTTTGCAGAAGATTTTGTTAAAGCATCAGAAGAATACGGAATTGATTACAGAATAGTTGCAGCGATATCAATAATTGAATCTGGTGGAGGAAAGAAGAATTTTAGGCCCTACAACGCATGGGGGTGGGGAAAGAGTGGATTTACTGACTGGTCAGAGGGTATTTGGGCTGTTTCTAAAGGAATTGGAAAATACTACAGTAAAGGACTTACAACACCAAGATTGATTAGTTACTCATACTGTCCCCCTTCTGCAGATAGCTGGGCAAGAAAAGTTCAAGGAGTAATGAACCTAATAGCTCAATACTAATGAACTAGATGTATAATGAACTATGCTACCCCAATTAATTACCCTGCATAAATACGACATTGCATATCTCAATAAGTATGAGCTAAAGATAATTGATAAGGAAATTTTTGGAGATGAGATTTATCGAATCGATATTGAGAAGAAAAATCCATTAATATTCGATGTGGGTTCTCATATTGGACTTAGTATCCTTTACTTTAAAAAAAAGTATCCTACTTCAACGATATTGGGATTTGAACCTAATCCAAATGTATTTCCAATTCTGGAGGAGAATATAAACGGAAATAATATAAAGAATGTAACACTTTATAATTTGGCTCTTTCAAGTAAGGAAGGCGAAAAAACTCTTTACATAGATTCTTCAGGTAGCGGAGCATTCTCGACTTCATCATTTATACCAAACGCATGGAATGGGAAACAAAAAACAAAAGGAATTAAAGTCCAGGCAGCAAAGTTAAGTTCCTTTATCAATACACCAATTGATTTGTTAAAAATTGACACTGAAGGAGCAGAAGCAGAAATTCTCCAAGATTTATATGAAAACAGAAAATTGAATCTAGTAAAAAATATCGTTCTTGAATATCATCCTATTAAGAAAACTGGCCTTAAAACAATCTTAAAAATGTTACAAAATGAGGGATTTGCAATTGAAACAAAAGAAGATATGAATGGAGATGAGGGTTTAATCTTTGTAATAGGAAAGAAAAGTTTTAAATAATTTTGAGAGGAAAGTACTGTCTGAGTAGAATATTTTATTCAATTCTCTAAACAATTTCTTACTGTCATGTCTTACAAGGCTTCTCTCAAGTTTATCACCCTTGTCTTTTACAACTGGGGCTGTGGCTACAAGATCTGCTCTGATTATCTTTCCCTTTATTTCTTCTGGGGATAAATCATCAGCAATTATATGCTCACCCTTTTTTAGATATCTTTCATACGCTTTTGTAGGAATTTTTCCATTGTTTATTAAGAAATAATCAACATCTCTTCCTATATACTTTTCAACAATTTCTAAATATCCCAATTGAGTAAGATTTCTTGTTTGTCCTTTCTTGCTCATTAGATTTCCGATACAGACTATTTTTGCCCTACTCTTCTGAATACTCTCTTTTATCCCATCGACAACAATATTCGCTAAAGTGGTAGTATACAAATCACCAGGACCAAGGAGAATGTAATCGGCTCTTTCAATTGCTCGTATTGCATCCTCATTCGCTTTCGCAGCTGGATTAAGATAAATCTTAGTAATATTCCTATCATCCTCAGGTTCATCAATTAAATGTTCTCCCTCTATCACTTCCCCATCCTCATATTCTGCCACCAATCGTGAATTATCAAGAGTAACTGGGATAATATCGCCCTTAATTGAAAAAATGGTTTTAAACATCTCAATTGCTTCTATTTCACTTCCTAAAATATCTGCCATTGCAACCATGAGTAGATTCCCTAAAGTGTGACCCTTAATACCCTCTCCACTTGAGAATCTATACATAAACAAATTCCTAAGAACTTCGTTATTCCCGCTATCGTACAATGCCAACAATGATTTTCTAATATCGCTTAATGGCAACAAACCGAATTCATCTCTGACCACAGCATTACTACCTCCATCATCCATCATTCCAACAATTACTGAGAGATTTAAATCTTTATGCTTTTTTAGACCTTCAATAACTACGGTACTCCCTGTCCCCCCTCCAATTAGAAGAATATTCATAGGATTAGTATATCATTTTTGTGGTATAATGTAGCATTAAGATAATAATACTCAAGTATGAATTTCAAGATAGGCTCAAAAGTTTTTTATCCATCTCACGGAGCAGGTTGGATTAAGGGAGAGAAAGAAATTGAATTTAATGGAGAGAAAAAAAGATATTTTGAGTTTGAATTAATTACAAATCTATTGAGTATATCAACACCTGTGGATAATGTAGATAATTTAGGAATTCGCCCTGTCCTTTCGAAAAAAGAAATAGTAGAGAAAATTTCAATACTTAAAAAAAATCCTTCAATTGACCCTAAGATGAAAGATTTCAATTTGATGCTAAATACATTTAAAGAGCTTGAGGAAAGCTCTTCTATTGAATCTTCTATAAAAATTATCCAATACTGCAATCATGTAAAAAAGGTTAGAGAGAAAGAGGGTCGATTGATCCCAATAAGTATTGAAAAACAGCTTGAAAACGCTATAAGGAATATTGTGGGAGAATTAGCAGTATCATCTGGAATTTCATTGAAGACAGCTTCAAAGAATTTCAGTGATATTACTGGTATTAAGGTTGAAATCGGAAAAGATTAGTTATTTGGCAAATCTCCAATTTCATACAAGATGGCTTCCATTTTATTAACTTGTTCAAAAAATGTCGATTCATTGTCATCTTCGTCACCTAATTCTACCAAAACCCTGCCAAGTAGTTCCTTGGGACTAGCATTTTTTGAGTACACATCTAAGACCATTGCCGCTTGAATAATCTTTTTTGTTTTCTCATCCATATACATTGCAAACGCTTCATCACAAGCGAATTGGTTAGAAGCTTCTTTCTCTACCATATTAACAAGTATTAATTAATACTAACTCCAATTTTAGTATCCATTACTTCAATTTCTATATCTACTTCCTCAACTTCATTTATTACTACACTTTTCGCATTAAATACAGAAAAATTGTTTTTAATAAATTCTTCAAAAATCTTTTTTGTTAAACTATCCTCAATTTTTAGATATAGGGTAACTAAATCCCCTACTTTAAGGCCTTTACTCTTTCTATAATCTTTGTACCTTCTCATAAATTCATTTATCAATGCTTCATTCCTTAATTCACTAGTAAGATTACAATCTATGGTTATTTGGTTCTCTTTTTCCCCTTCAGAAATCATATTTTCACCTAAATCCTGTTTTTCAGAGAATATTATCTCTTTAACATTTAACTCCTCTTTAATAATTTGAGAGAGTTCTGGATCTTTTACATTGACATATGCTCTGCACAAAGGCTGTCTTAGGTTTAGCTTTGCTCTTTCTCTAATCTTCATCCCATTTGAAGTGATACTTCTTACTAATTCCATATCTTTAAGAATCCTCTCATCAATTTTTTGTTCATTGGCTAACGGATAATCAGCTAGATGTACAGATTCAAAACTTTCTATGCCTAGATTAACTACAATATTTTGAAACATAACTTCCGAAATATAGGGGGTAAAAGGGGCTAGTAATTTGGATAAAGTCATAAGAGAGTAATGAAGAGTACCTAAAGCGTATAAATCTCCTTCCTTAAATCGTGTTCTGTTTCTCCTTATATACCACTGAGACAAATCTTTACAATATTCTTCGATATCTCTTGACGCTGTAGCAATATTGTAAGAATCAATTGAGGAAGAGACATCAGAAACCAATTTATTTGTTTTAGATACTAACCACCTATCCATCAAATTTGTTACTTTATCAAGATTAAAATCTTTATACTCCCAACTGTTTAACTGTGCATATGTAACAAAATAGTTGTAAGAATTCCAAAGCTGTATGTAAAATCTTCTTCTTACATCTTCAAGAGTAGGCCAACCAAATCTCATATTTGCACCAATAGATGCAGAGGCGAAGTTCCATCTTAAGATATCAGAGCCGACCTTATCTGCAGCGTCATCAAATTTTACATAGTTTGGCTTTGTTTTACTCATTCTTTCATTATTCTCATCTCTTAATTCAGCGAAACACATTACTTCTTTGTAAGGGACTTTCTTTTCCAAAACCGTTCCAAAAACAAGCATAGAGTAAAACCACAATCGAACCTGTTCAATCATTTCTGTTATGAAGTCTGCGGGATACCACTTCTCCCAATATTTACGATTCTCAAGATAATTAAGTGTAGAGAAAGGAACAACTCCCGCATCTAACCAACAATCCCCAACATCGGTAACTCTTTTAACTTTTTCTCCACACTTTGGACATTTAATTTCTATCTCGTCAATCCAAGGTCTATGGATATCATCCAATTTGTCTACAAGCTCTGGCTTTACTGCAAGTTCTTTTAACTCTTCAATACTTCCTACTACATGTAAGTTCTTGCAGTGAGAACATTCATAAAATGGTAGCGCGAGGCCATAGAATCTCTTTCTACTTATCATCCAATTCCCCATACTATCCAGCCATCCAAGCATCCTTTTACCAACATACACTGGATTCCATTTAACAGTATCAACCTGCTCTTTCAATTCATCCTTTATTTTTAATACATCAAGGAACCAGTTATCCTCAAGCCTAAACAAACATTTTGTATGGCATCTCCAACAGTGAGGATAGCTATGTTCATATTCTTCTACTTTGAAAAGTAATCCTTTTTTCTCAAGGTCATCAATTACTTCTTCGGTTACATCGTGTGCATATTTCCCATCCAAATTTCCAAAGCCAACTGTAAAATGTCCCGTTGAATCAATCGGAGAGATAATATCAGATTTTAATCTCATCCCAAGCTCAAAGTCTTCCTGCCCACATCCTGGTGCAATATGTACAACACCACAACCCGTTTTAGCATCAACTAAATCCCATTCAACAATTTTATGCTCAATTCCCTTTTGGGCTGGGATGTCTAGCAAGGATTCATACTCCCTACCAAGTAATTGGTTAACATTAATCTCTTCAAATTCCTTAATGTTTAATCTTTTTGCACCATCTGAACCTAAATAGACAGTTTTACCATTTATATTAGCCTTTACATATTTCAACTCAGGATTAACTGCCAAAAGAACATTTGAAGATAAAGTCCACGGAGTTGTTGTCCAAGCTAAAATATATTCATTCTCATCCTTTCCCTCACTTGGCTTCAACTTGAAGAAAACAAAAACAGATCTATCTTTAATCATCTCATATCCATCTGCTTGCTCGTGCTGTGAAAGACCTGTCTCACACCTTGGACACCATGTCGTAGCTGATCTATCCTTGTAAAGAAGACCTCTTTCATTGCAAACTTTTAAGAAATGCCAAATATATAGATTATTCTGCCTAGACATTGTGTAGTAGCTATTATCCCAATCCATAAACATTCCAAGCCTCTTGGACTGCTCGGTCTGAACTTTAGAAAATTTATTAACCCTTGCTATACATGCATTTGTAAAATTATCCAGACCAAAGTCCTGAATGTCTTTCTTACTGTTAAAACCTAAATCTTTCTCAACGCCAACTTCAACCCAAAGACCTTGGCAATCAAATCCATTTTGGAATCTTTGCTCAAATCCTTGCATATTCTTATACCTTTGAATAATGTCTTTATATGTTCTTCCCCAGGCATGATGTACACCCATTGGATTATTTGCAGTAATTGGCCCATCGATAAAGGAGAAGTGTTTTGTCGATTTCTTGTTTTTTTCTAGATATTTCTTTTCAATATCGTTCTTTTCCCAAAAAGACATAATGTCTTTTTCCATTTCGACAAAATCTTGAGTAGCATTTACATTTTTTAAACCAGTTCTGTTCATTGTAATTAATAATAATATAAAAAAAACCCCCCTTACAAATAGCTAGAAATTCACTAACCATTTGCAAAGGGGCGAATAAATTCGCGATACCACCCTACTTTAGAATATTATTTCTAATACTCCCTTACAACCTAAAACGGTTTGGGATTCTACTAAATATGTTTACACACATCTTTCTTTCCCTAGCTCCCCAGTGATAACTGGTTCATCACTTCAAAATTATATCACAAAAATTATTCTAAAAAGAATATTCATCATATTCTTTAGCCTGTTTTATCATACCAAAGATATTTTTAAGAATTTCTGGATCTGGCTTTCTTTTGCCAATATACTCTTTAACCTTTTGAGAAATCTCCTTGTCTCCAACATATTTTGTCTCTTGGACTTTTGAGAAATCGGGTTTTAAAGAGAATCTCCCTTTAATGTCTTTAAAAAATGGGAACTTTTTCTGACCTTGATTGAGAGTGGTGAGTATCACTCCATCTTCACTATTTTCAATTAGAGAAAATTTCATAAATGTAATTGAACTAAACATATTCCCTCCTGGAGATTCCTTAAGTACATGTCTCGTGATATAGAAATTATTTCCTAATTGATTCCCATTCTCAACCTCCTGATGAAGCAGTAGCAACCCAAGTTTATGTTCAAAATATTGACCTCCAACCGGAATATAACGACCCTCTTCTTTGATCTCATTTTTGGATAGAAACACCATTTCACTTTTTTTTACATCAGCTATTGATTCATTAATTCTTGGGACCATACTCTCCTTTCTTTGCAACGAATCGAATGCTCTTCTTTCAGCTACAATCTCGACAAGAGGTCGTACTTCCTCATCAATTTTAAGTGAATTAATGAAATTTACAGTATTTGTATGCATAGTTACATCAGAGGAAAAACCTTCATGTAAATTTTCATTTGCGAATTCATCAAAAGTAGGTTGATGTTCAGTAGGCATGGTAATGATTGATAATTTTATTTCATTTTCCTAATGATATTATACTATAACTACTTTCCCTATTAAACCTTATTGTGTTTAATAAACTGTTCATATAAAATATTTAATAGTAATATTTGTATAAATTTATTTTATTTTCTATGGAAAATAAGTTAAAGGGGCTTAATCGCTTCAACCTAATAATGGGTGGCTTGCACTTTATACAAGCAATAGCCGTGTTACTGCTAAGTGATCCAGAGAGAGGTGTTGTTCCAGTTACATTAAGTTTCTTGAAATTTGATCAAACAATTTCTAAACTTCTTCCTGCTTCTGAGCAGCTGTTCACAATCAATCTTGCATGGCTTGTAGCCCTGTTCTTCTTCCTAAGTTCAATGGCACATCTTTTCATTGCTACTGTTTACAGAGAGAAATACGAGAGTGATTTAATGAAAGGGATTAACAAAGTAAGATGGTTTGAGTATGCATTAAGTGCAAGCGTTATGATGGTTGCAATAAGTCTCCTTTCTGGAATTTATGATTTATCCAGTCTAATTATGATCTTTTTCTTGGATGCCATTATGAATCTCACTGGTCTTGCAATGGAAGTTCACAACCAAGGAGAGAAGAAGATAAAATGGTTAGATTTTGTAATAGGTTGCATCGCAGGAATTATTCCTTGGATAGTATTTGGAATTTATGTTTACGGAGCAAGACAATTTGGTGGTGGAGACATCCCAACATTTGTTTATTGGATATATGTAAGTATATTTATCTTCTTTAATAGTTTTGCAATTAATATGTTCTTACAATACAAGAAGATTGGAGCATGGAAAAACTATCTTTACGGTGAGAGAGCATATATTATTCTTTCTTTGGTTGCCAAAACTTTGTTAGCATGGCAAGTATTCGGAGGAACACTCAGACCTTAATTAACAAATATACTTATGAATACAAATCAAAAATTGTTTTTAGCAATTAATATAATTGGTGGTATTCTAGTTTTAGGAAGTTACTACCTAGGCCTTAAAGGGGGAAAGGGTACAGATACCCTTTGGGGTGGTGTGCCCAAAAATATCCGTCCCATTTACACACTTTCTATGTTGGTTTGTGCAATTGGGTATTTCACTTTCTTCTTCTACATAATGAGAGGGCTTGGGGTGGGAAGTATTTCAAATACTTTCTTTTGGGAAGAAAAAATCTTTTTGATACTTTTTGCCATATTACTGCTTTTCTCATCATTCTGGATGCCTCTTGTCAATCTTTATATTTCTGACCCTAAAACAGGTATTTGGGTTTTGGTTAGGATTGTTCTTTTTGTTGTAGCATTAGCTTCAATTGGAATTTTTATAGCCCTTCTTACTGTTACACCAAAGCATTCAGGCGTATTTTACTATGCATCTTTAGTGGGTTTATTCTGGTTCTCAATACACACGGGAGTTTTAGATGCTTTGCTATGGCCTTATCTTTGGGGGAAATAAAAACATATTGCCGGACCTAGATTCGAACTAGAATTAACGGTTCCAGAGACCGTCGTCCTACCATTAGACGATCCGGCAATAACTGTTTGTGATTATACCATTTTCGAAATATATCTATCCAACCTATCCATAACCTTTTCTTCTCCTAAAACTGACATCACCTGAAAAAGATCTGGACTCTTAGTCTTACCAGTAATTGCAACTCTTAAAACCATTGCAACATCACCAACTGTACCCTTAAACTTTTCCTTTGAGGCTTCATACTCTTTCCTATCGATGCTAAAGCCTAGCTTCTTTGACAAATCTTTAACTTTCTCAAACCATTCAACCTCACTAATCTCAGTTGAATATATTTTTTTATATTCCAATATAATATCTCTTTGAATATCTTTACTTACCCTCTCTTGGATATCTTCATAATTATCTGGAAACAACTCATCAAAAAATAGTGATAACTGTTCTTCACAATCTTCAAACTTCACAATATCTTTCCTAATTTTTGCCCCACTCCTCTCAATATTAAATATTTTAATACAGTACTCCTTATTTTCTAAGAGCAATTTCTCAACTTGCCTATTGTGTAATTTTGCCCATTCAAGACAACTCTCATAAACCTGTTGAGCACTTAACTTTGATATGTAATCTTTGCATATATCACTAAGCTTAACGATGTCAAAAAGAGCTCCCGCCTTATTAAACTTCTCTATTTTCAAAGTAAAATCGTTGTAAGTCTTATCAGGATTTTGAATCCTCCAATCCGAAAAATTTGAATTCGCCAAATTAAGCAAGTACTCGATTACCGCTTCTTTAGGATAACCGTGATCAATATAGAAGGACACATCTGCTTCTGGATCTTTTCTTTTACTTAATTTTCTCTTACTCTTTCCTTCGTTATCAACTTTCATTAAAGGTGAGAAGTGAGCATATGGGATTTGTTTTAATCCAAGCTTTTGAAAAATTTCGTAATGCAATGGAACAGAAGGGAACCACTCATCTGCCCTAGTAACAAGAGTTATTCCCATTAAAGTATCATCGATAGGATGAGCAAAGTGATAAGTTGGGAAACCATCAGATTTAAGCAAAACTACATCCATATCATTCTCTCTTAAAGTAACTCTACCCTTAATCAAATCATTCATTTCAAAGGTGTTATTTATGTCTCCTGTTGAAAACAATCTGATTACGTAAGGAGTCCCTTTGTCCAGCTCTTCTTTTATTTCTTCAATACTTGCATCTCTCCACTTTGCCCATTTACCATAATAACCCGTTCTAACACCTAAACTCTCCTGCTCCTTTCTAATTAATTCCAATTCCTCTTCCGAAATAAAACAGGGATAGGCATTCCCTTTCTGTACAATATCTTTTGCAAAAGTTTTGTAAATGTCCAATCTCTGACTTTGCATATAAGGACCATATTCTCCTCTCTGATTTTTTTCATCAATTGGGCCTTCATCAAATGAAATTCCAAATCCATTCAAACCGTTAACAATCATTGAAATACCATTCTCGACTTCCCTTTTCTTGTCCGTGTCTTCAATCCTAAGTATTGCCACACCTCCTGATTGCTTTGCTAACTTAGTACAAACCATACCAGTATATACACTTCCTATGTGCAAAAACCCTGTAGGACTTGGTGCGAACCTTAGAATCATCTCTCCTTGCTTAACATCTCTTTTTGGATATCTTTCAAAAAGCTCCTCAACAGATGTATGGTGATTCGGAAAAAGTAGATTTGCCAATTCCTGATTCTGTTCAACCGTTCTCATATTCTTTTATATTATTAGAAATTAATTGATAGAAATCCAATTTATGGTAATATTATATCATGACATTGACAGAAGCATCCTTTTGGACAAAAAGATTTGGCATAATTGCCGCTATTACTGTGATGATTATATTCATTATTCTTCTAATAGTTGTCTCTGGGAACAAACCAACAGTTCCACAAGAGTATTTATCAGCCAACTTTGCTTGTACAGAAACAGCAGAAGAATTTCTAGAAAAAGCCAAAATCACGATCCCAAGTCTAAAGATTGATCCTGATTCCATTTCTCAGTTTGAAGAATTAACAAAAACAGGAAAAATAAATGAACTTCCATCAGTCATAAATGTATATAAGTTTGAAAATCCAACTCAATCTTGGACCTCAGAAACAAATGCTACTATACTTGCCGGAAAACTTGGTTTTGATAAAGAAAAAATAAACAAGGACGATTTAGGATATTACAAATGGAGAGACAATATTTACAAAAGAACGTTAGTCGTAAATGCCAAGAATTTGAATTTTGTGCTTGAAACGGATATCTCAAGAATAAATGAGACAAAAAAGCTGGGCGTTGTTCCCGATGAAAACAGTGCAAAGTCTACAGCCTTAAACGTTTTAAACCAAACGGGATTAATCAGTATTAAAGATGAATTTTTGACAGCAAATATGACAGTGACATATATAGATATAGATCTTGATGGGACATTTAAAAAAGCCTCTTCTCAAGCTGATGCAGAATTGGTTAGAGTTGATTTTGTAAGAGAACGCTCAATGATTACATTCTCTACAAAATTAGTTGGAGCAGATCAAATGGTAAAAGAATTCTCAAAAGTAACAAATAAGGAGCCAAAAATTACAAAGAAAACGATTAACGATAAAGCGGTAGAATTCTATACCTACGACACACCAATTGTTTTGGATAATTATCGAGAATCAAATATCTCAGTTTGGATTGGAAATCAAGAGAAAGATAGCAAGCTAACAAAAGGCCTGAGCTCTACTTATCGAATAGAATTTACATATTGGCCCATTTCCTATGACCCCTGTGGGACATACCCATTAATACCAACTTCAACTGCTGTAGAGGAAGTTAAAAAAGGTAATGGGAGCATTACATTCCTTTACGAAGATAATGGTGACTATATATCCGGATATATACAAAAAAATGTTAAAACTTTCAGAATTATTAATGATGTAAGACTCTTTTACTACGAATCTCCAGAAGAATCAAATTTCTTAGTCCCAATATATCTAATTTCCGGAGAAGCAGTTTTCGCAGATGGGACGGATGGAGAGTTCAATATTTATTATCCTGCTATTGATTACAACAACCTAAAAGACAAGATTATTATTAAACAGGAAACAGATGCAAATAATGGAAGTTCTTTCCTCTAATTAACTTTTGGTATATAATTCCCTCTCATGAAAAGAACATTATTGATTGAATTAAAGAATAAAATCGGAGATGAAGTAAGAATAAGAGGTATTGTTGAGACTATAAGAGATCAGGGAAAGATAATATTCTTCATTATTAAAGATAGAAGTGCATCAGTTCAGGCTGTTTGCTGGATTGGTAATGGAGAGGAGCTTTTTAATACTGCAAAAAAAGTTACTACTGAATCAATAGTTGATGTGATAGGTATCGTTAAGGAGGCAAAACAAGTTTTGGCTGGATACGAATTGGAAATAAAAAATTTGGTAGTAGATTCTCTCGCTCAAACACCACTTCCGATAGTCATAGAAGAAGAACATTCCGATAATCTTACTGCACTTAACAAAAGATTAGACTATAGATGGATTGACCTTAGATCAAAAAAGAATCACTTGATGTTTGAAGTTGCGACTACGATGACCAAAGCTTTAAGAGATTACTGTTTGGAAAACGAATTTACAGAGATACAAGCTCCAAGAATAATAAGTGCTGCTAGTGAAGGTGGCGCAAACGTATTTGAAGTAAAATACTTTGATAGGAAAGCGTACCTAGCTCAGTCTCCACAATTTCACAAACAGATGGCCATGGCTGCAGGTTTCGAGAGAGTATTTAATGTGGGACCTGTTTTTAGAGCTGAGAAATCTTTTACAACAAGGCATCTGACCGAATATACAAGTTTTGATGTTGAGATGTCCTACATTGATTCATTTAAAGATGTTTGCGAATTTGAAGAATCAATGATTAAACACATGCTTAAAGAGGTTAAAGAGAAATATGGAGAGAAAATTAAAGAGGTATTTGGCGTTGAGGTTGTAGTCCCAGAAGAGAAATTCCCATTCTTGACCGTAGAAGAAGCAAAAAAGAAATTAAAAAGTGCTGGTATCCCAAGTAAGGATGATGGGGATTTTTCACCAGAAGAAGAGAGAGCTATTGGAGAGATAATGCAGAAAGAGACTGGCAGTGAGTTTGTTTTCATGATTGACTATCCACACAGACAGAGAGCCTTTTATCATATGAAGAATTCAGAGCATCCCACATTAGCTTTAGGATACGATCTCTTTTGGAAAGGTGTTGAAATTACTACAGGTGCTCAAAGAGAACATAGATATGAAGAATTAAAAAAGAATGCAATAGAGAGGAATATTTCTGAGGACTCTTTACAGGATTATTTTGACTACTTTAAATACGGTTGTCCTCCACATGGAGGTTTTGCTATTGGAACTGAAAGATTATTAATGAAACTCTTAGAAGCAGATTCTGTACTTGAAGCAACATATCTTCCAAATACACCAAACAGATTAGGGAAGTTATTAACAAAGTAAAAAATTTCACGAGGTTAGGAAGGATACCGTATTTTATACATTTTTCAATGCAGATATTAATATCTACGGTATCCTTTTTTCAAAACGGTCTATGGGTTTCTCACCAATGTAAATGACAAAATGTCATCATGAAAGGATTCAATCCATTGGAAACCTAATTCTTCAAGATAAAACAGACTCAGATTGACATTTTTTTCAAGGTGTTCTTTTGTATATGAAAATGTATATATGTTTTCATTTCCTTCATAAGGACCTAGAACGCCACTATTCCTTCCACATTCAAAATCAATTGAAATTTGATCTGACTCAATACGTTCATTCAAACGATATCTGTCTAGCGAACAGATTAGACCCGCTCTCCATTGTTCTAAATAAACAGTTTTGAAGAAGTTTGTAGTAAAGAATGCCCCTCTTTTAACTCCCACAAAAATTTCTGTTAAATGACAAAAGGTAAAGTTCACACCCTTACTGAAAGGGGTTAGAGTCGTATAGTGATTGAAAACCACCTTCCCAACAAGTAGTTCCAATGAAGGGTGGTAATCCCGCATTGAATTAATCCAAACTCTTCCTCTCATTTCTTGTTCCAAATCAATTTCTCTCATTTCTATCTCCTTTTCAAGTTGTTTGACTTGAGAATATATAGACCGAATTGTTAACGTACAAGCGATATTCTACCACGCTATGGGCTTGCAAACAATGGTTGAACTTAGGGAATTACTTACTAAACCTCCACTCTTTTACATTAAACTGCACATTCTCATTACCATTCCAAATATTTAAATCTGGATATCCTACAACATCAATAATTGAATCTTTCTCAATTTCATCCTTATCTTCTCCTGCTCCAAAAAGTACTACTGTTAACATATCGATTCCATTACCCTTTACAACTAATTTCAAATGATTTTCTTCTTTCCCCATTACAGTTTTCCTGTAAACAACCAAATTACTTAAACATATTGTTGGCCTTGGATTCCCATATCCAAAAGGTTCTAACAAACACAGGTCATCAAGCAATTTTTTGTTTATTTGATCAGATTCTAGTAGCAAATCAACCTTTAATTTGGAAATTAACATCTCATCCGTAATTACTTCTCCTGCGTAGTTCTTAAGCTTTGCAATGAATTCATCAATTGTATCTACTTTGGCTGTAAAGCCTGCTGCTAGTTCATGCCCTCCGAATCTATCTAAATATTTATCAAACTTACTTAAAGCTTCTGTAATATTAAACCCCTTGATACTTCTTGCAGAACCTTTTATTAAATCCCCATTGTGAGTTGCAACAATTATGGGGACATGGAATTCTTCAAGAAGTTTACCCGCAACCAAACCTATTACTCCCTCATGCCAATTTTCTCCAAGAAGAAATAAAAGCTTTTGATTCTTGTTTACAATCTGTTCCTCAGATTGTTCCTTAATATCCTGTGTTAGCTTCTGCCTTTGGAAATTTAACTGATCCAATTCTGACGAGATCTCGTTACAAGTTTTCTCATTATTACTAACAAGGAGTTTTACTGCATTCATAGGAGAACCAATTCTCCCCGCAGCATTAATTCTAGGACCAATTAAATACCCAAGATGATATGAATTAATGTCCTTAAAATTAATTCCCGCTCTAAGACATAGCTGTCTTAATCCCTCTCTACTTCCTGTTGCAATTTGTTTCAGTCCATAACTTACAAAAATTCTATTTATCCCCGTCAAAGGCATCAAATCCGTAACTGTTGCTAATGCAACTAAATCCAACCCTTTACTTTCAATAGATATTATATAATCCATCCCTACCTGTTTTCGTATTTCTTGAATAAGGAGAAAAACTACTGCTGTTCCACAAATCTGAGTAAAAGGGTATTCATGGTTTGGATACATCTGATGAACTAATGGGTAAGAAAGTTCTGGGGAGATATCTTCTGGAGGTTGGTGATGATCTGTAACAATTACAGAAAGATTCTTTTTTTGATATTTAGCAATTAATTTCTCATCCCTTACTCCACAATCAACAGATATTAGAAGCTCCCCACCTAACTCCAACACATCTTTCAATGAATCTTCTGTAAGACCATACCCTTGCTCAATCCTATTTGGGATATATGGTATTACATCTACTTTCTTTTCTAAAAATTCTGATAGCTCTCTGTACAGGAAATCCCAAAGAAGTGATGTGGCACATATCCCATCTGAATCAAAATCCCCATGGATTACTATCTTTTTTCCCTTATTTACAGATTCAATTATTAACTTAGCGGCAGACATACTATCAAAAAGGCTACTTGAATCTGGGATCTCTTCTAAAGACGGAGAAAGAAAGTGCTCTGAATCCTTAATCTCTCTACTTTTCAGGATATATTCTAAAATATCATTAATTTTTTTCTCTTTTGGAAGATTCCACTCTCCTCTACTCTTCAGACTCATTATTTATTAATCTCTCAATTAAATCCCAATCAAAACCCTTTCTATGCAAAAAATCAATCTTCTTTCTATCTTTCTTTGAAAGTTTACACTCTCCATATTTCTTTTCAAAAACTCTTTTTAGAATGTCAAATTCATCTTCTACTAGTTCATTAACTTTTTGTTCTGCCAAATCCTTTGAAATGCCTTTTGAAATTAATTCAGACACAAGAACATATTTTCCTCTAGGTTTACTTTTAATCCTTGAAAGAACAAATTGCTCTGCAAACTCCTCATCGTTTATATATGAGTAACTTTTAAGCTTCTCAATTACCACATTCACAATTTCGCTACTTGAAGCTTTACTTAAATCTTCAAACCATACACCTTTCTTTTTAAACAAAAGATTATTTAAATACATCCTTATCTGCTTTTCACTTTTAATTGCCCTTGAAATATATGTAACTGCTCTGTTAAAAATTCTTTCTTTTAAATCATCCTGAAGGATTTTGTTAAATTCATCCTCACTAAGTTCTTTCCCAACAAAAAGATTAAATTTAGCAACAGTATTTAGGGAGACACCACAGGAGAACTTCCCATCCAGAAACATATTTACTCTATCAACATTCCTCTCTTGGGTTGCTAACTTAGTAATCTTCATTTCATCTTTGCTCTAACCTCTTTTTCTATCTTATCTCTTAATTTCTTGTCTTCTTTCAGTAATTCAATCGTTCCCTCTCTTCCTTGTGCCAATTGCTGATCTCCATACTTTATCCAGGCTCCTGATTTCTCAACAATACCTGTCTCTATTGCAGCATCAAGAATACTGCTCTCTTTATCGATTCCGAAAGGATAAATCATATTAAAGGTGGCCTCTTTGAAAGGAGGTGCAACCTTGTTTTTAACAACTTTAACCTTCCTAGAATGACCTATTACCGCACCATCTTTAGTAATCTTGTCTTTCTGTCTAATATCCATTCTAATCGAGGCGTAAAATTTCAGAGCATTTCCACCAGTCGTTGTTTCAGGATTACCAAACATAACCCCTATCTTCATTCTAAGTTGATTTAAGAAGATGATTGTAGTACCAGCCTTACTTGATATGGCAGTAATCTTTCTTAGAGCCTGAGACATCAATCTCGCTTGCAAACCCATATGACTATCCCCCATTTCTCCCTCAATCTCAGCTCTTGGGGTAAGAGCAGCTACAGAGTCAACAACAATTACACCAAATGCAGAAGATCTAACCAGTGTTTCCAATATCTCTAAAGCCTGCTCTCCGAAATCAGGCTGGGAAATATACAAATTATCAATATCTAAGCCAATATTTTTCGCATAGGTTGGGTCAAAAGCATGCTCTGCATCTATGAAAGCAACTGCCTCACCTTTCTTTTGTGCTTCTGTAAGAATGTGCAGTGCCAATGTGGTCTTTCCAGAGGATTCGGGTCCATATATTTCAACAATTCTACCCTTTGGGACCCCT
>Ga0209202_1001184_pt1 | contig 16743 bp, 14 predicted proteins | sample AD_UKC032_MetaG_FD_184416 | JGI IMG/M metagenome (GOLD analysis project Ga0209202, IMG submission 184416) | Active sludge microbial communities of municipal wastewater-treating anaerobic digesters from USA - AD_UKC032_MetaG (SPAdes) (version 2) | ecosystem: Engineered > Bioreactor > Anaerobic >... | reverse complement strand
TCTCTCTGGTCATCATTTAGGCAAACTTCATATTTTAATACGCTTTTTTTCATGTCCTTACCTCACGTCTTTTTCTTCAAGACGTTAAAAACGTAATTTTGTTCTATGCAATCATTCGGTCAGAACATTAGTACAGTGATTCATTAATTATGAGGATTCGTCATTCTGAGGCTCTGCAATTTCGTCACTCTGAGGGCTTTAGCCCGAAGAATCTTGTTGTATTCATGCCATGAGATCCTTCGCTGTGCTCAGGATGACCTTGAAAATTAATGAATCACTTTAGTAGCGCCAAGTTGCAATCAATGTAGTATTAAATCTTCCTCCCCCTGCCCCCTCCCCAAGGGAGGGGAAGAAGAGTTGATAAGGGTTTTGCCGGCGTAGCCGGCAAAACCCTTATCAAAAAATAATACTCTTTTGATTGCAACTTGGTATAGATATTAGCTTTTTAATAAATTAACGAAAATTTATTTGGATTGGCATGGTATAGTTTGTTCCATATTCCTATATAATTAAAATTATGAAATCTGAAAATAAAAAATTAATCGGAATATGGGGTTATCCTGAACCGGATATTCTTGAAAAAATCAAAAATAAATATCCTGAAAACAAAATAATTGATCTTGATATCAATTATAATAACCCTTCTTCAGGAATCCTTCCTGACGCTTATTGCAGGATTACGAAAAATATGATCGATAATTCCTTTGCAATGAAAGAAAATTTAGAGGTTATTATAGCGTCTGTAGGCAGAGAGAAATGCGATTCCGGCTGGTTTGCCGCAAAAATCCTTAAAGATGAGGGGTTTAACGTTATTGAAACCCGCTATGAAGATTATAACGGCAAAATTTGCGCTACTCCCGTTTGCAAAAGCAATTTGGCGTTGAAAGAAAAAATCAATTTGATCATGGATAACATTATTCAAAAACAAAATATAAAACTTGTCGAAACAAAACCGGAATTTGGTTTTTGGGGAGTTCCCCCGAATGATTTTAACTTTCTGGATATTTTCCCTGAAACAACGCATGTATACGGCTGGACACGGTGTGTAGAAGCAGGAAGACCGGCTGATATAGATCTTGAAATGTATGTTGACGAAAATATCCCGACAGTATTTTTTGCTCAGACCTTTTGCGCTAAAATGCAGCTGGCGAAATATCTTGCCAAAAAACACAACGGGATTTATGTGGATGTTGACGATGTGGCTTCTAATTCGGTAAAAGCGAAGATAGAAGCTTTTATAAAACTGAGATAGCTGATATGACTAAATTATACGCTGATGCGGGAACTACCTGGACTAAAATTCTTGAAATTTACGAAGAAGAAAAAGATATTCAAAAAAGTTCTTTGCTTCAGATAAATAATCTGAACAATTATTTTGTTCCTGAAAACGGAAACAAGTATTATAGCAGAGAAGAAAAGCTTTTTACAGGCAGAACCTTTATTATGCCCACAAAAATTTTTTCTTTTGCGGATATAAAACTTGACGGCGCAACGGGTCATATGACGGGACAAAAACTTAAGCCCGAGGGCATTTACCAGAACGAAGTTGTTTCTTTAGCCTATGGCGCTCAAAAAAGAGTTAAAAATCTCGAAAATTCCACAATTATTGATATAGGAAGCAGGGACGTTAAGTGGGTAAAGTTTGAAAACAATCAATACAAAGACCTTGACTGGAATGGGAGTTGCGGAAGCGCGACAGGCGCGACTATTGAGATGTTATGCGGCTTTTATGGCGTTAATCCGGAAAATCTTGCACCGGAGCGGGAAAAAATCCCTGTTACCTGTGGAGTTTTTGCTATGGAAAAGATTATGGACAATATCGCTTCCGGAATCCCGCCGGAAATTGCTGTTGCCAGATATATTCACGGGATCGCATACAATGCGTGGATTTTTTCTAAAAAACCCGAAAAAGTTTATTTATCCGGCGGACTTTGCAGAAACAAATGTTTTATTGAATCTTTAAAACTCTATTGCGAGGCAATTCCTCTGGGGCGTTTTATGCTGATTGAGGGATTATATTAAGAACGCTTGCAATCAAGTTATACCAATCCAAATAAGTTTTGGTTAAGTTATTAAAAAAGCTGATATTTAAGGATTGGTATAAGTTATGACCGATAATATTTTTTATGCAAAAAGCGAAGAAAAAACAAAAAGCGGACATTTGTAAGCAAGGGGGTTCGGGGGCTTGCCCCTGACAGTCTTGTCCCCTTTGGGGTTCAGTTTTTCTTTTCTTTGCTTCGTTTCTTTTCTTTTTGCGTTCAAAAAGAAAAGAAATGAAGAAACGGTAAGCATTGTATTTGCATGCTAAGATTACTGCATAACTGTTTTTTATTTTGCATTTTGCGAAATTAACAACCCCATCCCCCATACCCCCTTCCCACACGGGAAGGGGGCTTTGTTTAGATATAGGGGCGAAGCCCCTATATCCCCAATAAAATTTATTTCTGATTTTCAAAAACATTTTTAATTTAAATAAGTTATGCAGCAGTCTTATGCTATACCAATCCAAATAAGTTTTCGTTAATTGATTAAAAAGCTAATATCTACAGCCCGCGCCGCCCGCAGGGCGGCGCGGGCTGAGTAAGAATATAGCGGGTGTTTTGGCGAAGCCAAAACACCCGCTAATTAAGGATTTACAAATTTCTTTTATTGATTGGCATAGCTGGCATTTTGGATATGCCAAAACAGCAGCTATACCTTTTTTAAACCAACAAATTAAACTTTGAGCCTTTAGAATGCTGCTTTTCAGGAGGTTCTTCGGATTGTTTTGCTTGCGTTAGCTGTTGAGAGGATAGCTCTCCTTCAACATTTTTATCTCCGTTAAATTTTACAAGTCTTGCTTCAAGATTATTTCTTTCTGCCATTGCAGCTTTTGCGGACGATAAAACTGCCCTGCCCTTTTCCGCTACGCTTCTGTCGGCGGCAGAAAGCTCATCAAAACCGGCAGGAGCTTCTGCTCCTTTAATTGTATATTGCGCCGCTTCTTTGGTTTTTTCAATTTGTTCTCTGGAGGCTGTTGGATTGATCAAAGAAGGAACATTAATCATTTGATGCCCGCCGGTTATGATTTCACGACCGTCTTGATCGGTTTTTGTTTCATAAACGGGGGATCCGCTGGCTTGTGGACCTGCTCCGCTTTTGTGGGCTTCTTCATGCCTTTTTACCAAAGCGTTTTGTGTTTTAATTTTGTTTTCATAGGGAATAAACGCTTTTTCTTTTTGGGCAGGCTGACCTGACTCATTGAAAAATAAAGACTGTTGATTTTCCTGATTGTTCCCATATCCAATTTTTTGCGCAGGCTCAATATTTGCCGATTTTGGATAAACAATTCCTATACCAGTCAATGTTTAAGTCCTCATTTTAATTTTTATAACTTCCTTAAAGACACATGTGTAAAAATAATAGTATTTATTATATATAAAAACCAATTATTTCTAAAAGTTGACATAACAGGCAAAATTTTTTTAAAGGTTCTATAAAAACAAAAGAATTTTATTGTTTTTATAGAACCTTAATTTGCTGGTGTTTCGGCGAAGCCGAAACACCAGCTACACGCTTACTCAGCCCGCGCCGCCCGCAGGGCGGCGCGGGCTGTAGATATCAGCTTTTTAATAAATTAACCAAAACTTATTTGGATTGGTATAAACGACAAAACTCGTTAAATGTAAACAGATTAATGACTTTTATTATATAATTCAAATTATTTATCAATTACACTAAAATAAATAGTATCCTCAAATAAAAATGAATTTGAGATTTTGTTAAATTGGTTTTATTTAGTTATGGATAATCGAATGAAACGCGCAATTTCAATACTGGGATCAACAGGTTCAATAGGCAAACAGGCTTTGGAAGTTGTAGAAAAACTTCATGGAAGGTTTAATGTTTTTGGATTGGCGGCAGGCAAAAATATTGAGCTTCTTAAAAAACAAATAATAAAATTTAATCCGCAAGTGGTTTCTGTTGAGTCAGAAATAGATGCCTGTAAACTATATAAAGACATAAAACATGTGGAAATTCTCTGGGGAAAAGAAGGATTAAGACAAATTGCCGAAAATACCAAAAATGATATTGTTTTAATAGCTGTTACAGGATTAAATGGCTTAGAACCGACTATTTCAGCAATTAAAAATGGCATTAATGTTGCGCTTGCAAACAAAGAAACTCTTGTTTCTGCCGGAAATATTGTTACAAAATTGGCTAAAGAAAAAAATGTTAAAATTATTCCCGTGGATAGTGAACATTCAGCGATTTATCAATGTATAAACAGTAGGGAAAGCTCAAAAATAAAAAGAATTATCTTAACAGCTTCAGGCGGTCCATTTAGAACAAGCACGCTGGAAGAAATACATAACGCAACTGTAAAAAATACTCTTGCTCATCCAAAATGGTCTATGGGAGATAAAATAACAGTTGACTCCGCAACGCTTATGAACAAAGGGCTGGAGGTTATAGAGGCTTACTGGCTGTTTAACGTTGATTACAGCAATATTGAGGTTATTATTCATCCGCAGAGCGTCATGCATGGAGCGGTAGAATTCCTTGACGGAAGCGTGATTTCGCAAATGGGTCTGCCGAGCATGCACATTCCAATTCAATATGCCCTTTCTTTTCCAGAAACTTTTGAGGGAATAAAAACAGGTTCACTGGATTTTACTCAAATAACCGGTCTGGAATTTGAAAAACCTGATTTTGAAAGATTCCCATGTCTTAAATTGGCGTATGAAGCCGGCATAAAAGGCGGGACTTATCCTGCCGCGCTTAATGCGATTAACGAAGAAGCTGTTTTTGCCTTTTTAAAAGGGGAAATAAGATTGACAGATATCGCAAAGATTGTTTCAAAAGGATTGGAGCAGCATAACAATATTGTAAACCCCTCGTATGAGGAAATTCTGGACGCTGATAAAGAAGCAAGACATTTTGTATTAGACTATTGCTCTATTTTGCAGTCATAATATAATAAACATATAAATATATTTCGTACATTTATCGAAAAAGAGGAGGTTTTTTAAACATTATGAATCATACCTGCATCTGTAAAACTTTTACCGCTAAAGATAGAAGCGACTTTAAAAAAACAATTCATAAAGCCCTGGAAATCTTAAACAAAAAGAATTTTTCCCTTATTATCCACGGCGCAAGCTTTCCTTCATTGAAGGAACAGGATACAGGATTCGGCACTTACAACTCTGAAGGCGGCAGAAAGTTTATTGAATTTATAAATAATCTTGGATTTAACGGGATCCAGCTTGGACCTGACGGCATGACAAAAGGCGTTGATTCTTCGCCATATATAGGAACAATGTTTTCTAATAATCCTCTTTTTATTGATTTATATCAATTAACAACGCCTGAATTCGGAGAAATCCTTGATAAAGAACTTTTTGCCCGAATTGTTGCCAATAATCCAGCTAAAAATAATCGTTCAGCGTATAGTTATGTTTATAAAGAGCAGAATAAAGCTTTAAGAGAAGCTTTTAAAACTTTTAAAGCCAAGCTTTCAGAAGATGATGAAACAATTAAAAAATTAAACAAAAAATTTGACAAATTCGTTAAAGAAAATGCTTTATGGCTGGAAAAAGACGCTTTTTACGAAGCCTTATGCGTAAAACACGGCAATGATTACTGGCCCGTGTGGGAAGATGAGCTTGATAAAAAGCTTTTTTGCCCTGATAATGAATTTTCTCAGGAAATAATTGATGAAAGAATCAAGGAAATAAAGAAAATTTTTGGTGAAGAAATCAAATTTTACCAGTTTGTTCAGTTTATTTCATTTTTACAAAAGCAAAATACCGCAAAATTTGCGTTAAAACAGAACATGAAAACAATTGCAGACTGTCAGGTAGCTTTTTCAGACAGAGATTACTGGGCAAATCAGGCGTATTTTATGAAAGATTACTTTCTCGGATGTCCTCCCGACTGCTTCTCTGTTGATGGACAAGCATGGGGATTCCCTGTAATGAACCCTGACAAGCTTTTTAATCCGGACGGCTCTCTTGCTCAAGGCGGTAAGGTGCTTAAAGCGAGATTTGAAAAAATGTTCGACGAAAACCCTGGCGGGATACGAATAGATCATATTATAGGTCTTATTGACCCTTATGTGTACCGGAAAGGATTTATGCCAAAGCCTGAAGAAGGCGCATCGAGGCTGTATTCTTCTCCTGAACATAAAATTCTCGGCAAATACGCAATTCCGACAAAAGAAAATTTAAACCCTGAAGTTGGTCCTGAGAATGAAAAACGAATAATTAATTTAACTAATAAGCAAATAAAACAATATGCTCAAATCCTTGAAAAGGTTGTAATCCAAACAGCAGAGGAAAAAGGAATAGGCAAGGAGTCCATAATTTGCGAGGACTTGGGCACAATAACAAATCCCGTGCTGGAAGTTATGGAAAAACTTGGATTAAGCGGACTAAGAGTAACCTCATTCGTTGATCCGGAAGACGAAGAGCATCCATATAGAATTAAAAACGCAGAACCACGCCACTGGGTAATGATTGGAAGCCATGACAATGACCCTCTTGTTTCCTGGGTAAACGAATTATACGAACAAAAAACCATAGATCAGCATGCGCAGATACTTGCAGAAGATTTAAAACCTTCTAAGCTTGAGGAATTTAAGCAGGAGCTTATTAATAACAGAAAGAGCTTTATTAAAGCAAAATTCGCCGAATTGTTCGCAAGTTCCGCTGAAAATGTTCAGATATTTTTCGCTGATCTTTTTGGAATGCCTGAAAGATATAATAGACCTGGAACAGCAGGCGATGAAAACTGGTCTTTAAGAGTACCGCAGAAATACGAATGTTTTTATTACGAGCAAGTTGCGGCAGGAGAAGCTTTAAACCTACCGGAAGCTTTAATTTTAGCTATTGAATCAAAAGGAAACAAATTTGTGTTCAAACATCAGGAATTAGTAAAAAAACTTAGAAAATATGCCGAGATATTTTCAAATAAATAAAAAAATAGGTACTATTTTTAAGGTATTGAGGGTGTTTCAGCGAAGCCGAAACACCCTCAAATTAAGGATTTACAAAAAATATTTTTTATTTACCTAATAAAAAACTAGTCAGAGAACACTTCCTGGAAGTTTTCCAGTTGAAAATTACTTGCAGGTCTTTCAATAGGGATTATGAAATTAAACGTAGATCCTTGCCCTAACTCGGTTTCTGCCCATATTAAGCCTCCGAGATGAGCAAGCATTTTTTTTGTTAATGCAAGATTAAACCCTGTTCCGCCATATTTTTTCGCTATATTTCTCTCTGTTTGGCTGTATTCATCGAAAATTGCCTTTATTTCTTCTTCAGCAATTCCTATGCCTGTATCAGTTATTTTAAACAAAAGGTATGACTTGTCTGTAAACTCATCAGGCATTTCAAGCCCCTGGGCTTTAACAAAATCTGTATCAGGATGCAAAACCTGCATTTTTACAAAGCCGGTTTCAGTAAATTTAACCGCATTTTCCAGAATATTATAAATACTTTTTGAAAGCATTTCTTCTACAGAAAAAATATTTTTTCTTGTCAAATCTTTAAGGTCAATCTCCAGGTTTAATCCTTTTTTTTCTGCTTTTAACTTAATCCTGTCAGCAATAATATTTATAGTTTTAACAATATCAAAAGTTTTAAAATTTAAATCTAAATCCTCGTTTTCCAGTCTGGAAAGTTCCAAAAAATTTTCAACAAAATCCAGAAGGCTGTTTGCATTTTTATTCATTATTGTTACATATTTAAGCTGTTTTTCATTAAGTTCGCCGCAAATGCCGTCAAGCAATCCCTGCGAAAAGCCTATAAGTGAGTGGATCGGCGTTTTGAAATCATTTGAAAGCCCTGTTATAAAGCTGCTTTTGTATATACATATTTTAGAGGCTTTTTCATACTCCACAAGAAGTTTTTGGATAACTTTCTGATTTCTGGTTACATTTCTTCCGGTTATCATTATTTCTTTCTGCCCGGGCAATTCAGCGCAGGAAACTTCAACGTAAATTTCTTCATTAATATTATTTCTTGATGAAAGAACAATATTTTTGTTTAAATCGATAATTTCATGTATTTTTTCAGTATCAGAATCAAAAATTAATGCTATATTTCGTCCCAGCATTTCTTTGTCTGAATATCCGAAAAGTTCTTCAGCTTTTTTATTCCAATGCGTTATATTATCTAAAATATCAATCAGAATAACCGCATCGGGATAATTATCAAAATTATTTGAACAGGAAAATTTTTTAAATAAAGAATTTATTTTCATAATTAATTTTGTTTATTTTATATTAATGTTTAATAGTAACATAAAATATTTTATCAAAAGAATAAATTGGATCAAAAAAATGAAACCTAAAAAAATCAGCATAATTATTCCCGTCTACAACGAAATAAATACCCTCGAAGAAATTTTGGAAAAAGTAAATCGTTCATCTTTTCAATCATTAAATAAAGAAATCATTCTGGTTGATGATGCTTCAACTGACGGCTCACGAGAGCTTTTACAAAAGCTTGAAAAAGAAAACAGGTATAAAATATATTTTCATTCCAAAAATACGGGAAAAGGCGCTGCCATAAGAACAGCGCTCAATTATATTACCGGAGATATTGTTATTATTCAGGATGCTGATCTTGAATATGATCCTGACGATTATAATGATTTAATAAAACTTATAATAGACGATAAAGCCGATGTGGCTTATGGATCAAGACTTTCAGGAGGGAAACCGTCCCGTTCTTTTAAATTTACGCATTATCTTGGAAATAAAATGCTTACTACCCTTACAAATTTGCTTTATGATTCCACTTTAAGCGATATGGAAACTTGTTATAAAGCTTTTAAAGCTGATGTAATAAAGAATATTAAAATTAAATCAAACAGATTTGAATTTGAGCCTGAGATAACGGCTAAAATTTTAAAGAAAAAATACCGTCTTTATGAAACATCAATTTCTTATTACGGCAGAGATTACAGCGAAGGGAAAAAGATTACCTGGAAAGATGGAATTACAGCTCTTATCACGTTAATAAGATACAGATTTTTCGATTAACATTAAATTTATTAATATATTCGAGGTCATAAAAAATGCTGGCAAAAAGAATAATTCCATGTCTTGACGTAAAAGACGGGCAAACAGTAAAAGGGGTGAATTTTCTAAATTTACGCTATGCCGGTGATCCTGTGAAACTTGCGGCAAGGTATTCTGAAGAAGGAGCTGACGAGCTGGTTTTTCTGGACATAACAGCCACTAATGAAGGCAGGGAAACAATGAGAAACGTTGTGGAAAATGTCGCAAAACAGGTGTTCATACCTCTTACCGTTGGAGGAGGCATAAGAACCCTTGAAGACATAAGAAACATCTTGCTTGCCGGAGCTGATAAAGCGTCTTTAAACACTGCCGCAGTTAAGAACCCTGAAATTATCTTTCAGGCGTCAAAAGCATTTGGTTCTCAATGTATAGTTATCGCAATAGACGCTAAACGAGAAGCTGATGACTGGTATGTATACATAAATGCAGGGCAAAAAAAGACTGATATAAAAGCGCTGGACTGGGTAAAAACAGTTGAAAAACTTGGAGCGGGCGAAATCCTTTTAACTTCGATGGATGCGGACGGAACTCAAAACGGTTTTGATGTGGAGTTAACCAGGCATGTTTCTTTAAACACAAATCTTCCCGTAATTGCATCAGGAGGAGCAGGACCTGTTATGGAACATTTCAGCGAGGTTTTTGACAAAGGCGCTGCTGATGCGGCTCTTGCGGCGTCAATTTTTCATTTCGACACTTTAAAAATCAATGATTTAAAAGAATTTATGACAAAAAACAAAATCCCCACAAGACTCATGCCAAGTTGTATTTGATCTTCCTGTTCCTGCCTAAAGACAGGAGAATATTTTTTGCGCAATAAGTTTGTTTTATAATAATTAAAAATAAATATAATATATAGAAATCAGAGGTTAAATTTGAATATTATTAATAAAGTTAATATAAAAAATTTTTCTGTCGGAAACGGCGAACTCGTTTTAATGGCAGGTCCATGTGTTATTGAAAATGACGGCGCAACCGCTTTTCAAGCTGTTGAAAAATTAAAGGAAATTACAGCGAATTTGAACATTCCTTTTGTGTTTAAAGCGTCTTATGATAAGGCAAATAGAACTTCTCTCGACTCATACAGAGGTCCCGGCATAGAAAAAGGACTGGAAATTCTGGCAAAAATCAAAGAAACGTTTGAAACGCCTATTGTTACAGATATCCACACCGCCGAAGAAGCGGCAAAAGCAGCGGAAGTTGCGGATATTCTTCAAATACCCGCTTATTTATGCAGACAGACCGATCTTTTAGTTGCGGCGGCAAAGACTAACAGGGTTATAAATATAAAAAAAGGTCAGTTTCTTGCTCCCCTACAGGTTGAACAGGCGGCGGCAAAAGTAAAAGCCAGCGGAAACAATAAAATTATTATAACAGACAGGGGAACTTGTTTTGGATACGGAAATCTTGTTTCTGATATGAGAGCAATCCCAATGATACAAGGACTTGGCTACCCTGTAATATTTGACGCCACCCACAGCGTCCAGCTTCCTGGAGGAGCGGGCAACGTATCATCCGGTCAAAAACAATTTGTGTCGACTCTTGCAAAAGCCGCATTAGCCTCAGGAGCAGACGGATTGTTTATGGAAGTACATCCTGATCCAGAAAATGCTCTTAGCGACGGCGCAAACATGATTCCTCTTTCTCAGGTTTCAGACTTGTTGAAAATATGTAAAGATATTTTTTCTATTGTTCACGCATGAAAACACTTTTTAAAGCAAAGTGGATTTTACCGAAAGGCAATGTTGTTATAGAAAATGGCGGTTTATTAGTTGAAAACAATCTTATTTTAGATGTTTTAACGTCAAAAGGTCTTGAAACTTTAGAATTAAAAGACTTTCAAATTAAAGATTACGGAAATTCAATAATTACTCCCGGATTTATAAACCTGCATACACACTTACAGTATACTGAAATCGGCAAAAAAAAGTCTAAAAAGCTTGGCAATCGACTAAAACGACTAATTTTAAAATTCAAAAAACTTATAATTTTTAAAGGAAAACAGAAGTCTTTTACATCCTGGATTGTGGATTTAATCATAGAATACCTCTGCTGGAGCGCCGAAGAAAGGATCGAATCTTTTAAGTCAGGACTGAACAAGATTTTATTGTCTGGAACAACCTGTGTCGCTCAACTATCAGCGGAGGAGATGTATTTTGAAATACTTAATTCCAGCCCTATAAAGTCATATATCTTTTTTGAAACCTACGCTGATTCTGAGAAAAGCGCAGAAGAAAATTTTATTAAATTAAAGGAAAAATATGAAAAATTAAACAAAAAATGTTTAAAATCAACATATTTAGGTATTTCACCGCACTCTTTTTATAACGCGCATAAGAAATTATGGGAAAAAATTTCTCAATATGCCTCTCAAAACAATATTTTAATCCATGCGCATTTCGCAGAATCACAGGAAGAGCTTGATTGGATTAAAACAGGGGTGTCAGAAATAAATAAACTCCATAAATTTGTCGGATTTAATCACTTAATTCCTTCTGAAACTGGACTTGATCCTGTTTCATATTTAAAAACATTTGATCTTGCATATAAAAACGTTATTTTAGCGCATATAAACCAGCTAAAAGATGAGGAAATCAATGAGCTTGCGACGTTACAAACAAGCATCGCCCATTGTCCCAGAAGCAATTTGCTTCTTCATAAAAAGACAGTTGATATAAATAAGCTTATCAAGCTGTTCCCATCCTCTGTAGGGCTAGGCACAGACAGTTTGTACAGCAACTATGATCTTAATATTATAAACGAGGCAAGGAATGTATTTAATTCAGGCGTAGATTTATTCACAGTTCTTGACATGTTAACGATAAATTCCGCTAAAATTCTTGGCATAGAAGATTTTACAGGAAGTCTTGAAAAAGAAAAAGATGCGGATTTTTTAATTTTCAAACTGGAAGAAAACGAAGATTTCAATGATTTTATAAAAAAAGAATTTCCTGATCATGTTTTTATTACAGGATTACAGGTTGTTAAAGATAAAAAACTCGTTTTAGACTGTTCCTAAAGGGCATTTCAAAGCTTTTTCTTCTGTATTTTTATATACTACTGCTTTGTTAAGTTAATTTCATGCAACTTACGACCGATAATATTTTTTATGTAATTTTAAATTAGCCTGAAAATCGTCACCCTGAACTTGTTTCAGGGTCTTTCCGGCATACAATACAATACTTACCGTTTCTTCATTTTCTTTCTTTTTGAACGCAAAAAGAAAGAAAACGAAGCAAAAGAAAGAAAAACTAACATGTCAAACTGACATATCGGTCAGGGGCAAGCCCCCGAACCCCCTCATATTCAAATGCTCACTTTTTGCTTTTTCTTCGCTTTTTACATAAAAAATATTATCGGTCTATATATATCTATTCTGCAAAATTAACTTAGAAGAGTTGATAAGGTTTTTATAGGCGCTCTTAAAATTTTTTGAATCTTAAACTAAACTCATGTTGAAAATTAATGTATAATTATTTTGTCTTTAAATATTTAAAAAAGGAAAAACTTATGTTAGTAAAAATTTTGTTAATAGTCCTTTTTGTTGTCTTTTTAATAGTCTTATTTTCATTTCTATATAAAAATTTTATAATTGGCAAAAGCGGTTCAAAAAGAAAAAAAGCGGATTTAGCGGGTCAGGACCCTGCCCAGATAATAAATAAAGCGATTAGTTTTTATGAGTCCGGTCAAATAACTAAATCTATTAAATTTCTTGAAGATTCGCTCGGCTTTTTTCCAAATGATCCCCAAATTCGTTTGTTATTGGGAGATTATCTTATTGAAAAGAATCTTTTCTCTAAGGCGGAAAAGCATTTTAATCACATATTAAAACTTGCTCCTTCTGACAAACAAGCTCTTGAAAAATTATCAGACTGTTTTATGATTTCAGGGAAAAACGATAAAGCGCTTGGCGGTTATTTGTCAATTTTAAAACAATCACCCGATAACCACGAAGCGCGATCAAAAGTTGCGGCTATTTATACAAAATTAGAAAAATATGATCTCGCAATAAAAGAATACAGGCTTATTTTAACAAAAAGCGCGTACGACACTAAAATTAAATTAAATCTTGCTGACCTGTTTTTTATAATAGAAGATTATAAAAGAGCTGTAAGTGAATATGAAGAAATCCTTAAAGTAGACGGAATTAATATAACTATTTTAAAAAAGATCGCAAAAGCTCAATGTAATGCCAATGATCTTGCGTCTGCGGCTATGACTTACAAAAGAATGATTGATCATGACGAAAAAGCCGATTTTGCCTATAAAGAGTTGGCGGAAATTTATGTAAGCCTTGAAAAATTTGATAAAGCCGCAAAAATTTATTCCTTAATGATTGAAAAAGGCATGGATGTTCAGCCTAAATTTCTTAAAAAACTCGCTGATATTTATGTATTGGCGCAGGAATACGATAAAGCCATTTCATTAGGCAGGAAAATCCTGTCTGAAAATCCCGATTTTCTTCCAATTAAAGAAACGCTGGGAAACGCCTACAAAAATAGCGGAGCTTTTGAGGACGCTTTTTCTATTTACAAAGAGCTGACAACGGAAAACATAAATCAAACTAAAATAAATGAATATAAAAATATTTTAAGCTCAATTTTATGTAATTGGGGAAATGCGTTTTTTCAGAAAAAAGATTATCAATCAGCTCTTGATAAATATGTTGAAGCAATCCAATATGATGAAATCAACCCTGAAGTTTATCTCCATTTAGGGAAAACAAATCAGGCAATAAAAAATTACGACGCGGCATTTTCACATTTTCAAAAAGCTCTTACTCTTTCAAAATCAGACGCTGAAATTATTTTGAAAGTCGGCAAAGTTTATGAAGAAATTGATCAGCTTAATGCGGCGATTGATTTGTACTATGATTCCGTAAAAAAACATCCCGCTAACTATGATATAAGACAAGCTTTAGGGCTTTGTCTTGGAGCGGCAGGCTTCTATTCCAAAGCTGAAGCGGAACTTAACGCAGCATTAAATATAAGTCCTGATAATCCAACCGCTTATTATAATCTGGCTGTTGTTTACGAATTTCAAAAGAAATTTGAAAATGCCAGAGCTTATTATAAAAAGACTCTTGAGCTTGCGCCGGAACATCAGGAAGCAAGAAATAACATGAACCTTTTAATTGAAAAAGAAACCTCCAGATAAATATGGCGAAGCGGGAGTTTAATTCCGGGAATTTTAAACAGTGCAAAACAAGATAAATAAAACAATTTTGGCAGGTTTAACGTTAAGTGAACTTGAAAAATTTATAACAGATATTGAAGAACCCAAATTCAGGGCGAAACAGCTTCACCAGTGGATTTATAAAAAACCGGCAAGTACTTTTGATCAAATGAGTAATCTGTCAAAAGATTTCAGAAACAAATTAAGCGAACTTGCAGTAATAACCAATATACAAATCAGCCAAAAAGTCGTAAGTAAAGACGGAACAATAAAATATCTGCTTGAATATCCTGACGGGAAAAGAGTAGAAACCGTTTTAATGAGCTATCAAAATAGACCCAACCTTACCGCATGCATAAGTACGCAAATAGGATGCGCCGTAGGATGCGTTTTTTGCGCAACGGGAAAAAAAGGGTTTGTAAGAAATCTGACTTCTGCGGAAATAATTGAACAATTATTGGCGATTCAGATGGATACAGGGCTTGTTGTCACAAACATTGTGTTTATGGGACAGGGAGAACCGCTTTTAAATTACGAAGAAACAGTTAAGGCGATAAATATAATAAATTCCGAGTTTGAAATAGGCATGCGTAGAATAACCGTGTCTACCTGCGGAATTGCGCCTAATATACGCAAGCTTACAGAATTAAACCGCCAGTTAATTCTCGCTTTATCTCTTCATGCGCCTGATTCCGAGTTAAGAAAACAGTTAATGCCGATTGAAAATAAGTATCCGCTTGATGAAGTAATGGAGGCGTTAAAATTTTTCACCCGAAAAACAGGCAGAAGAGTAACGATTGAATATCTTTTAATAGATAAAATAAACGATAGTATTGAGCATGCATATAAATTAAACTCTCTTTTAAAGGATTTAAAATGCAACATCAACCTTATTCCATTCAATCCGATTAAGGAATGCGGTTTTAAGAAACCTTCCGTTGAAAGAGTAAATAAATTCAAAGAAATTCTTGATTTAGGAACGAAAAAAGCAACTATAAGACTAGAAAGAGGAAATGATATAGCCGCCGCCTGCGGACAACTCGCAGGCGATCAAACAAATTCAATATATACTAATCATTAAAAAAAATCGGCAAATGAAAAAGATGATCTTTATAAAGCCTTAATTAGCGGGTGTTTTGCCTTCGGCAAAACACCCGCTATATCCTTACCTAGCCCGCACCGCCCGCAGGGCGGCGCGGGCTATAGATATTAGCTTTTTAACAAATTAACGAAAACTTATTTGGATTGGTATAATATTAATATACAAATAAATTAAGCAAAAGTTAAGAAATTAATTTTTAAAAGATATTTAATTTTTTTTATTTTAAAATCTAATTAAAGGATTCAAAAAGCAGATAATTATATTATGAGTAATGATAAAAAACAGACAGATAATTTAATAGTTGAACAAATTCTTAATAATTTGCCGGAATTGCCTTCAATGCCGGCTATAGTTGCTCAGGCGCTTAATTTAATTGATGATCCGAATACAGAGGTAAAACAGCTTGCAGATGTCCTTTCTAAAGACATTTCAATGACAACACAGATACTAAAGCTTGTAAATTCAGCTTATTATGGGTTTCCGGCTCAAATAACTTCAATCAATAAAGCAATGGCGCTTTTGGGGTTTGATAAAATAAGGACATTAATTTTAAGTGTGGCTGTAAAGCCTATGATGATGTCATATTCAGGCAAAGCATTATGGAATCATTCCATAAGATGCGCGGTAGGAGCTCATCATATATCCAAAAGCCTAAATTACGGCGACCCTGACGAGGCGTTTGTAATGGGTCTTTTGCATGACATCGGCAGAACGGTTATGCAGATTTATAATAAAAATGCTTATTCTGAAATAGACAAACTGGTTGCCATCGGGGCTGATGTGCTTGAGGCTGAAAGAACATTTTATGGCTTTACCCATACAGAAATGGGGAAAGCGTTGGTTCAAAAATGGAAATTGCCTTTAATAATAGGCATTGCGGCTCAACATCATCATAATCCTCTGGAAGCAGAGGAAACAGTTAGCGCAAGCATTGTTTATGTAGCTAATCAAATTACTCAGGAACAGTTAAAATATCCTGTTTTTAACAATGAAATTATTGATTCTTTTGATTATGAAATACAGAATCCTGATGCTTTAAGAGAAGAAATTTTTGAATTAAGTAAACCAATCATCGAAGTTCTTTCATAACAGCCCCTCAAATGTTTTTAGAGGCGCTGTTAACAAAGCGCTGCATTGATTGCAACTTGACATTATTTTTTATAAGCTATACCAATACAAATAAGTTTTTGTTAATTTGTTAAAAAGCGGATACCTACAGCCCGCGCCGCCCGCAGGGCGGCGCGGGCTGGGTAAGGGCATAGCGGGTGTTTTGCCTTCGGCAAAACACCCGCTAATTAACTCGAATTGCTAAATAAATAATTTTATATTTGGCGTAGCGGCTGGCGAAGCCAGCCGCTACGCCGTTTTAAGGGCATGCGGCTCGCAGGCTTTGCCTGCG
>Ga0209202_1001181_pt1 | contig 16765 bp, 17 predicted proteins | sample AD_UKC032_MetaG_FD_184416 | JGI IMG/M metagenome (GOLD analysis project Ga0209202, IMG submission 184416) | Active sludge microbial communities of municipal wastewater-treating anaerobic digesters from USA - AD_UKC032_MetaG (SPAdes) (version 2) | ecosystem: Engineered > Bioreactor > Anaerobic >... | reverse complement strand
AAATTGCCAAAAGATTTAGAAAAATTTTCAATTTCAATAGAATATTTGCCCATAAACAGAAGTATACTTTCAAAATACTGTATAATCAAGATTATATGATAGACAAGATTTTGATTCATACATGTTGTGCTGATTGTTTACTAAATGCTCTAAGTTTTCTTGAGGAAAAAGAATATATAAATCAGAATTCTGAGATTCTGTCACTTTTTTACAATCCCAATATACATCCTAGGGCAGAGTATCTTGAGAGATTAAATGCCGTAAAAAAAATTCTCCCAGATTTAAAAAAACGCTGGAGTATTAATATTATCATTCCAAACTATTCCCCAAAAGAGTATATGAGTAAAGTATTACTCAGTAATAGTAAGAATAGATGCGATAATTGTTGGGAAGTGAGAATAAAATTTCTCTTCGAATACGCAAAGAAAGAAAATATTCACTATTTAACAACAACCCTCTTAACAAGCCATTACCAGGAGAAAGACAGGATTCTAAAAATAGCTAAGGATACAAATAAGAATTACAACTTAGAGTTTGTTGAATTAGACTCATCTTTAAATGAGACTCATTCAGGCTTCTACAAACAAAATTACTGTGGATGTTGTTTTTCACTTACAGAAAAAATGATTGGTTCTATTAATAATTTAAAATAACTTACTATGAATTATTTTCTTATAATATTAATCTCTTTTCCTGTTATACTCCTTACCTTATTAATAATCTCAATCATTCTCCCACAAAAAGGGAATTCAATCGATGAAGATGACAATGATGATAATGATGATAATGATGATGAAGAGTAATCAGATTTTCTAATTTGAAGGCTGGTAGATTGATAATTGTGGTATACTTTATTTATGGCAAAAGAATTAAAAATACTTACAATTGATAACAAAGAAGAGGAGAAAATACTTAGAACAAAAAGCTCCCCCGTTGAACAAGACGAATTTGGCAAGAAAGAACTTATTGATTTCTCAGAGGACTTACTTGAAACAGCAAAAAGAAGCCAAGAACCTGCCGGAGGTATTGCAGCTCCACAAGTTGGAAAGAATAAGAATATCTTCTTTCTTTTGAATTACGATACTGATGAATGGGAAATTTTTATCAACCCAATAGTTCAACCTTTGGGATATTCAAAAACAAGTGTTGAGGAATCCTGCTTAAGCGTCCCTAATAGAGAAGAGAAGGTACTTAGGTATAAGAAAATTAAAATTACTTTTCAAGATCTAGAGGGAAAGAAACATGTTAAAAAATTCTCTGATTTAAATGCAATTACCATTCAGCATGAGAAAGATCATCTTGAAGGTATTCTTTTTATTGATAGAATTTAAATATTTAAATTATTACCTGCCTTTTATGAAATTAAAGAAAATCTCCCAATTACTTCTTCTTTGTTTTGTTTTCTTTTTACCTTTTGTATCTTTTGCTCAAGATAACAAAGAGGAGACTAGAAGCTCTCTTGAAGAGATGCTTGATCTGGACATTCCCAATATTACTGATAATCCAAGCCTTCTTATTAATTTCACCGATCCTTCAAAAGAGAAGGGTGGAGTGGAATTAAGTTTGGACGAGAAAGAATACAGCAAAATTCAAAGCCCCTTTACTCTTCCAGCGTTAAGCATCGGAAGTCACTCTTTGACTTTCAGATTTTTAGACCAATATGATGTTTCTCAGACATTAACAAAAATTTTAATTATTACACCGCGTCCTCCAGCTCTTAACACACCAAATATAAATAGTGAGGGAATAATTTTTACTGGTAGGGCATTGGCTGGTTCCGAGATTACTTTGATTCTAAACTCTAATAATAAGATGGTTGTTAAACAAACAGAAGTTGATCAGGATGGAGTTTGGACTTTAACTATTGCAGAAGATATCCCTCAAGGGTTGTATACATTTAGTGCTTTTGCAAAGAAATATGGATATTCAAGTGAACTAGCAGAACCATTAACTCTGGATGTTTCCGAAAGAAAAATTGATAATGGAGGGATAGAAAAAAATACTCCTATTTATTTCACATTTAAAGATTTTACTAAAGATGATTTAAGAAATTTAACTTCAGATCATATTGATTTACTTGTACTCTCAATTGGCCTTTTCTTAATTGGCCTTTTAGTGGGTTTCCTTCTATTATCTTTCTCTAAAAAGAAAGAGGAAAATCGTGTTGTAAATGAAGTAGAAAAGAAATTTGTAAAACCCACATCAAAAGATGAGAAGAATCTCACTTTGCTTGAGAAACTAAAGGATAAGACTGTAAACATCGAAAACCCTCCTGTAGTTAAAGATGAAGTTAGAACAAATGAGTTACCAAAAGAAAAGAAAATTATTTCTAAAGTCGATTTCTTAAAGAGCTTCAAAAGCCATGACCCTGATGATGAGAAGGGGAAAGAGACAGAGGACGAGAAAGAAGAAAAGAAATCCAAGTAACAAATGTGCGCCAGGGTGGTGAAATGGCAGACACGCTACGTTCAGAACGTAGTCCTAGAAATAGGGTGGGGGTTCAAATCCCCCCCTTGGCATTGATTTGAATTATTTCCAATACCAATCTTCAATATTATGAAATCTTTCATATGAGTGAGAGATATTACTAAAATCTATACCCTCAAGATTCTCTCTAACATAATATTCAAAAAGAGGATTATAAAGGAATATAGCAGGTGAATCCGCTACTAAGTATTTTTGGAACTGAAGATATTTTTGTTTTCGAACTGCCCTGTCTAGACTCTGTCTACCTTCTTCAAGTAAAATATCAACTCTATCATATTCGTATCCAGAAAGATTCAGATCTGGATAATTTATTTTAAGAGAGTGCCACAAATTGTATTGATCAGGATCAACACTTGTTTCAATTTCGTAAAGAAGCAATTCAAAATTCCTTGTTGCAATTAGTTCCTGAGTTATCCTCTCGTAATCAAGTTCTTCCAATTTAATGAAGATTCCTTCTTTTTTATAATAATCCACAATTAATTTAACCAATCTATTATTTGAGGGATTGGAAAGGTATGACATAGTAAAGGTAAGAACCTCTCCCTGAGCATTTTCAAAATAACCCGAATTTGGATTAATTGAATATCCTAAAGACTTAAGAATTTCTCCTGCTTTAGAAGGATTATAGTCATGGAAATCAACATCTTTATTGAAAGCCCAAGAAGAAGATGGATAAGGTCCCTTTAATACTTTCCCTCCGATATTATATTCATCAAGTAATTTTTCTTTATCAAGCAGAAGATTTAGTGAATTACGAATGTTCCTATCCTTCAGAGATTCTTTGCGAATATTAATAAAAACTAATTTCTCCCTATCTGGGATAACAATTTCATAATTAACAAAATTTGAATATTCTTTGACATAATTTGAGAGAGTCCTATCCCAAGAACCTATACTATCTAATCTCCCAACTCTAAAAGCCATTTCAAGAGATTTATCATCTGGATACAACTTAAAAACAAAATTTTTAATCTTTGGGTCATATCTATCATATACATTGTCAACCAGAAATACGGAGGAGGTATCCATTTTCACAAAGCTATATTTCCCACTTCCTATTGGAGCTTTCGAAAAAGGAGCAAAGGCTATCTTATTTATTTCTACATCTTTTAAATGTTTTTGTGGAAGAATATAAATGGAAATTGCCCTAAAAAAAACAGGATTAGCTTCATTAATTTTAAGCTGAAGTGTATTTTCATCAATTTTGTTAACCTCCATTTCTGCGAAAGCAAGTCCAACAGAATCAAAACCTGCCTCCTTAGACAACTCAATAGCACTATTAAAGGTGAAAATAACATCATCAATGGTTACCTCCATTCCATCATGCCAAAAATGGCCTTTATCTATTGTGAAAATATATACTAAACCATTCTCTTTTACTTCCCAATTTTTAGCTATCCCTGAATAAGGCTGACCATTAGAATCAATATTTACAAACTTCTCAAAAATTAAGCTTTCCAGAGATCTCTCAATATAGTTGTTTGTTACAAAAATAGGGTTCAAAGTGTTTACTCCTCCGACTACACCTTCTACAAATGTATCATCACTATTACTTCTTCTTAGAGAATTAGCAAAACTATTAGAATTAAGAATCAGGACAAAAAGAAAAACAAGAAGCCCAAATAAAATAATATAACTTAATGGAATAAATTTCCTATATGTTGAGATTAAAAACTCAGGATAATTCCAAAAAATATCTCGTAAATCAAATTTCTTTTTTTCTTGAATGGGAGAAGCCTTAACATTTAACTCCTCCAAAACACTCTTCATAATAGAGCTCTCTTTTGGAGAATCTTTTACTTTTTTTGCTTTCTTCATAAGAACAACTACTTAGAAGATAGTTTTAAAATTACAAGTGAAAGAATAACTAGAACAACAATTAAAGCAATAGTAAAGTAGTATAAAAACTTTTCCAAGCCTCTTTTTGTTCTAAAAATTTCACCTCCACCTCCAAACATTTGGCCTAATCCTTCCGCTCTATTTTGTAACAAAACGGAAACGGCTAAAAGTATAGAGACAATAATTTGTGCTATTAATAATATTTTTGAAGTATCCATAAGTTCTTATTATACAGTAAAAATAAAATTTTTACCTCCTATCAAGCTCTTTATATATACCTACTAAGAACGATGTAAAGAAAGAGGTAACACAAACTGAAATTATTGGAGAAACGAGGAATTCATTAATCTGAATTGTCCCTAACTTCATTTCACTAAATACAAAATCATTAATTGCAAAATCTATCATAAAAAGCTTCATTAAATACGTCGCTCCAGAAAGAAGGATTGTTCCCATTAAAAGAAAAGTTATGAAATTGCATTTAATCGTTAGGAAATTAAGAAAAGGACAGACTAATACAAGTACTATACCGCCTGCTAGGAGAACAACCAATAAATACATTGCTGATTGGGGAAGTTGAAAAGCTTCTTTAAACAAAGACATAAAGAAATAATAAGCAAGCATCCCAATTAGTGTTAGTTTTGTTCCTTCTTTCATTATTCTCGTAGTTTAACTAATACATAAAAGGATACAATTTTTTATAATAAATTACAAAACCTACTTTAATGTTGTATACTGAAATACCAAACTGCCCAATGAACAACATAGCCAAAACAAAAATTATCGCTACAATTGGTCCTTCTTCCTGGGATGATTCTGTGCTTAGAAAAATGTTTGAATTAGGTATGCTATTAGCAAGAATAAATGCATCATTTGCTGATTATAATGAACTTGAGAGAGTATCAAAACAGATTAGAAATATATCCCCAAGAATTGCTACAATATTGGATACTCAAGGAACAAAAGTTAGAGTGAAAGGATTATCCAAAGAAATAATTGTGAAAGATACTGTGACATTAAGTTCAGAAGATAATTTGAACTCAAGCGTTTTAACTATTACCTATCCTTCACTTGAAAGAGATGTGGTGGTTGGAACTCGAATTCTTCTTGATGATGGAAATATTCAACTCCAAGTTAGAGAGATAAAAGGGAAAGACGTTATTTGTAGTGTGATACAGGAAGGAATTTTGAAACCAAATAAAACCGTAAATATTCCAGATATTAATCTCCATTTTCCTGCTGTTACTGAGAAGGATAAACAGGATATTGAATATGCAAAAAATTTAAACTTTGATTTTGTTTGTGCCTCATTTGCTCGCAACAAGAAAGACATTCAGATTGTTAAAAGTATTCTTGAAGGTAGTAATACAAAAGTAATTGCAAAAATTGAGAATAAGCAAGGGGTGTTAAATTTTGATGAGATATTAAAAGAGAGTGATGCGATTATGATAGCAAGAGGAGATTTAGGAGTAGAACTTGATTTAGAAGAAGTCCCAATTCTTCAGAAACAAATTATTTACAAATGTAGAATGGCTGGAAAGCCCGTGATTGTTGCGACACAAATGCTTGAATCCATGAAGACAAACAAAAGACCTACTAGGGCAGAGGTCTCAGATGTGGCAAATGCCGTAATGGACGGAGCAGACTGCATGATGCTTTCAGCGGAGACTTCAACAGGGAATTTCCCGATTGAGGCTGTACAAATGATGAATAAGATCTCTCTAAGAACTGAGAATATTATGAAGTTTTCTCCTGTTTATGGAGAAACAGATGCAGGAACAGAAGCAGATAGATTTGGAATCTCTGCCTGTAAACTATCGGAAGAAATTCACTACAATGCAATTTTGATAATATCTGATTCGAAGAGCGTAGTAGGTAGTGTCAGTAGACATCGATCTTCTATACCAATTTACGTTGTAAGTTCTTCACTTGAAAGTATTAGAGAGAACACTCTTTACAGAGGAGTAACTACTTATTATATCAAGGAGCTTTCTGATGATAGGGATAGCAATATTTTAATAGCAGTTGAAAAGATATATGGTAGTGGGAAGTTGGATTTATTAGATAAAATTGCTATTATTAGCGGTAGCTCAATAAAAAATAAAAAGACAGATAGTATATTAGAGATTGTTACCGTTAAAGATATATTGAATTCCTAGGGTGACGTAGCCAAGCTGGTTAAGGCCGCGGTCTGCAAAACCGCTATCACGGGTTCGAGTCCCGTCGTCACCTTATATTTTTCTTCTTTTTTTGATAGAATTATTTCATACTTTGCAGGAATGGCGGAATAGGCAGACGCGCGGGACTTAAAATCCCGTTCTAGAAATAGAGTGAGAGTTCGATTCTCTCTTCCTGCATTAATTACCCAGCGAACCCCATAGTATTGCAAGATTTCCTAACTTCTGATATAATATAGTGTTCTTTAAAAGAAGGAATATCGCTCGTGAAAGGAGGAATTTTGAACAATTCGGCTTTTCCGGTTGGGTTTGTCTAGTACATTTCCACATATAATTCGATCAGATAATTAATGCACATCGTTGGCTCTTGGCTTTTCGCCGATTGCCCAAAATCGTTCTGAATTGAAAGGAAATGAAAATGATCCGCTATCCAGTAGGATTTACCTAGTTTATGTAGATTAAATATACATAAACTTGCTCCACAAATACAAATAACCGGCTTCGCCAATCTTGGCCATTCACTTTCCCAGATCGGAGGAAAAATGCACAGGATTAGAAATCCTACTTAGAAATCAATTTATTGATTAAGATATTCCTTGAAAAAACCTTGTGCTGTGCCGACATATGAAGCGCTTACACTTTTTATCCTTCGCTTCCGTCCGCTAGCTTTCCACCCTCTCCCACTTCCTTTATATATTGCATGTATTACAACTATTCACAACCTTTTCTAGCATATCTTTTAGTCTACTCTTTAGATTTTTAATCTTTTCTTCCGTCCAATATTCATCAACAGAGCCACTCTCCATAGAAGTCTCATTATCATGTCCGACAATCTCCCCGTTTACAACTACAGTAACATCTGGAACAAAAATTCGGGGATTCCCCTCATTATCATTTAGCAAATATCCATCAAGAAGAGACAATAATTTTTTATATCCCTCAGTATTATCCTTTCTATCTTGAAGAATATTAAAATAATAGATCTTATCTAGACCAACCTCATTAGCAGTTTCGTTTAAGTACTTTACATATCTCTGACACCAAGGACACTCCGGAAAACCAAGATAGACAACTCCCGTACCAGCTTCAAAAATCTTAATAGTCTCATCTATTGTCTTAGACTCAAACACATTGTTTTCACCGACCTCTAAATACTCTTTAGAAAACTTCACTGAATCGGATACTAATTCCTCTTCAGGAGTATTTTTCTTCATTCCTTTTGTAAAGAAATACATTCCTCCTAAAATCAATGAAAAAAGTAGGAAAAGGATTAAAGCTCCCTTCAAAGATTTTAATCTATTCATTATTCTGCATCATCAAACTTATCTGGATTGTTATTACCACATTTGGGACATACTTTAAGTGGAAGTGCACCCTCATACAAATACCCACACACCATGCATTTCCATCTTAGCCATGCACTGTCCAAATCTTCTCTTTGCTGATCAGGGTGTAACTTGTCATACTCAACTGGGGTAGGGATATTTGTAGGCTGATTGCCATTATTTATGGTTAATGTATCCTCCATCGCTTATCCTCCTTAAAATTAAATCAAAGGTTTCCTTCTCGTTTAATTTTGAAGTATCCAATACAATATCATTGTACAACTCTTCATTAGAATAATCCACTTTATACAAAAATTTATACCTTCTACCATCGATAATCCTTCTTCTAATTAACGAAAACACCGTTTTTAGAAAAATAATCACTTTGGGTATTCCTCTCAAATCTTTCTGCTTCCCCATAAACCTTTTCACCCTAACAGATAATTTAGCATCGAGCCAAATCCTAACCGTGCATGGGATATTGTTTACAGTTGCCAACCCTGCAAAGACCTTACTCTCTATGAGTACATTTCCCTTCTTCGCTGTTTCAATTAAGCGTTGATCAACCTCCCTATCTATCTTGTAAAACAGCTCTTTGTCAGCTTTCTGATAAAATTCATCAAGTGTAGAAAAACCCAAATCCTTAACTCTTTCTCTAAAGATTGATCCAGCGTAGACTCTTTGGATATTAAAATATTCTGAAAGCATCTTAGAGAGTGTAGAGGAGCCACTACTTCCCGGGCCTCCTACAACAATTAGCAAATCTTTTCTTTTAAAATCGTTCATATTTCTCAATGTATATAGTATATTATAAGTATTGATATGTCTAGAAAAAACCAGACTAAAAAAAGAAAAAACTTGGAATCAAGAAAAGGTCCTGATAAATTCATTCTTTATTTCTCAATATTGATGACTGTTTTTGGAGCAATAATGATTTTTGACGCTAGCGTATACAAAGCAAATGAATCATTCTCTGACCCTTTTCATTTCCTTAAGTTACAACTAGTTTGGATTATCATTGGATTAATTATTGGTCTATTTCTATACATTTACGATTACAGAAAACTTCAAAGATTATCATTACTGGGAATGATTGTTTCTGTAATTACATTGATTTTGGTTTTGATCCTTGGTGAAGATATAAATGGCTCAAAAAGATGGTTTTCTTTTGGACCTTTGCCCCCTTTACAACCAGCTGAGTTTGCAAAAATTGCTGTTATTCTTTATCTCTCAAGTTGGATGAGTAGCAATAAATACTTTTCTGACAAAACTAAAGTTGAATTAAAAGGCTCTTTTCTTAAATCTCTTGTTAGTTTCGGAGCAATTGTCGGTGTTATCGCCTTATTAATCATGTTGGAACCAGATCTAGGAACAACAATGATAATTGGAACAACTTCTTTCATTATGTATTTTATTGCGAAAGAAGGTCCTGATCATGCGAAACTAACATTTATGAGTCTTCTTGTCCTGTTCATTCCCCTTGTGATAATTGCTGCGCTACTTGAACCGTACAGAATTGGGAGAGTATCTACTTATCTTCATTTACTTACAACAGGAGAAATCTCTGATCCAAGAGGAGACGGATATCAGATGCAACAGATATTAATTGGGATTGGTTCTGGTGGTTTTTTGGGAAAAGGGTTTGGTCAATCAAGGCAAAGATTCGGGTATCTTGTTGAAAACACTGCATTTACAGACTCAATTTTTGCTGTAATTCTTGAAGAACTTGGATTCCTTGGTGGTACTATTTTGGTTGCGGCATGGACAATATTCCTCTGGAGAGGTTTTAAAATTGGGTTAAATGCTCCAGATAAGCAGGGAAGACTCCTTGCAATTGGAATTACAGTTTGGTTAACTTTGCAAGCACTTTTAAATATGGGTGCGAATGTCGGATTAATTCCCTTAACTGGGATTCCTGCACCTTTTTTAAGTTACGGAGGTTCTAGCACTATCGTAACACTTGCTGGTATTGGTATACTACTTAATATTAGTAAACATTCAAAAGGTTAAAATGATTAACAAAGAAGTTCTTGCAAAAAAAATAGTCGTAACTGGAGGGGGGTCAGGTGGTCATATCTCTAGTGCCAAATCAATTATTGATGAGCTAGACAAACATTTTATTCTTAATGAAAACAATTTTTTGTATATAGGAAGTGATTTGGGAATGGAGGGAGAAAAGCCTGGGAATTCTCTAGAGATGAAAATTTTCAAAAACGAAAATTTCAAGCAGTTATATATTCGAGGGGGGAAATTGCAAAGAAGATTTACTTTTAGAACTATTTACTTATTTCTTAGAGCTATATTGGGATTTGTTGATTCATTCAAAATATTAAACAAATTCCATCCCGATATTGTTATTTCCACAGGAGGTTTTGTTTCTGTTCCTGTTTGTATTGTCGCTAATTTTTTTAAAGCTCAAATCTTTCTTCATGAACAAACTGCAACCGTAGGACTGTCAAACAGAATAGTGTCAAAATTTGCAAAAAAAATATTTGTTGCTTACCCATCATCAATAAAATTTTTTCCGAGAGAAAAAGTCATTCACTCTGGGAATTTAGTCAGAGAGGAAATTTTCTTTAATTCTGGAAGAGGCCCTATTATAGAAGAAATGAGAAAAATGATTGCTCAATCAGACGAATTACCAATTATTTATATATCCGGTGGAAGTCTTGGTTCACATGTTATTAATGAGGTAATTAAGGAATCTCTTCCCATTCTTCTTCAAGACTATCAATTAATTCTACAAACTGGAGATAGTAAAATCACAAATGACTATCAGCTTTTGTGTCTGGAGAAAGAGAAATTATCCAATGATTTGAAGGAACGATTAGTTGTTACAAAATACATAGGAAATGAACAAATTGGCTTCGTTTTAAATAATATTGATTTGTTTATTGGTAGAGCAGGAGCAAACACAGTATATGAACTTGGACTTCTACGAATTCCATCAATATTAATACCTATACCCTGGGTAACACATAATGAGCAACAGGAGAATGCAAAGATTTTAGAAAGTGTTGGCTTGGCAAAAATTATCCACGAAGGAGAGTTTACTCCAGAGAAACTTCAGGTTCTTCTTCGATTGTTCTCTAAAGAGAAATTAGTTATTGACGAGAAAAAGGCAAATGAAATTTTTGTTTTAAAAGCAGCTGAAAAAATTATTCAAAATATTAATTTTAGAGATTAAAAATATGTCAGATTTGATTGTAAGAGGGGGGAATAAATTGTCTGGGGAGATTACACCTGCCGGAAATAAGAACTCCGCACTTCCAATCCTTTGTGCCTCTCTCTTAACCAATGAAGATGTTACTATTAAAAATTTCCCTGACTTGACCGATGTACAAAAATTAATAGAATTAATGATTTCAATGGGTTCTCAGATCGAATGGGATAAAAAAAATTGCATTCTTAAAATAAACAATTCACATTTTAAAGACAATCTGGGTAACAATGGATTTCCAATGGGGATGAGGGGAGCTATCCTCTTAATTGGTCCTTTGGTAACTAGAATGCAACATATTGAAGTTAAAAAGGAAATTGGAGGATGCTCCCTAGGGATTAGAGAATTAGATCCTCATTTAGAAGTTTTAAATGGATTAGGAGTCATGACAGAAGAGAAAGATAGTATCTTAACAATAACTTCTCCCAGAAGACTGTCAGGAGGAAAACTTTGGCAAGATTACATGAGTGTGACAACAACTGAAAACTTTATTATGGCTTCCTCAAAAGCTAAGGGTGTTTCGACAATGACAAATGCCGCTTCAGAGCCCCATGTCCAAGATTTATGCAATTTCTTAATATCAATGGGGGCTAAAATAAGTGGTGTTGGGACTTCTACATTGGAAATAACTGGAGTGGAGGAGCTTCACTCAACAGAATTCTCGATCTCCTCTGACCATCATGAAATTACTACATTACTTGCATTAGGTGCAATGACAGGAGGCGAAATAAGAGTCAACAATGCAGAACCAGAGTTTTTCCCGTTGATTAATAAAACATTTAATAAGTTCGGTGTACAAATAGAATATGAGGGAGACACTGCAATAGTCAAGCCAGTTTCAAAGCTTGTAATCCAAGAACCTTACACAAAAAATATGCTTCAAAAAATTGAGGCTGCACCGTGGCCATATTTCCCAGCTGATTTAATTCAACTGATGATTGCTCTAGCAGTAAAATCCGAAGGAAACATTATGTTTTGGAACAAGCTTTATGAAGGAGGCTTTTTCTGGATTCAAGAGATGATGAAATTTGGAGCACATATCGTTATGTGCGATCCTTATAGAATAATTGTTTTTGGAGACAAACCTCTTTCTCCAGCAACTGTTGACAGTCCTAACATTATTCGAGCCACAGTAGCTTTGATGATGGTAGCTCTTACAATTAAGGGAGAAAGTTTAATCCGAAATGCTGATTCAATAAAACGTGCTCATCCGAACTTTGTAGAAAACCTTCAAAAATTGGGAGCTGATATATCTTGGGCTAATTAGTTTATCATTCCTAACTTCTTAAGAAAATCTGGAATCAAGTATAATCCTAGGGCATGGCTACCTTTAAGAAGGATTGCAACTTTTCTATTCCTTAACCCTTGCAGCTTTGAGTTGAGAAGTGCTGCAACCTCATCTGCGGATTCGAGATGTTCACCAATTTTAAATTCCGAAAAATAATCACCAATATAGTAAACCTCATTAAATTTCATTTCTAAAGCATGCTCTCCTAATTCTCTATGCCTTTGTTTAGAGATTGATCCTAATTCTTTCATCTCTCCTAGAACGGCTATTGTATAGTACTCTTTGGGAAATAACTTTCTAAAAGTATTGATAGACATCTTCATAGACTCTGGATTCGCATTGTATGCATCGTTAATAAGTGTCACATTCCCAAATTCCAACTTCTGAAATCTTGCCTCTTGTCCTTCATAGTACTGGATATCTCTGACGCAATTATCAATACTAACTCCCAATTCATTAGCAACAATTATGGCTGCCATCGCATCATATGCATATCCTTCACCATAAACACTCAAATCAACATCTACAATGTTGTCATCATAATATTTAAAAGTAAAATGCGTGCCTTCATTATCCACAGAAATATTAGAAATCTGGAATTGGGCATTTTCTTTTTTCCCAAATGTAACCAATTCAGCACTCTTATTGTAATTATTTGCAATATGTTGAAGTCTTTCGTCGTCAATATTTAATATTAATGGTTTTCCTGTCTTCTCCATATAGTCGGCTAAATCTTTCTTTTCTTTGAAAATTTCATTTATAGAACCCAATTTCTCTGCATGCACCTCTCCGATATTTAGTAAAATCCCATAATCAGGATCAACAGAATTTACATGCCAAGCCATTTCACCCTTTGTATCCATACCGCATTCCAAAACAATAACATCTTCATCAACATATTTTCCTAGCAATACAGCATTTCCCCAAACAGTATTGTACTTTTCGGAAGATAATACTTTCATATGTTTTTTTAAAATTGAGACGAGCATACCTCTGGTTGTCGATTTCCCAGTACTTCCAGAAATTGCAACAATGGGTTTCTTTATATATCCAATTGAGTAATTTAAAACTTTTTTTAATCCTTCCTGAATACTGTCAACAAAAATTAAGGGCTTATTAACTCCTTCAATAGAGGAATATCTTTTATTCTCACAAAGCGCCACTGAGCAACCAGATTCTAATGCTTCGCAGATAAAGGAGTGACCATCAAATTTTTCTCCAATTATTGGGATGAAAATGTCCTGTTGGGAGACATCCCTAGAGTCATAGGTGAAACCCGTAAAAAAAGCAGACTCATCATAATTTTTTATTTCAAACTCAGGAAATCTCTCTTTTAGATCCTTTAAAAAAATTTTCATATTTCTCAATTAATAATCTAATCTCTTTAATAATATATTGTTTATACAATTATTTATCAAGTAAGTAAGATAATTAGTAAATTTGTCTATCGGTTGGATACTCAAAGTAAAATAATTCACTCAAATTGTTATGAATTATCCTGTTTTTGACCGAAATGTTTGGCCTAGAGTGTAATATCTAGACCTGTAATATTTTTCTCTTGACAGCATTCTTAACGTCAAGCTATATTGGTGGAAAGAAGTGGTAAAAAGTGGCAAATAATGATATAGTGTCCATATGATTATCGGAGAATACAAAAGTAGGGTTGGAGAAAAGAAAAGAGTATCACTTCCTACTAAGTTTAGGGAGCAGATTGGTGAAGATTTAATTCTTACCAGAGGCTATGAAGAATCCCTAATACTTGTTAACAAAGAAATGTGGGAAAAGGTAGCACAGGGTGTTATCAATGGCTCTTTTACAGATAAAAATATTAGAGATACAAGCAGGTTTCTTGTAGGAAGTGCAAAAGAAATAGAGATGGATTCTCAAGGAAGATTTGTTATCCCAGAATCGTTATTCAATCATGCGAATCTTGGCTCCGAAATTGTCTTCATTGGTCTGGTTAATTGGATAGAGATTTGGGACGCTGAGAAATGGCAAAAAAGAGTAGGCTATCTTCAAGAACATGGAGAAGAAATTGCGCAAGAAATTAGTAAAATGTCAGTTGAAAGAAATGGATAAAATTCACATCCCAGTTTTACTGGATGAATCTCTCGATTCTCTTTCAATAACACCTGACGGTTTCTACATTGATGGGACATTAGGAGATGGAGGCCATAGTATAGAGATTTTAAAAAAACTCTCCGCAAATGGTTTACTAATAAGTATTGATCAAGATCAGTATGCAATAGATTTTGTTCTTGAATACTATCAACAATATAAAGCAGCAAACTGGATAATTACAAAATCCAATTTCGCAAATATTGATAGGATTCTATGCAACCTCTCTCCCAAAAGAAATCCTGATGGAATACTTCTTGATATTGGACTCTCTTCAAGACAGCTTGAGGAATCTCATGATAGAGGTTTTAGTTATCAAGAAGAAGATGAGCCTCTAGATATGAGGATGAGTAATGAATTAGGAGTAACAGCAAAAGACCTTTTAATTGCCCTTTCGGAAAAAGAGCTCTCTCAATTATTCTGGAAGTATGGAGAAGAAAAGTACTCGAAACGAATATCAAAAGAAATCAAAGAAAATATTTCTAATATTAATACAGTTGGAGATCTTACAAGACTTATCTATAAAGCAGTACCGGCTGCTGATAAATCTATTAATAAGAACCCTTCTCGCAGGGTCTTTCAGGCCCTGCGAATCGTGGTAAACGATGAGTTGGGAAGCTTAGAGAAAGGTTTGGATAACTCTTTTAAGGTCTTGAAACAGAATGGAAGACTCTCTGTAATTACATTCCATTCATTAGAAGATCGTATCGTTAAAAATTATTTTATTGACAAATCGAGAAGCGGAGAGGGAAGGATGCTTTTTCAAAAATACATTGCCCCAACCGATGATGAGAAAAGAAGAAATCCTCGCTCCGCTTCTGCTAAGTTAAGGACATTAATTAAAAACTAAAACTTTAATGCGAATATTAAATAATGCATCAAAAAACATCGCGGCAAGTATATTCGTTTTAAGTCTCGTTTTGTTTATTCTAAGCCAATTAATCATTAATTCAATACTGGCACCACTTGGGACTGAACTCCAAAGTATGAATGGAGAGAAGAATTATTTAATTGAGGAGAACAGAGGAATGGAGGAGGAGATAGCAAAGAGTGGCTCAATTACAGTAATCCAAAAACTTGCAGATAAAACATTGTCACTGTCACCCTCCAACAAAAAAACTCTAGTCTACCTACAAGAAATAGCAATCGTTGCTAATAAATAAAAATGACAAGTCTTACGCATCTTCACAAGGCAAATATTGGAAGAGGGCAGAGTCGAAAAAATAAGAAGAAAGCATCTTCTTCAAATACAAAAACTCTTATGTATGTTATTTCTTTCTTCGCCTTTATAGTAGTATTTCAAACATTTAGGTGGCAAATCTTATATGCAGAGAAATTTAAAGATCTTTCTGAAGAACAGTACAAATCTACACAAATCTCAATAGCCCCAAGAGGAAAAATTTCGGCTTCGGACGGCACAATTCTAGCTGTAGATGAGCCTGTATGGAATATATATGCGACACTAAGCAATGAAGAAGATGAAAGAGAAAAGTTTTTTAAAGACAAGGAAAAATTTATATCTGAAGTATCGGGTATTTTAGGGGTTGAACGAGAAGAAATTAGTTCAAAGCTAACCGAAGATTTTGTTTATGCTTCTTTAAAAAAGCAAGTGTCAACAGAGAAGAAGAAAGCCCTAGAGAATGCCAAGATTTTTGGCGAGAACACTCAAGGTTTTGGCCTTTATTTCGAAAGAGAAGAGAAAAGAATTTACCCAAACGATACTTTAGCTGCACACATTCTAGGTTTTTTAGGAAAGGACAGTGAGGGGAAAACAACGGGCCAATATGGAATCCAGGGCTACTATTTCGGAGATATAAATGGAAGATCTGGTTATACATATGAAGAGAAAGATTCCTATGGAAATGTTATTTTAACTTCTGAATATCAGCCTGTTTTGCCAAGAGAAGGAAAGGATTTCGTTTTGACAATTAAGCCAAATCTTCAAAGCAAAGCCGAAAAAATACTAGAAGAAGTTGTAAGAGATACTCGCTCAAAAAGTGGAAGTGTCGTTATCATGGATCCTAAAACAGGAGCAATACTTGTAATGGCAAATTTCCCAACTTACTCTCCAGCAGAGTATTGGAGAGTACCTGAAACTTCAATCTTGAAAAACAAAGCTATTTCAGATGTCTATGAATACGGTTCTATTCAAAAACCATTAACGGTAGCAATTGCCCTAGAATCAAAAGTAATCGATAAAGATTATAAGTGTGATGATAGTACAGGTTTTTTAGATTTATACAAAGCTACAGGATATGAAGATTTAAAAGGGTCAAAAGTATATACATGGAACAGAAAGCCCGCAGGCATC
>Ga0209202_1001180_pt1 | contig 16777 bp, 17 predicted proteins | sample AD_UKC032_MetaG_FD_184416 | JGI IMG/M metagenome (GOLD analysis project Ga0209202, IMG submission 184416) | Active sludge microbial communities of municipal wastewater-treating anaerobic digesters from USA - AD_UKC032_MetaG (SPAdes) (version 2) | ecosystem: Engineered > Bioreactor > Anaerobic >... | reverse complement strand
TTCTGTCCTCCCTGCCGCTCGATGGAGCAGGAACTGGAGCCGATCGTCATCGACCTGGTCAGGCGACGGATCGCCGCAGTCACCTTCGTAGATACGCCCGTCCACAGGGAAACGATCCTCTACGCGAAATGTTTCCTGGGAATGGTGACTGGGAGAAGAGATGTCTCCCAGATCCTCTGGGCGAGAGCCGCTCTCTTCAAGGCGGCGGAGAAAAATATCCGGAGCCTGCCGGACCTGGAAGCCTTCCTGGGCAAAAGGGGCCTGAAGTGCCGGTACGTCGATTCTTCCCAGGCCTTTGAAACCTTCGGCAAACATCTCAGGGATGACCGTATCGATTCCACACCATCCTGCGTAATCGAGGGGCCGGGCGGCAGGAAGAAATTCACCGGCGCACGGGAGATATTGAGGGCGCTGACCCGCCTGGGGGAAGGCGCATGAAAATAAACAACGTGTCTATAGTCTGGAGCACGGTCCGGAAGCTCTCCGGGTGGTCGAGTATTTGCCATTCGATGGCACACCGGGTTCGCCCCGGCAAGTGTCTCAATCGCACGAACATAATAAACATTATTATGCTGACTCAGGCGAAGGCCCGTACCGGATCATTTTCGGGGTTTTCCGGCGTGGAGAATATTCGACCGAAAAACCCCAACGGAGGGGAAAAATGGTCGAATACTCGACCATGCACGTCAGCCTTTAATTAAGGAAGGAGGTCCATTCATGAACCAAACGCCGATAATGCCCCGTTCACATCTTCAATCGTTCGTTTTGCCCGGCAGGCGCGCGAATCGGATTCTCAGGGAAGGTCTGGAGGTCACGATCGGTCACCATGCCGAGGCCGCAATCCTGCGGAAGTTTATCCACTGGACCGGCCGCCTCTGGGATTTCGACCAGTTCATGCACGAGGAACGTGCGCGCGGGGAACAGGAGTTCCAGGACGATCCGCCCGAAAGCGGCTGGATGGAAAAAACGGCGGACGATCTCCTCAACGAGTCGATTCCATCCTTGAGCAGGCATGCGATCCGGAGACATCTCAAGTCGCTTGTCCGGAAGGGATTTCTCTACGAGCGGGAAGACCCGGTGTATCCGTGGGAACACGCGCTCCAATACCGGGTGAATCTCGTCAAGCTCCGAAAGGCCTTGGCTAGGCGGGGATATCACCTGGATGAACGCGATTTCGGTTGAGTGATGAAACGACGGAACTGTCGGCAAAAACTTAAGAAGAACACCAAGGAGGTACGCAAATGAATCTGGGACTGGATGTCGGGTACGGGGACGTGAAGGCCGTTTACCAGCGTGAGGGAATTTTGGAGATGCTCAAGTTCCCGACGGCGATCGCTTACGCGGAGCGGGAGATCGGAGATCTGTCGGCCTTTGCCGGGGGCGAGGAATACGAATACCGGGGCAGGAAATATCTCGTCGGCAGGGAAGCCCTGGTTGGCGCCTTTTCGACGCGGAGCTTCGAGTTCATGAAGAGGTACTCGCCCCTTTTCGTCTTCAAGGCGGTGAAGAAAATCCACGGGAAGACCGGCGAACTCGTCACGGACGTCGCCATGGGACTCCCCCTTTCCCATTACACGGACGCGAACCTGAAGGAACTCGTTCCCCTCCTGCAGCGGATCGATGTGGGCCGCGAGGTCCTGGAATTGAACGCGCGGTTCTATCCCCAGGGTCTCGGGGTTCTCGCGGACTACCGGCTGTCCCAGGCGGGAGACGTCAACGCACGGACGGATCGTGACATGATCATTCTCGACATCGGGTTCAACACCGTGGACATAATCGTGGTCGAGCGGGGGAGGATCGTCAAGGGCGAATCCGACACCTTGGAGAGGCATGGGGTATCGAAGATATCCCTGGACCTTGCTAGGGAAATCAAGGTCCGGATGCAGCTTGATCTTTCCGAGCAGGAATCGAAGGACGTGCTTCGACAAGGCAGGATCCGGGTGTACGGGGCGGAACGGGATCTCGCCGAACTGGTCAGGGAGTCGGCGGAGAAATATATGGACTGGCTGATTCAGGAGGTGCGCTCGAAGTGGACGGCGAGGATACAGCGCGCTGAGAAGGTCATCATCGCCGGCGGAGGCGCCTACTATCTCCAGGAGCACATCCCGGAGGAATACCAGCCGCTCGTTCACGTACCCGATCGCCCCGAGTATGCCAACGCGAGGGGTTTTCTGAAGGCGCTGGACGTGGAATCAGGGAAATGACCACGAAGCGTGAAATAACCCTGAGGATCACCCTGACGGACGATGAATTGATCCGGAAGATCCGCTCGATTTCCCAGCCGGACCGCGGGCGGGTCATACAGAGAGCCCTCAAGGTTTATTTCGACACGGTCGGCGGCAGGGAAGTTTATGAGATGCTCTCGAAGGAAGCGCCGGGCGCGGTGCCGGGAAAAAGAGATGATGCGCCGCTCCGTCGAGGCGTCCCGGACAAGCTGAAAGACGTTCTGGGTGATTTCTGAAGGTTTCACGTCAAGCCAAAGTCGCCATTCAAAAGCGATTCGTGTAAAGAGGTTATCATGAAGAAAGAGATCATGGTGAAAAGGGAGATCAAGCCGAGAATGTTGTCTGTAGACGAGGCGGCTCTGTATCTCGGGCTTGCATCCAAAACCATTCGCAACAGGATAGGACCCAGGGCGGCCGATCCTTTTCCGATAAAGCCGAAGCGCATCGGCGGAAGGGTTCTTTTCGACGTGAAGGATCTGGATGCATACCTGGACTCGTTGCCGGCTGCGTAGCCGGGGAACCTGGAATCGACTTCTGGCCCCTTGATGAAATTGCTTGCGAAATATAGACGAAAAGTCTATATGGCAGGTATGGAATCCCACGAACTGAAACAATGGCGGGAACGGACTGGATATTCTCAGGGGAAATTGGCCCGCATCCTGGGAGTTGATGTAATGACCGTTTCCCGATGGGAGCGTGGGATTATGAAGGCTCCTCCCTTTTTGAAATTGGCCCTGGCCTATATCGAATCGGAAGGAGAAAAAGTTTAAACAGGCAGTGAATCGAACGAAAAGGCAAAGAAAGGAGGAAAAGAAGATGGCGGTGTTTGCAGAATGTCCGGTTTGCCACAAAAAGCAAAGCGTAAGAACTAAGCTTTGCCATTGTGGCGAAGATCTGGACAAGGCGAAGCGGTCCCAGAAGGTCCGCTTCTGGATCAGCTATTATCTTCCCGGGAGAAAGCAGAAACGAGAGTGCATAGGTTTCTCCATTCAGGAGGCAAGGGATGCTGAAGGGAAGAGGCGCAGCCAGAAGCGGGAGAACCGAATCTTTGACATCAAGCCCGATGACAAGATGAGCTTCAATGAACTGGCGAAGTGGTATCTCAAACTGGAGAAAGTAAAATCAAAGGCCTATTACCCTACCCTGGTCATCAATCTCGGAAGCTTCAACAGCGAGTTCGGCGACGTGATCGCGAGCCAACTGAAGCCGGCGGACCTGGAAAACTACCAGGCGAAAAGGAAGGCGAAGGGCTACTCGGATTCCTACGTGGACCAAGAGATAGGAGCCGCGAGAACGATGATCAACAAGGCGTTCGACAACGACCTTATCAGCGGCGACGTCGTGAAGGTTTTCAGAAGGGTAAAGAAGCTGCTCAAGGATAACGCCAATGCGAGGGACCGGGTTCTGACCAGGGAGGAATTCGACCGGCTCATGAAGGCTCTCCCTCCTCACACAAGGGGTATCGTCGCCACTGGTTTTTATACGGGGATGCGGCGGGGTGAGGTTTTGAAGCTGACATGGGACAAGGTGGATCTGAAGAACTTGGTTATCAGGTTGGACGCCTCGGACACAAAGGACAGGGAAGCGCGGACGATTCCGATTTGTCGCGCCCTCCACGATGTGCTCAAGGACATCCCCGTGGCCATCCATGACAATCATGTGTTCCTTTTTAAGGGGAAGCCCGTCCGAGACATCCGAAAGGCTTTGAAAAGGGCTTGCCTCGATGCCGGTATTCCCTATGGACGAGGCGTAAAGGATGGGTTTGTCTTCCATGACACCCGCCATTGCTTCAATACAAACATGCGGAGATCGGGTGTTCCTGAGTCAGTTATCATGAAGATCACGGGACACTCAACAAGGGAGATGTTTCTCAGATACGATACGGTCGATGATGCGGATACCCGGAAAGCAATTGACCAATTTGAAGGCTTTCTGAAAAGTAATGACCAAAGTAATGACCAAGCCCCTGAAAATGAAAAGGAGGCTAACCCAGCTTCCGAGCTAACCCCCCGTTTTTCTTATGGTGCCGAAGCCGGGATTTGAACCCGGACAGGCGTACGCCCACTAGACCCTGAACCTAGCGCGTCTACCAATTCCGCCACTTCGGCACGCGTGAAGTGACTATACTGAACGGTGGCATCTTGTCAAGTTAAAATGAGCTTGAATTTAATACCCAAAATGCTATGTTGCAACGCTAATTAAATGAAGTTGTAGAAAAAAATTATGATTATTTTTGAAGGCATTGAAAGGATAACAAACGATTACCGGGGTGCGTTTGTCACCATCGGTAATTTTGACGGCGTGCATCTGAGCCATCAGCACATTTGCCGCAAGCTTGCGTCCGAGGCAAAAATCGCCCGTCAGAAGTCGCTGGTGATTACCTTTGATCCGCATCCCAAAATGATACTTCACCCGAATATTAGACCCTTTTACTTGATTACCACACGGACCGAAAAGTTAAATTTGCTCGAACAATGCGGTGTCGATGCAACGGTGATTATCACTTTTGACCTGAATTACTCCAAAATAACCGCCGAGCAGTTTGTGCAGGATTTTCTGTGGGAAAAACTGGGTATTACTAAAATTATTATCGGCCATGATTATACCTTCGGGCAGGCCAGACAGGGCAACGACGCATTCCTGAAGGCCCAGGGACGAAAACTCGGTTTTTCAGTGGAAGTGATTTCGGCCTTTAAAATAGATGATGAGATCGTCAGCAGCACGCTGATCCGCAATAATATTCTGGCCGGCGATGTTCAGGCCGCAACCCGATTGTTGGGGCGTTACTATAATGTTGCAGGCGCCGTCGGCAGCGGGGCGGGACGCGGTGCTGGCCTGGGCTATCCTACGGCCAATATCGAACCGGAAAAGGAACTGTTGCCGCCGCCGGGCATTTACGCGGCATTTGTCACGGTTGATGGTCACCGATATATGGGAGCTCTGAACATCGGAGCAAAACCGACTTTTGAAGATTACACATCCACGTTTGAGGTTTTCCTGCTGGACTATGCGGGTGACCTGCGCGGAAAAAAAATAAATGTGCTTTTCGTGGAGAAGCTGCGGGACATCGTTAAATTCGACGGTCCCGAAAGTTTGAAGCGCCAGATTGCGGCGGACGTGAAGAAAACAAAAGAAATATTAAAAAACAAATAATTTTGGAGGAAATTTTTTATGTTAAAAATTGCCATCGTGGGCGCAACCGGCATCGTAGGTCAACAGGCGATCGTCAGCTTACTCGGACATCCCTGGTTTAAGATTACCAAACTTGTTGCTTCGGAACGCTCGGCTGAAAAGAAATATATCGACGCCCTTCGTGACGCTAACGGCTCCATCCGCTGGTGGTGCACCGAGGAATTGCCCGCGGACATCGCCAATATGGTTGTGGAAGAAGCGGCAAGATTCGATCCGACATCCGTCGACATTATTTTCTCGACTATGGATACAGGCCCCGCTAAGGAATTGGAACCCAAATACGCCAAAACCACTCCGGTCATCAGTACCGCCTCGGCGTTTCGCTATGAAGAAGATACCCCCATTCTGGTGGGCGGCGTCAACATGGATCACGCGGCGCTTCTGGCTGTGCAGCAGAAAAACCGCGGCTGGAAAGGATTTATTTCTCCCAAATCCAACTGCACCATCGCCGGTCTGGTCGTTTCATTAAAACCGATTCTGGATGCCTTCGGCGTTAAGCAGGTTATGATGACCTCCTTGCAGGCCATGTCCGGCGCAGGCCGCACCCCCGGACTTTCCGCTATGGACATGACAGAAAATGTTGTTCCTTATATTTCCGGCGAAGAGCCGAAAGTGGAAACCGAGCCGCAGAAAATTCTGGGCAAACTGGTTGGCAATAAAATCGCGAATGCTCCGTTTGGCATTACCGCCGCCTGCAACCGGGTACCGGTGCTTGACGGACATCTGGTATGCGCGTTTGTGCAAACCGAAAGACCCTGTTCGCCGGAGGATGTGAAAAAAGCGATGATGGATTATGGCAAGGATTTTGCCGAGCTGCATCTGCCCAGTTCACCACCGCATCTGATTGACGTCACCGATGATCCATTCCGCCCGCAGCCGCGCGTGGATCGCGATAAAGGCGGCGGCATGACGGTGAGCGTCGGCCGTATTCGTAAAGACCCGATTATCGAAAACGGCATCAAATACGTCTGCCTGGCGCATAACACCAAGCTGGGCGCGGCCAAAGGCGCTTTGCAAACCGCAGAGTATCTGGTCAAAAATTATCTGAAGCTGGTCTAGGATTTTCGACTCAGATGCCAGGTGCTGGAGGACGGCAATTCAATAAGCTGTCCTGAAATTTAATGCGATCAAAAAAAGGCCGGCTTATTGCCGGCCTTTAACGAAGTATCTCTGTTTCGGGATCGGTTTTACACGACGTTACTGCCAGGCCCCATTAAAAAGGACCTTCCTGCCGGCTCAAACATTCTGTTTGAACCGGCAAAGAATCCTATTTCGCGTAGAGCTTTTCTATCTGGTCCTTGTATTTGTCAAATACAACGCGCCGCTTAAGCTTCATCGTCTGAGTCAGCATGCCATTCTCCAGAGAAAAAGGCTGGTCGATAAATATAAATTTCCTGGGAATTTCATAGCCTCCGTAAGTGGCCTTTAATTGATTAACTATTTCATTCTCTAAGAATTTCTTTGTCTCCTCCTTTTTCAACAGCTCTGCATGGTCCTTGGGCAGGTTATTTTTTGCGGCCCATTTATCCAGGGCCACAAAGTCCGGAATGATCAAGGCGACATTAAACTCTCGGCCCTCCCCGTAGATCATGGCATTTTCAATGTAATGGTTCAGTTTGATATCTTCTTCAATAGCTACCGGGAACACATATTTACCGTTTTCGAGTTTAAACTGTTCCTTGATTCTTCCGGTAATAAACAGGAAGCCCTCTTCGTCCAGACGCCCCCGGTCTCCGGTCCGGAATCCACCATCCGGCGTCATAACGGCTTTTGTGGCTTCAGGTTTGTTATGGTAACCCTGCATCACGTTAGGTCCATAAATGATGATCTCCCCATCAATTGAATTCGGCCCGACAACCGACTTGTCGATCACGATTTTGCCCAACCCCATGGGAGGGCCAATGCTGCCGATCTTGTATTTCGCCGGGCAGTTCATAGTTGCACCGGGCGAGGTCTCAGTTAATCCGTAAGCGTCATAAAGCGGGACGCCCATATCCCAGAAAAAATGAGAAATTTCCGGATTCATCTGGGCGCTTCCTGTCATGGCCCCTTTTAATCGGCCACCAAGTCTTTCTCTGATTTTCTTAAATACAATCGCATCGGCAATCTTAAATTTCACGTTAGTCTTAAGGCATGATTTACCTTGTGCCGCCAACTCCCGTTTTTTCTTTCCACTTTCCACTCCCATGACAAATAATTTCTTGGCCAGCCCGCCTTCTTCGTTCATCTTCGTCCATAATCCGTCATACACCTTGTTAAAGACGTCTGTCGCATAGGACATTAATGAGCAGTGCGGTTCTCCTTCCGACACAGTAGCCAGAACACATATCTTGTTTGCTTGAATGAGTTCCTGAATATCTTTGCGCATGTTGTAGCTCCTTTGTGACGAAACAAATCACGAAAAAAGAATTTTAAAAGAATATCAATTAAATTATTAAAAAAGTTTTTTGACTTAAAACAAGCAAGTTGAATTCTTTAAACAACTCATGATAGTGTCTTTCAGACTAATTTTCAAGGATACACTGAATGACCGGTCATAACCGCGCCGATATCAAAGTAGGAGCAAGCGTAAAAGTTATGCAGAAGCAGGATCAGCGCGCGGGCAAGCTTACCGAAGGCATTGTACGGGTGATTCTGACCAAATCCGGCACCCATCCGCATGGTATCAAAGTGCGCCTGGAGAGCGGGATCGTGGGTCGGGTCAAGGAAATCCTTTGATACCGGTTCCTTGACGGCATGGGTCATGCGGAAATGTCACCCAGGAGCTATTTGGTATTTTCTCAAGAACGATCTGCGGTCCATGCCTGCTTATGTTTTCGGTAAGGACTTTGCCGTTGCCGGCGCTAAATACATCACGTTACTTTAGCTGCCACAGGGCGATTTAGCTCGATTGAGGTCGCGACTGTGAGCTGTAATCATACATATGGAATCAGGAGGTCTTTTCATTTTGAAAAACAACATCACCACACTCAATGAATTTGAAGGGTCAGCTCTGCTTAAGCAGTGGAAAATTCCTGTCATCGACGGTGCTCTGGTCAATAATTCTCCGGAGGCGGAAGCAGCGGCTAATCGGATGGGCTTTCCGGTCGCGCTGAAGATTTGTTCCGAGGCTATCCCGCACAAAACCGAACAGGGCGGCGTGGTTCTGAACATCAAGGATAATGCCGCTCTGGGCAGAGCCGTCCGGGAGATGGAAAAAAGATTTCTCAATGTTCCCCACGCACTTCTGGTGCAAAAGATGGCCCGACCGGGCACCGAACTTATCCTGGGCGTAAGACGCGATCCCGTCTTCGGCCCCGTGGTCCTTGTGGGAATCGGCGGTATCTTCACCGAAATCTTCCGTGATACGGTAATCGACCTTGCCCCCGTGGATGAAAAGGCCGCCCAGGCAATGCTCCGGCGTCTCAAAGGCGTCGCCCTTCTTGACGGCTATCGCGCCCAGGAGCCCCTGGATATTGTCGCTATCACCGCGGCCGTCTCCTCGCTCTCCCGTCTCATAGCCAACCGGACGGACATCCTCGAAATCGATGTCAATCCCTTCATCGCTTATCCGGACGGGGCTGTGGCTGTTGACGCCCTGGTGCGGCTGGACGGCAGCCGTTCTCCGTCTTCCCGAAAGCGCCCTGACCCGGCAACCATAGCGCCATTTTTCAATCCATCCTCCATGGCTGTAATCGGCGCCTCACGAAGTCTGGGCAAAGGAGGCAACATTATTCTGCGTAATCTGCAGAAGGCAGGCTTCAAGGGCGCCATTTATCCCATCAATCCTACGGTCAAGGAGATTCTCGGCATGCCCTCCTATGCCAGAGTTCGAGATGTGCCGAAACCGGTGGAACTGGCCATGATCGTGATTCCCAAAACCGCGGTATCCGAGGCCTTGGAGGATTGCGCCGTAAAGGGAGTTACCAACATCATCCTCAGCACGGGCGGTTACTCGGACATGGGAGAAGAAGGCGCCAAGGAGCAAAAAGTCATTATCGATCAGGCTCGAAAGGCGGGCATACGGATCATGGGACCCAACAGCATTGGAACGCTCAACCCGTCTGTCGGCATGTCCACTTCCATTGTAGGCCTCGATCCGATCAAGCCGGGGGGCGTTTCCATCATCGGCCAATCCGGTGTTTTCTCGTCTGGCTGGGCGCGTTGGATTGCGGAAACCAAACCCTTCGGTCTGGCCAAGGTCTCCTGCATCGGCAATAAGGGCGATATCAACGAAAGCGACCTTCTGGAATATCTGACCGAGGATACACAAACCACCACCATCGGCATGTACCTGGAAGGTGTGGTTGAGGGAAATCGTTTCGTCAGAGCTGCCGGCATGGTCTGTAAAAGTAAACCCGTGGTGGTGATGAAAGCCGGCCGCAGCGAGGCCGGAGCGATTGCTGTTGCTTCGCATACCGGCTCACTCGCCGGATCGGATGCCGTGTTCGATGCGGTCTGCCGCAGGACAGGCCTGGTTCGGGTACAAGACTCTGAAGCCTTCTTCGATACCTTGTCGGCATTTGAAAAACTCCCTTTGCCAAGGGGAAACCGCATGGGCGTACTTTCCATCACGGGCATGGGCTGTGTTGCCGCCACGGATGCCGCAGAGGAATACGGCATCGTTCTGCCCGCGCTCCAACCTGGCACGCTGAAACGACTGGGCAAAGTAATGCCTTCCTGGGCGCCGGTGCGCAATCCCATCGACACCTGGTCCGCCATTGAACAGCATGGCTCAAAGAAGGCCACGAGCCACATCGCCCAAAGCCTGATGGACCAAAAGGATGTGGATGCCCTGCTGATTACTTTCGTGCTGATGCCGGAAAGCATGTTCGACATTCCCGAAGCCTTTGCCGAAATTTTCAGCCGTCATCCGGACAAACCGGTCTTTGCAAGCTACTACGGCGGCACAGCCAGAGAGATTGCTCATATCCATGAAGGATTTGCCGCGCTGGGCGTCCCCTGCTACCCCACCCCTGAACGCGCCATGTTTGCGTTTGGCCGCATGGTAGATTACGCCCGCTTCCGCGGAGTAATCCGCAAATGATCTTCGACAGGGAGAATATTATTTCATCCTCCTTGATTCAGTTTATTGCTGAACGAAATCATCCAGGCATTTGAGGCAGGTCGGTAACATGAAAATATTATCGGAGAAGAAAGTTTTTATCACCGGAGCCGCAAGCGGAATAGGCCGTTCTACCGCTATAGCCATGGGCAAGTTGGGATGCCGTTTGTTTTTAACTGACATTGACAATGATGGCCTTAAAAAGGCGGTTGATGTCATTTCCGACTCCGGCGGCAAGGTATGTCAGGTTCGCGCCTTTGATGTCGGTGATTATCAGGCCATGATGTCTTTTGCACAAGATGTTCATGACGGATATGGTCCTATGGATATTCTGGTGAATGTGGCAGGGGTAGCCCTCTTTTCCCAGATTGAGGATATGCAACACAGCGATTGGGAAAGGGTCATCAAAGTAAATCTCTGGGGAGTTATTCATGGCCTGGAGTGTTTTGTGCCGGAGATGATTCGTGCGGGCAGGGGTGGGCATATCGTTACCGTGTCATCCACGGCGGGCATTATCGGTCTTCCCTGGCATACGGTATACGCCGGGGCAAAGCATGCATTAGTCGGCATATCCGAGTCTCTGCGTTATGATTTAAGAAAACACAATATCGGGGTCAGTGTGGTATGCCCCGGATTGGTCAATACCGGTTTGGTGCAGAGCGTGAAAATTCATGCCAGACCGGAAGCAGCGGATAAATTACGTGCATTAGCCCCTCGAATAGCAATCACGCCGGATAAGGTTGCAGATTTAATTATCAAGGCGATTCGTAACCGTAAATTTATGGTTATAACTTCCTTCGACATCAAGTTATTCTATTTTTTCAAAAGGTGTTGCTTCCCCATTTATCATCTTGTGATGATTTCTATTAGCCACCTCATGGACAAATTACTCAGAAGGGATGTTTGAAAATAAATATGTTTAAAGAAGAGATACCAGACTTCACTTCCTAATAAACATAATCCACACTCCATATTTCGTGGTCAATATTTAATTGACATATTCAATTGACAGACAATAACATCATTCTTATACTTTCTCGCAGTAGAAGCAATGTCTTGTCAAAATCAAAACCATCAAACTGTTGATGCAAAGGTATTCCACTATGGATAAGAAATTACGCGATACAGCAAATAAACTCTTTAGATCTGAATATGAAAAGCTTACTAAGCAAGAAAAGCATGTCGTTCATCACATAAACGAAAGAACCCCAATTTCAACAAATGTCATTCAAGAACACTCCGAACAATTAACTTTTGGGCAGAAGATGGCCGATAAGGTCGCTTCTTTTGGCGGGTCTTGGATGTTTATCATAATATTTATGATTGTGTTGGCTACATGGATTATTTTGAATTCGTTCCTTCTAATTAAACTAAAAAGCAGTTCTTTTGATCCATATCCATACATCTTTTTAAATCTTATTTTATCAATGCTTGCTGCCATTCAAGCTCCAATTATTATGATGTCTCAAAATCGGCAGGCCTATAAGGATAGACTTAGTGCGGAACATGACTATGAAGTTAATTTGAAGGCAGAACTTGAAATAATTGGTCTGCATGAGAAAGTTGACTCACTAAGGCAGGAACAGTGGAAGGATCTGATTGCAATACAAGAAGAACAGTTAAAGCTCTTAAGCCAATTGGTTGAAGATCTGAAAAATAATAGACGAAGCACCCTTTAAATATTTTTCATCCCCCAAAATACTTGAGAATTAAGGCGCTGGGTATCGAGTCATACATCATTCATTACGGATACATTGTCATCTTGCTGATGACCTTCTTTGGAGGTGAGGAATTTCTGATGTTGGCTGGGTTTCTGGCGCATCGCGGCTACCTTACCTTTTCTCTGATTGTTTTGAGTGGATTCACTGGATCACTTGTCGCCGACCAACTCTATTTTTTTCTAGGACGGAAAAAGGGCTTAGCGTTTCTTAATAAACATCCGTCATGGAAGACAAGTGCAGACCGCATCCGGAAACTTTTACAACACCATCAAAATCTCGTTATTCTTCTATTCAGATTCGTCTATGGTATCCGTGCCGTTACACCAGTTCTGATTGGAGTAAGCAATGTCTCTTCATTTAAGTTTTTAGTATTGAATGCCGTTGGCGCGCTGACGTGGGCTATAGCATTAACCTCTTTGGGCTATTTTTTCGGACATACGGCTGAGCTTCTTCTTGATGATGTTAAAAAGTATGAATTCGTTATTATAGGGATTATCATACTAGTTGGTTTGGTGGTTTGGATACTGGAATATCGCGCAGAAAATAAAAAGAAAACTTGAAGATGTCAATTTCGTAATAAATTCCATTCAAGCCTAACGATAGATACCTTACTGATCGACATTTTTGTCGAAAGGCAAACAAAAATTGTCTTTTGTTCATCTACTTATTATTTTTTGATTAATTGAAAGTTAATTCGACATTTATTGCCAAACGTTCGCTCTTATAAAATAAGAAGCAAAATCAATTATTAATTAATATATTTACATATCAACAGCTTACGTTTTAGCTGCAACTATGGCACAATATTTTCATTAGTTCGGCAGTTTAATGGATATAGGGGATGCTGGCATCGGTCAAAGATGAAAATATCAAAATCCATTAAATCGCAAAGCACTGGCAACAGCTTACGGAAGCACACGTTAGGAGATGTTTTTCATGAATTTGAATACTATGAATGTATGCATGGCTGTAATTATGGTTCTCACCAGCCTGTTTATGTTTTTCATATGGTTTCTCGCCTGGATTAACAAAAAGAAAACGCCTAGACCTAGACGTGAAAGCATTCATGAAAAGATATGGTTGGAGGAAAAGAGGTGGAAGGAGAGTAGATGCGTCAATAAATGAAATTATGCACCATCAATGTTTATCTGACACGTCAATAGAAAATCCCGAAAAAATAAGTGGTTGGTAATTCTTCTGAAAAATACAAAAAAGTGTAGTTGAATTTGTTGGCATTAATAATGCTGAAGGACAGGATTATTTTAGGTAGAAGGTAGAGTATTTATCATGATAAAGAAGTTAACGAAAATATTAGTGGTTTTTATCTCCATTCTATCCATTGCAGGCACGGCCTTTGCGGGGGAGATCTGCGCGTCAAAGGCTGATGCGAAAAAATTGGCGGCAGCCGAGACCAGCTTTATGAGAAGCTGCGAAGCTGATACCAAAGCTGCCAACGCACAAGCTAGCCGTGAAGCCAATACAAAAGATAAGAATATGGTGAGCGTAGCAAAGTACAGCTTACTCCAGATATTGTTTGGCCAACACAAAATATAGATAACTCGTTTATCCAAGCCTAACGACAACTGATAGGAGCAGAGCCCAAGTGCATGGTAAGGTTCGCTAACAGGTACACTTACTGATTCCTCAAATAGAAGGAAATTACCCCTCAGATTATGAAAAGATTGACAACTGCGAAGCTCATCATCATTTCAGCCGTATTTATTGTCCTGTTCAACAATCTTGCTTTTTTTAGAAACGTCATAGAAGTTTATCCTATCTCCTGGGGTAACATAGGGTTTTTGGCATCACTGGCGGTGGCGTTGACGGGCGTGATCATACTATTACTGACCCTCGTTTCTTCAACATATACGTTCAAGCCCATCCTGATTCTCATCCTTTTCATTTCGTCGATTGCCAGCTACTTTATGAACAACTACAATGCAGTCATCGATCACACGATGATTGAGAATATCTTCTCGACGAACATGAAAGAAGCTGTCGATCTATTCAGTTTTAAATTGGTTTTATATGTTTTCTTTTTGGGATTTTTGCCCGCCCTATGGATTTATCGGGTCAAGGTGAAACACGGCACCGTAAAAGCTGAATTTATCTCACGCCTGAAACTCGTCGCGATTACTCTGGCGGTGATATTCTTTTCTGTTTTGATTTTTAGCAAATTTTATACGTCTTTCCTAAGAGAACATAAGCCCCTGCGCTATCGAACAAACCCGACATACTCCCTCTATTCCATGGGGAAATATCTCGGCAACAAATTTAAAGACCGGCACATTGAACTCAAACGTATCGGTGAAGATGCAAAAATTCCGGCAACCGATACCGACCGGGAATTGATCATCCTGGTCATCGGTGAAGCCGCCCGGGTGGATCGATTTTCCCTCAATGGTTATCCGAGAGAAACCAATCCTTTGCTTAAAACAGATGATGTCATCAGCCTTAGAAATGTTCAGTCCTGTGGGACATCGACGTCAGTCTCCGTGCCCTGCATGTTTTCTATATATAGCAGGGGCAGTTACAGCGAGAAAAAGGGGAAATCGACGGAAAACTTGCTTGACGTGTTAAGTCATGCCAACAAGGTCAACATTTTATGGCGGGAGAATAATTCCGACTCAAAAGACGTCGCCTTGCGGGTTCAATATGAAGATTACAAGAATCCCGACAAAAATCCGATCTGCGATGAAGAATGCCGGGATAAAGGCATGCTGGAAGGGTTGCAGGATTATATCGACAGTCAACCTAAGGGGGATATTTTGATTATTCTGCACCAGATGGGCAATCATGGACCAGCTTATTATAAGAGGTATCCGCAATCATTTGAAAAATTCAAGCCGACATGCAAAACGAATGAATTAAATAAATGCTCAAATGACGAAATAAATAACGCCTATGACAATGCCATTCTGTACACAGATTATTTTCTTCATGAAGCCATTAAATTGCTCAAGCAGAATGACGGCAGGTTTGAAACGGCCATGATCTACCTGAGCGATCATGGCGAATCGTTGGGCGAGAAAGGTGTATATCTCCATGGCATTCCGTATTTTATCGCACCGGATAATCAAAAGAATATTGCAGCAATTTTTTGGTTGGGAGACAGCTTCAAGGCGCAGAAAAAATTACTGACGAACAAGATCAACACGGAATATACACATGAAAATCTCTTTCATACGGTATTGGGTTTGATGGAGGTCAACACGTCCCTTTACGACAAGCAAAAGGATATTTTCTATTCAAATAAATAGGGTATTGAACTGTAAACGTTAAGAATACTCCGCGCCGCAAAAAGTGATTGCGATATTACTATTATAATAAATGCAAATAAACCAATCCCATAAATTTCCTTCTGCGTTTTCTGCGTGCCTCAAAAAAAGGAATATTGGAATCATTCTGCTTCTTGCCATCTTTTTCGCGTTCTCATTGATGACTAGAATCGTCTTGATGATAAAGTCAGCTCAGGAGATATCATGGGACTTGAGCCTTTTGGCATCTTTTGGCTGGGGACTCATTTATGATATTGGCACGGCTTCCTGGTTAGCGATACCCTTTATCCTGCTTCAAACGGTCTTGCCCGAACATTTCTTCGAACGCCGATGGGGTCGGATCGCGATGCATGCGATCTTGTTTATTTTTCTTTATGCTATGTTGTTTTGTCTGGCCGCCGAATGGGTATTCTGGGATGAATTCGGAGTGAGATTTAACTTCATTGCCGTGGATTATCTTGTCTATACTAAAGAAGTCATTGACAACATTTTCGAATCCTACCCCATGCCTTTGATACTGAGCGGTATCGCCCTATCATCATTGATATTCCATATCGTCATCTGGCGCACTGGGCTTCCTGCCACTTGGGCGGTAAACTCGGCAGCTCCTGCCGGTAATCGCTATAAATTTGGAGCTTTCGCCTGTGCCGGTGCTATTGCAGTGGGCCTAATAGTGAATCAAAGCTGGTTGCCTGACTTCACCAACAATTATAACAGAGAACTTGGGAAAAATGGTTTGTGGTCATTATTTACTGCATTCAAAGAAAATGAACTCGATTTTAACCAATTTTTTCCGACTATTCCTATTGATAAGGCATTTCAATTCATGCGTGGTGAATTGGTGGAGGACGGTTCGATATTATTGAGACCTAATGAGAAGGACACGCTAAGATTCTATTCCAAAGAAGGCCCGGAACTTCACTTGAATGTTATTCAGATTACAGTGGAAAGCTTGAGTGCTGAATTCCTGGATAATTTAGGTCCCTATGCAAACCTGACGCCGAACTTATCTGCCCTTGAGCAGAAAAGTCTGGTGTTTGATAATTTCTACGCTACGGGAACTCGCACAGACCGAGGAATGGAAGCCTTGACTCTATCGTTGCCGCCTACACCAGGCCGTTCTCTGGTGAAACGCCCCCATAATGAGGGATTATTTACCCTCGGTTCAATATTTCGGCTAAAAGGGTATAACACCGCGTTTCTCTATAGCGGATTTGGCTATTTCGACAACATGAACTATTTTTTCGGCAACAACGGTTATAAAGTCATCGACCGCAACGCAGTAAGTCGGAATGATGTAACCTTTGCAAACGTATG